>Ga0160429_1000770_pt1 | contig 21501 bp, 18 predicted proteins | sample SolpanmetagenomR_FD_108199 | JGI IMG/M metagenome (GOLD analysis project Ga0160429, IMG submission 108199) | Solar panel surface microbial communities from Lawrence Berkeley National Laboratory, California, USA - R | ecosystem: Engineered > Built environment > Solar panel > Unclassified ...
TAGAATCTACTAGAATCTTCTAGTTCTTTCTTCTCTTACTAATAGAAGGACTTAGTAATCCTTACTATTAATAGCTCTAGTACTTCTAGAACATGATAGAATGTTCTAGAATACTAGTAATTCCAACAAGGAGAGAGTCTCTTTACTAATATAATAAGGCTATCATTCGCCTAGCTCGTGTTGCGAAACTTATATGTATACCGAGCAATGTTGTAATCCTCGGTAGTTGTATAGTTACCGAGTGTTTCACGTAATGGAGGGAGATAGCTAGAATACAAGCTTAGTAATTTCCGGGACGTATAGGGAATTATATTATCGTTAGACGACGAAGGGACCGCAAGGCTTAAAGCTAAAGGAGGAGGGTGCAACGTCGGTTCTATAGAGGCTGCATACTATAACATCCGCTACATGTAAGTTATGTTACTAGATTAGTAGCGGCGAATACTATGTGAATTCTTAAACGCTTTAGTATAAAACCTGCATATGAACCTGCCGCGCGGTATAATCGACGATAGGAAGGGGTGCGGGATATAATATATAAGGCGTGTTAGTAGTATAAATGACTTGATATAATTTTTATTGTCGAAGTCTTTAGGTGCTAAGGAAGTTAAAAGAAAATTAATAACTAAGCCTTAACGTGTAAACTAAATGAACCTAAATTCATCTAAAGAACATCCTGAATTCAGTATGATTATATTGACCGTTATTGCGCGGGGGAGAGGCGAATAACTAAGCCTACTAGCAGACGTTGCTTGATGCGTAGTACGTGGGCATAAAGAAACTTCTACGGACGTATAGCGCTTTTCTTCATATAGAGCATGCGTAGGACAAGTTCTAGCTAAGACTAGGACCTGAAATGCTACTAGTTAGGGGCTGTTCAGGCGTCCTTTAGGCGCTAATTAGCAGTGTTTTAACTAAATAAGGTGGAGTAGGTACTGAGCCGGAGGTCTCTTCTAAATTTTTAGGACCCTGAAGTTGCAGATATAAGGAGTTAGAAAAACAATCACTTACCGGAACATAGGCTGTCTTACTACCCTTATAATAGTTATAAGCACTAGCTCCTTTCTTATTATACTAGCTATCTCCTAAGAACGGCTTCTTCCTCTCAGCCACCTCTCTAGTAAACGCATCTATAATGACATCCCCTAAAACCATCTCCTCGTCCTCGTTCCCCTTAATACCTCTAGTGACAACAGGCCTAGAACTAGCGTTAGATAGTAGACTAGCCACCGCCGGACCTTTACCTTTAGCTCGCCTACCCTTTACTTTTAGAGTAGTAGAAGCGGAGAAAAGAGGATAAATTAGCATAACTGCTATAGCAAGGCGCCGGACGCACTTCTAATAATAGTCACGGAAAACTAGAGGCACGGAGAGTAAGTGCTTAGGAGGGAAGAAGCGCTAGTAAAATAGAAGGATCTACGACGGTTAGCTAGAGCATCTACGAAGGACTAATAACTAACCTTAGTAGCCTAATGCTTCCGAGCGCGAGGAGTTTCTAATAACTCAGCGTCATTAGTAGAACGTTTCTCTGGAGAAGTAAAAGCACCACCTAGGGCACCGCTAGACGAACCTATAATAGAGCGTCTAGGTGTAGTTATAGAACCGGAAGGCGCAATAGGAGAAGAATCCATGTTGTTAATGTTATTTTATTATAGTAGAAGAATTGAGATTATTATAAAGGAGAGAAGCGTCGGGACAGGCCTACTTATATAGATCTAATGCGATGGGTCGCTAGGGAAGCAAACAATAAATAATTACGCGTGGTAAACTATCATTAAGGGCAACCAGCTTGACAAATAGATGGTTACTAAGACTACAAACAACGCGTGGTGTTTCAGATCGAAAGATCTAAATAAAGTTAAACCCTAGGGGCTACGCTAACGGACCGCAAGAGGCACGACCATATAGAAAGACATTATCTACTAGCCTACTATAGCGTACTCACGGGCCCTCGTACCTACAAAGGTCCGCTAAGGGATCTAAACATTATTTTCCCTATAGGGGTTTTTATTAAGGTCGGATGGTCTAAGACTACTACGATTCGAGACGCATCGTAGGGAGGAGAGATATAATGTAATAAATCTATCTCACTAGCATCCCGGATCTAAGTAGTATCGGAGCGGGCCCACTAGGGGTCCTATAAAGGCACACACTTTATAGGAGGAGTCTCCCCTTAGGAGTCTCCTCATCGTTTAGTCTCACTACGAATCTAACACCTACAAACTATAAGTATCCCCGTGCTCTCTATCCAAGCTATACCTATTACATTATGTGTTAATAGTAAGCTAGATCTTCTTAATCGCTGTTCTCTATTATATTAGGCGGTTTAGGTTATCCAGCACGTACTTACGTAAGATACTAATAAGTATCTATACATATTGCTCTAGAAGGCTATGAGACTAATAGTAAAAATAGAATATAGATATTTTCTTAATCTTATTGTTAGCGTAGAAGTTCTTAACCTAGTAGTTATAAAAATATATGCCTATATTAAGAGCTAGGATATTAGGAAGTCTAAATGCTAGTATAATTACCTTTCTTAATGTCTTAAGTGTTGCCTATCTATCAGCATTTAAGTAAGTTATTAACTATATAAACCTAGAGAAATAGTCTATAGTAAGTAAGATGTACCTTACATCTATAGCTTTATAATATAGTAAGATTAGACTAATATAGTCTATAGCGACTACTGACATTAGTAAGAAGTACTAACGTAGTATAGATCTTATGCTTATGTGCCTATTAGTATTACGCTAGTATAGTTTATATCTATTAATCTAGCGCTTTATATCTTCTAATCTTGTAGGCTACTAGTATTCTCTCTATAGTTAGCTAAGTGTAATCTTATAAGAAAAGTACCCTATATATTCATAATACACTTCGAGAATGTAGGCACGTTCTTCTATTAGAAGTGCTTTTATATTTCTCTTATTTAGCTCTTTAGATAACAGGAACCTACTAGTAATGCTATACCGCTACGAGCTAAGCTTACTAACGCCGTAATAATATCTAATTTAGTGTCAAATTTAGCTTTAGCAATTTAATCTAGAATCTTGTAGATAAGAGGTAGGGGGTAGCAGTTTTTAACAATAATAGCGTTATACCTCTTTTTCTTAGTAGTTGCTAATGCGGAGGGGAGTAATAGCGGTATAGGTAATATAATTAGAGGTAGTCTCTTCTCTATTAAAAACCGTTAAAATACGTAGGAATTTTAGCTCTATAATCTTAATATTATAAGCATACGCAAACGAGGTATCTATAAAGGTGTAGGCGGTAGCGCTAGTTAGGGAGGTAAGAAACTTTAATTAGAATAACTATATCCTATGGTACTAGATACTATAAACCGCTAGTTTACTAGAAGTCTCTACTTAAGGGCTAATATAGGCGAGACTACTAAGGTAGTAGAAATCCGTACTAGAGCTGCTAATAATGATATAGGCTTAGATAAATATAGAAATAACTTATTCTATTAATGATCTAAAGAGCGACAATTCTTTAGACCTCCCCTTTTCCCTTCTCTATCTAGTTTCTAATAGTAGCGGCGCTAATAGAGGCACTACGTAGTCTAAGATTAATCTTTAGCTTTCTAGAGTACTCTCGAATAAAGTAAACGGCTCTACTATAATAGGTATAGAGGCCGTTCTTACGGCGCCTCTATTTCTCGGCGTTAGTAAGAGGCCTATAGAGAACTCTAATACGCGTAGCTTCTATAGAGGTGTCTATTATATTAGTCTAAGCTATAATGTTAATTATTAGACCGATAGTTAGAGCTAAGGGAGATAAAGGTATAGATAGGTTAATATATAGACTAGGGCGGAAGGTGCCGTCCTTATTACGGTTACTACTATTAGGATAGATAGTGTTCTTGGCGGTCTTTATCTTTATATCTAGTTCTTAATAAATAGTAACGAATTATATAAGAGTTAAGCCTTCAGTAGGAACGGTGATAAGGCTATTAGTAAGCTCGTTAGAGAGGCCGCGCTCGAAGTAGAAATTAAGGGCTACTTCTCCCTAACTAGTTACGTTTATATCCTTAGTAAACTCGTTCTAGTAGTCGTTAAACTCTTAGTAACGTTAGCGTACTATTATAATCTTTTACTAGACAGTAGCTTAATGGTTTAGATCACTAAATAGTATAATAAAGTACTCTATAAATTTCTTTAATATAGTCTAAGGTTTAATAGCGCTATTGTAGGTCTAGTAGTATAAGAGCTAGTCGTTAGCATTCCCTTTATAGAGACTAAAGATATAGTTAATTTAGGCTTCGTCTCTATAGATACGGTTACTATTCCAACGAAGCTTAATAGCTTAATTAGTAATAAACTAATCTAGATCGTCACATTCGCTAGAGAACTTCTTTAGATTAGGATACCTTTCTAATTTTTTGCTCGCTCCTACAACTCCTCTAGGTGTACCTCTTTCTATATCCTAAGCCTATAAAAGACTCTTAACACAAACGTAGGCTAATTTATTATAAGCGGATAAAACGTTAACCCAAGTTTACAAAGCCTCTAAACTAGAGCTAAGGGAGGCCTACTAAGCTTAGAGACTTTACTTAGAGCTTTGTAGGTAAACTCGCACTAGGCTTTCTAGTAGATAGAAGTGCGAATTAGATTAATCTAGGTCGTGCGGCTAATGTAATCTTCCTTATCGTGTAGGAGTTTAGAGTAATCCTTAGGAGTTTTTAAGGGAGTAAGGAGCTCCTTGTTAACTTTAGCTACATTGCTAGGTTTAGCGGATATTATATTAACGGAGTGTTAACTAATTAGATAATTAATCAAGCGACTTTAGTGTGAAACGTAGGCGAATAATTAATTTTAAAAAAATTGACTTTTAAGACGACGGGAAGTCGGTTAAAAGGCGTAAGAAGCTATAGGTGTTTTTTAACCTATTATAATATTAAGGATTATGAACAGATACTAGGATTAATATATATAAGATAATAGGTATAGAAAGTAAGAGGATTGTAAGGATTCTTACGGACAAGTATTATATATATCCCTAACTTGTGCATCCACTAAGCTCGCTCTTAATTAGTTATAATTAAGCCCAACACCGCGTCGGGCTAAATTAGGCTAATTACTAAGCGCTAAGAAACCTTATTCTAACAACATCTCATCAAAAACCCTGATAGGTAGTATAATAGTGTATATTATATAAAGGTAAGGCTAATAAAGAGGAGCTAATAAAGGAGGTTAGCTTACTAGATACCTAGAAATAATAGTATCAATAGTATGCTATACTAACTATTAGTTAACGGAGCGTAGACGGAGCTTAATAGCATCTACTAAGAGAGAACTAGGAAAGACACTAAACGCAGCTATAAAAGACGGTTAACGACCTTTTATTATTATTAGTAGAAGTAAGCTAGATAGGAGAAAGAAGCCCGCTAGACTATTAAGAAGGACTACCTTTAGCAATACTAGACATATTAGAAGTATATGTTAATAAAGAGAGAGGCTAGAGACTAAAGAATAGAGTGAGAATTAATAAGTAGAAAGTAGTAAAATAAAGAGGTAAAATAAGGTCTATTTAGATAGCTCTTAGAGATCGATTAACTTGCGTTAATTAATACAATAAATAGTATAGATCTTATACCGTAGTAATAGGCAAACTATAAGATAAAGTAATATTAAGGTAATAAGTTAAATAATAATACGGAAGCTTAGAGAGAGCTAGTTTAATAATTTAATTATAGTTATTTTGTATTTTATATGGTAATAAACTTAGATTACTAAGACCTAATAAGGTTGTAAGCTAATTATCTATATTTAAGGGATAGGTAAGAAGACTCTACGTACTATAATTACTATATTAGCAATACGCACATAAGAGTAAGTAAGTACTTAGTAGAAGTGTCTATAAATATACGCTATTTCCTTATTTTCCTCTATAAAGAGGTTTTACGAGGTTTTACGAGGTTTTACTAAGATATATAGTTAAATTTAGGTAGCGCTACGTAGCTCTAATAGGGACGCCGCCATTAGGGGACTGCCAAGTAGGCAACGCAATACTATGCGACTTTTGGAAGGTGGCGCAGAAAGGCCGAGCCAGGGAGGACTCTATATCGAAGAGTCCCATGACCACGTCACTCGTGCATGCTGTAAGGCAGACGCTGTCCGACGTGTGCTGGTTGGAATTGCAGCGGCATGGAGAATTAGTAGCCACTCGACAAGGCAAAGCGGGAGTACGGAAGTGCTTGTAATGGTCTTTGATTATTGTAGTTGTCACTCAACGATTATTTCATCATTGTTTTGACGATTGAGGCGGTCTCTCGGTGATATTATTTGTACGACTGCAAAGGACTGAACTCGTCGATTACCAACTATACAGCCTCTTGCGTGGCGAGATTGAGCCAGACAATCTGACCCGAAGCCACAGCTGACAGTGCCAATAACATCTCGCGATCTTTTCGCACTTCGACGCGCCCTTGCCGAGGAAGATGAGCTAAGTCAACTCAGCCGCCATCAACGGTGTCAAGAATGTCAGGACCGAACAGATGGCGGGGTCTTGCTAAAGTATCAAACGTTGTATGACCTGGCAGCGTATGCTATGCTGGAGAGTAGACGTACGTGGCATCTGTCTGGCAATTCACCATACGAGCGATCTTGTGTGTGTGCGCAACGCTATGAGATGTCGAATGTTTGCGGGCCATTTAGATCGCACTTTAACGGATCTCCGCGAGAGATCGAGCTGAGTAGTAGCTTCTGGACTGTCGATATTGAGACTGTGTTAAGCTGTATGTTAGACCACGACCATAGCTTGTTGATCCACCACTGGTAGGAAAAATGTCTCAGTTGGTTATTGAATGGCGATAAAGACTGATGGTGGCACAGGTAATGCTCGTGATGTCGTGATTGACAAGATTGGAGTTTGCAGGTCGAGAATCGGGGTTGTTTTAGTCCACGCCTCTCGAGGCAGATGCAAGAGAGATTGTTACCTTTTTGAATCTTCTTGAATCGCACCGTCGGCGTGCAAGAGGGTTGTTAAGACCAAGACTAAGTAGATGTGTGTCGACCTTATCGCTAGGAATTGTAGTCCGGCGACCTCATTTCATTACTTTTGCCTTTCGCTTCTTGAACACAACTGGTGCAATAGGTACTGCTGATTCAGTCGTCTCTTCTTTCTCCTCTTGTTTCACCTCCCCCTTCTCAACGTCGTCTCCTGCCCCTTGAACATCCGTGACATCCTCCTCCCTTTTGACAACAGTTCCATGCTCTATGTCAACCTCCGGCAAGCCGCCTTTCATCAACGCCGCAATATCCTCAACTTTTCCTCCAGCTGACCCCGGGTACACCCTCGTAGTACTTCCCCATCCTTTTCTGACTACCGTCTCACCAGCCTCTTCCTCTTCCTCCTGCCCTTCATACTTCCTCTTCCTCACGCCCACGTTCAGTACATCAGGCTTGATGTCTTCTTCCTGCTTGATCTGCCTGACTGCCACAGTCTCCCAATCTCCAGCCATGGCCATTTGTTTACGGTATTCTTTGGGCACCGCCACTCCCATATCGGCAAGCTGTTGCAGCTGTCTTTTCCGCTCCTCGGCACTGTTTTTGCTACTCAGTGCTGGGGCTGGGGCTGCTGCAAAACCTCCACTTTTCGAAGATCCAGCACCAGCAACAATTCCGTTTAGCCGCGCAACCTCCGCCTTTGCTCTATCTTTGTCCCTATCCGCGCGTTCATTCTCCCTATGTAGATTTCTGAGAGAGCGCTGGATCTTGCCTTGATGCTTAGGTGTGGCATCATGTTGTTGCTTGTCGAATTTTGTGTCTTTGACGAAGGCTTCGCAGAACTTGCACCAGTACTTTGGAGTGGATTTCCAGTATTCCGACATGACTGTTGTCGTCACAATGGAAATTGTGAAACTAATAAGCTCGTTTCATATCGACACGGGACAAACTCCGTCGAGAACCTGAAACACAATGCACTAACCAACACAATGTGCTTTCCACATAACCTTCTGCGCACCACGTCCTTCCAAAAGATGCCACCCAAAGCCGCCGCTGCGTCTCCAGATGGGCAACAAATAGACCTAACCACCCTCCCATCTCAAACTCTCCTCAACATAAAACGCCAACTAGACTCCGAGCTCTCCACTCTCAACACCTCCTTCACCTCTCTCCGTACCGCCCAATCTCGCTTCTCCTCCTGCCTCCAAACACTCGCCGCCGGAATCTCCAACCGTGCCTCTGGCACCCCTCTGCTCGTCCCACTAACCACCTCCTTATACGTGCCTGGCACACTGGCAGATGTCGACAAAGTGATGGTCGACGTTGGTACTGGTTTCTATGTCGAGAAGAGCGTAAAAGAAGCAGAAACATTCTACAAGGGCAAGGTGGGAGAACTAGGTGCGAATTTGAAGGACTTGGAGAAGATTTTGGAGGGAAAAGGACAGAATCTGAGGATTGTGGAGGAAGGTTGGTTATTACTTTTGATATGATTGCTTCGAAGAAGAGGATATTCTGACGTGTATGTGTAGTGCTGAGGCAGAAGATGGCACAGGAGCAGAGTGCTGGTGCCAAAGGTGCCAAGGGTGCTGCTGTAGCGTCTGGTTGAAACATTATTTGGATGGGCTTTCAACTCGACAATAGCTATCGTGCGGCATTGCAGACTTTGAGAAGACCCAAGTGCTGCTTTCCCGGCTAACATGCGTCTCCGTGGGTTGAGTCATACGTGGAGCAAAGGAAGGGTCTGCGGTTAAACATGCTCTATTGCTCAAACCACTCTCAAATCAGTCGTCGCTCAAAATACCGTAGCGAAATACGGTACTTACACGTGAGCTGGACCGTGGCCGGGAGAAAGAGTACTGCTTGAAGGGTGAGATGGTTCGAGTCATACTGATGTGCTATGAAGGCTGCCTAGATGTGTCCTCTCGAAAGAACGTCGAGTATAGTGCTTGAGCGCAGACGTACCAAAAGAGACATGGTCAGTAAGGTCGGATTGGGACAAGGCTAGGGTCGGAACTGAGAGGAGAATTACATGAGATCAAGTCTCTGTTTGTGCATATTAAGCCATCTCTACAGCAAATATGAGGTTAAATTATCGACCACATGCTAAATCTGTAGTGCTCCCTCATTGCCCTGGGCATGCTTGCAATGAAGCTGGCTGACCCAGCAATATAATGCAATTCATTGATGTTTTCTTTAAGCCATATTGATCCACTCGCAGGAGATGCTCTCCAATCCTTCTCAGTACTCGAAGTCATCATCTGCGAGTTTATTAGCCCAAACTTTTTCGCGCTTAACAGGACTCAGGATGCGATCAAGTAACGTACCGACTGCCGGGCCTTTGGACTTCCCAACGCTCTCCTGCTTCCTGAACATCTCCGCTACACTCCTACTCGTTGTTGCTTCGTCCGGCTTCTTGTCCTCTCTTACCTTCAGAAACCTCGGAAACCTCAAACTAACACCCTTTCCGCCCTCCATCTGGCTAGCAGCAGCCTTATACTTCGGACTCAACGTCAAGTCCGCGGTCTTGACTTCCCAAACATACTTAGCCTCAAACCAGACATCTGGCTGGTCCTTGTTACCGGCACTGTGGCTGTAGAAAGGCTTAGGGCGTTCAATCACGATTTCGGAAAGCTGGGCATGCAACTCTTCGAGCACTTGCTCTGAAAATCCAGTACCGATGTTACAGACGCTTTCGTACATCTGCGAGCTTGGGTTGTAGCAAGCAAGCAAAAACGCGCCGTATACACTCGTCCGCTTACCACGTCCAAAGTAGGCACCGAGCACGACTAGATCGAGACTGTCGCCAACTCCAGATAAGTAGTCCTTTTTCACCTTCAACCAGTTCTGGGATCGACGCGAGGGTTCGTAATGAGATTCCACACCGTCTAGCATCTTCACCATAAGACCTTCACAGGACGCCTTAACGGATTCGTCGAGTAATACTTGTATCTCATCGAGCTCGTTGGTGTTACCATATTTGGCAAAGGTGAATTCCCCTTCGACTTCGGTGAACGCGGAGCGGAGGGCTTCGCGGCGTTCGCGGAATGATTTGTTGACCATTGGCTTGACGTTGTCAGTGCTGAATAGAATTGGGCAAAAATAGTGGTACTTACTTCCCCATTGAGGAAGAGGATGTCAAATGCAAAGACGCAGACTTTCACCTTCACGTCTTCAACTTTGACATCCTTCCTCTTCCTCGTCATGAGCTGCTGGAACGGGAGCACTTTCTTCTCGTCCACATCCCATGCCACCGTCTCACAGTCAAGTACAAAGCTCTTTGTTGTTTCCTTAACCCACGTCGGCAGTTTAGCTAGGATATCAGGGTATTTCTTCGACAGGTCCTCGGAGTTCCTTGAAAATATGTTTGAAATGCCCCTGTCAGATTTACCTTCCGTTGGCATTGCGGTGGCGAATTTCTGTGGTGCATCATGTGCTACATAATGAATCTGTGCACGCTCGCCATCATACTTGTACTCGCAAGTGAAGTCTTTGCCTTCGAAGCGGTCAAGAACCTCCGTGATAGACTTAGTAGGTTTAGCTAACATGGGCTTGAGGGGTACGCCTGGTTGCAGTTTGCAGGATTCGTGCAGCTCGAAAATGGAGTTTTTGAGCATCGCAGGAACAATGACTTCGTAACTTGGTAGCTCACTGTAGGGATGTTAGCATAAGATATTGTGAAGACAAGCTAGAGGCGACATACTTGAACACCGCCTTGAGCATCGCCTCGCCTTTTGCCAGTTGTTCTGTACTGGGCACTTTGCCGTTGTCACCTGCCTCATGAGCAACCATAGCCTGGGCAAGCGATACTAAAACAGTCTTCTCGGCTAGACCCAGCCTCATCTTACCTTCGAGCGTCCTGATGAGGTACTTGGACTCACTAGGTCCGCCCTTGTCTTTCGTAATGTCAATGCCGCCCTTACCAATTTTATCCGCATCCGCTGCGGAAAGCAGTTTCTTGATGCCTCCGACTTTCCTGTCCTGCGCACCCTTGCCTTCTACGACCGCGATGGCCATGAGACCCTCGTGAACACCTCGTACTGTCAAAGGCTTTGGCTTGAACATGGTTGGTTGGTTCGACCTGCTCTTTGCTGCAACCAGTCCCAAGTCGCCAATATCTTTCTGGTCAGCTTTGATTACTGCTAAACTTCGTCCAGTCGATTCTCCAATTGCCTTCATGATGAGTGATTCTCCAATGCCCAGCTCGATACCCGTGTATTCGGCTGCCAGCTTGTTCACCATCAGCAAAACAGTGGGCAATAGGTCGTTTGGTGTCAGACGTAGCACTTGTCGTAGAAACAGGGCACAGTGGGCTTGAATCTCCAGTCGTTTCGTCGTCATTTCAATCTTGGAGAAGCTTGTGCAAAGTGCTGCGTATGGAACTGGATCGCCAGCTTTCCAATCAGGATATGGATCCTTCCTACTACCAGCAAGAGTTGTCTGGACCTTTGCTCGAGCTTTTGCAGCTACTCCAGGATTCTCTTCCTCTTCATCTGACTCCTCGGCCTCCTTCTCCTGCTCGGATTCAGGGCCTGACTCTGCATCTTCGTCTTTAATTACAGTGTTTTTTTTTACAGTGGAGGGTGTCTTTTTGGTTGGTGTATCAAGTTCTGCCTCCTCATCTTCATCTACAACAGTATTCTTGCCCTTCTTCGGAGTAGCTTTTCTGTCAATCTTGCCCGTAGTCTGCTTGCTGTCCTTGACGTCTTCAGCGAAACCCACAGCTTTCCGTCCTTTCTTCTTCTCCTTTGACTTTTCCACGTCATCCACGCTCTCAACCTTGCTCAGACTGCTTTTTGTTATTGTTTTCGTTCGTGACTTCTTGGTTGGAGGTTCATCGTCGTCGTCATCCTCAGACGCTTGTCTTTTTCGTACAGGAGACGTAATGGCATCCTCGCTCTGTGATGCAGGCTCAGCTTTCACCTTGGGAGACGACAGAACCTCCTCCTCATTATTAGCCATTTTGATATCCCCATCATCCTCTTTCTTCAGATCCAATGCTTCGGTCGTTTTAGACTCGTCTTTCATCAAGTGGGCAATTGGTGCAGGTGCTGGTTTGCCATTGACTTCAGCTTTCACCTCTTCGGCGTCTTCTTGGGGTTTAGCTTTTGATGCAAAGGATAGTTTAGATTGTTGAGGTGCAGCTTTTGTGCCATTGCTGCCAAAGAACTTGCTGCAGGTACGTTAGCTAGCTGAGTTAAGCGTATCATCGAGCAAAGAATGGGGTCAGAGGGAATACCCTAGAGTTGTCTGGGATGGCTTGACATACCCGAGGGTGGCTTGTTTGGGAGCCATTATGAGAGATGGGGTGGAGGTTGATGAATGGAAGAAGCGCGAGGACCTGGGCAGTAAACAACGAGAGACTTTTATGTGTATAGATCTGGTAGGAGAGAGCTTGCACCAAGTGCGCATAGCATAGAGAGAGTAAGCACAGATGTGTGTTTCTCAATCGACGAAGTCGCGAAACGCGTGCTGTTCGTGTTTAAGTGGTGACATCAGGATAAGGCAAAATCTCAAACTCCCATCTTGATATGGATTGCATATCTTTTTGGCAACATTGTATATATGTTCGCTTCTTGTCACGTAAAAGACTGCTTCTGCTTTAGATACTCGTTACAATGTCGCACGACCCAACAGCACCAGCCGCACCAGTGCCAGCCTCAAATCCCCGTCTCAACCCTCAGTTCTGCCTCAACACCACCGCATTACGAGACTTCCTCCGCCTCTCTCGAAGCACCATAGACGACTCCGTCTCGCTCCATCTCAACGCCCTCCTCACACCCTCACGTACTCCCTTCACAACCACCGCAACCCGGCGCAGTACCTCAGACCGCCACCAAATCCCAGGCGCCACCTGCCGAACATTCAAGGACGAGATTCTGTTTCCTTCGTGGAAGTCTAGAGATGACATCTTCACCTACTGTAGCTCCGTAGCCGCACAACCAGAACCTTTACCCTCTACTTCACAACCACCACCAGCGCCATTCGGGTCTTCGATATCAGGCTCACCAGCAGGCCAAACAGATTCTGCTTCGCCATCATCGTCATTACCACCACCAAGCAAAAGTCGTTGGAGTATCTGGGGTCAGGAACGGACAGAGGTACCAGATGAGCGCACAGATCCATATAGTGCGCGCGATTACAGCTATAATCGCTATACACAAGCCGAAGTGTTGAAAGATGTCATAGCAAACGAGCGTGGGGTGGAAAGGATTGTGCGAAGTCGGACGTGGAGTTTGTTAGGGGAGAGATGTTTGGATAATGAGGGAGGTGTAGGCACGGGTACTGCTGCTAGTGCTGGGTGGGAAGAAGCCTTACGGGCCTGGAGGGAAAGGTGACGGGATGGAGAATGAGTTGTACAGAAGGACAAGAGAGACGAGGTGCATCAGTGAGACACCCACTTACCATGCATATTTAGAAGGAGTAATAGTTGGAACACAGTCACTCCACCTTCGGGACATATATTTAAAGCGCTACGACGCTTCTCCTAGCGACTCACGTGGAAAGAGTATTCCAAACGCTACCGATATAGTATATCACTGATGTTCAGATATCCTGAATGGCGAAGCATTAACGCTCGAAATGTTCTGTGACGGATGCCAAAACGAGGATTGTATGAAGCTGTTATATTGGAGAAACGCATCATCAGATTGATCTGAATAGAATGATGACCGGGAACAGGTCGTGGCATTCGCGAGAAAGAAGAGCTAGGAGGATATCAAACAGCATGAAAGATAGAGATGCATCAAGAAAAAGTCATCTCCACAATCAATACACACACGTCTCTTGACTTCACAAGATGTATCGAGTGGACCAAGATTTCAGTGACTAGATAGCCATGTGGCAACGCAGTGCTTACAATAACAATCAAAGTAGCTTGATCACCAACTCCACACACGCCGCCTATGAGCTTCGTGCACAATCATAAAATTCTTCTTTCAGTCTCTGCCACTAACAACGGAGGACAGCAGATATTAAAGCAGCGGGTTCTAAGAGAGCTGGAATGTTGAAATACAGATCAGGGTATATTCGTGTAGGCTCAGAATGGTGCCAAACCAGTATGTATAGAAGAAAGAGGGAATAGGGCCAAGGCCAATGTGTATGCACGCAAGGAGTTGAGCCTGATTCACTTCAGCTAATCTCCATGCCAAACTCATCTTCCTCTTTGAAGTCAAGATCGTCGTTGTTGGAGTAGTTCCAGTATTGCGCATCTTGGCCATTCTGTCCGAATTGTTGACCTTGTTGTTGATAGCCAGGATGAAAGCCTGATTGAGTTGGTGTCTGGCCCAATGGCGCTCCGGAATGGTCAGTGTGCTATAAACGTGTCAGTAATGCGGACAATTATGACCTGTGATGAGCAAACATACACTAGGTACCCAAAGCCCACTACCATTCGCGCGCGAATACTCAAACGTGCTCACGCCATTCCTGTGCATTGCATCAAGCAGCTCACTCTGCATGCGCAGCTCGTCATCGCGTATCTGCAACGGATTCGTCCCACCAAGGCTCTCAATCGTCTCCAGTAGTATGCTCTCTTGTTGTATCTTGCGATGCAATATCCACATCAAATCACGCATCCACCCAACGGCACCATTAAGCACATCCCCTTTTGCAGGCCCTTTATCTTTATCATCCACTGGCACGCCTTGACTGATGCTACCAAGCGCACGACGTCCGGTACCGCCCGCAAGCAGTGATGATGCCTGAGGTGGTGACATACTGCTAACACCGCTGAGGTTTGGTGGGAATGGGTTGTTACTACTAATGTGCTTCTTGATCTTGTCATCTTCCAAACGATGACCAGGCACAAGGTGTGAAAGATCGGAAATGCGATCGTTGATATTGTCTCGCCTTCTACGCTCGACTGCGTTATGTGATTGGCGACGCTTCTGACGCTTTGCTTCTAGTGATGAGGCTGGGGCATTTGAGGCAATGCTGTCTTTCCTGCTCGAGCTTAATGGTGCATTCAACTGTGCTGCGTGTGGAGATGATAGTGGAGACGTGTAGGAATGCGCGCTTCCACCAACGAACTGTCCTGATGGCGTCTTCTGATGACCACGACCGAGAGAAGCAGAAGTTGGACTTTCAGTCTTCCCAGTTGGGATTGCAGTCTTTGGTGTCATTGGACTTTTGGAGACTGAACCTGTATTTCGAAGGAGGCGTGTACTCATGTCGAATGATTGATGCATACCGTGAGATGGTCGTTGCATGGGACTTTGCGCCTGCGATTGCATCATGTACTGCGCGTAGTTGAAGGAATGAGCGAATGGGCTTTGTATAGGGCCAGGACCATCAGGCGTTTGTGAGTACATGCTGTTGATATACTGGTTGGCCTGATTCACTGCGATTGCCGAGTGTCCTTGAATACTGCCATATTGTGGTTGTGTCATGTTGTTAGCATGCATGCTCATCGATTGAGGGTCAGAAGATGAGTTTGTGTCTGGATAGTTGATCAGATCCGCCAACTCGTCGTCTCCAATACCAGAGGATCCAGCTATGAAGCTCGTTGACAAATTCTGCTGTGAACCAAAGTTTGGTCGTTGCAGATGTCCTCCCGTGTTCATGTCCGACATATCCATGTGCATGCTGTTGTTGTATGTGCCATATTGCTGGCCATTGTTTCCAAAGTTCTGCATGCCATTCATTCCGTATCCGCTTGAGCTGAAGTCGAATTCATCCGTCGGTTCATCCTTGATATAAGGCATCGATGAGTTCATGCCGTTCATTGTCGCGGTGCTGATGGCGATTGTTGAGAGAGGAGAAGGACCTTCCGTTTCTGTTGGGGTGTGTGATGTGTTTTGAAAAGGGTGCTAGTGGTTGAGTGGATGGAGAGAATAGACGAGGAATAATCTCTTGTCAATCTATTACGAGCTTGCTGCCCCCATAGTCCTTGTTCGCAGTTTCACTGTCTTTTCTAAGCAATAGTCGCAAGGCGTCGACGACCGAGATCACTCCTTATGGGTAGTTATGCGAGTGGCGGCCTGTGATGTGAAACAGGACAAAGATAAATGGTGTCTACGAGGCGGTGTGAAAGTACGGGGATAGGGTTGATCGGATAGCGTTGCGCTGGGAAGGGATTCGCTGTCTGCGACGGTCAGTGACCCGAGTGGTGGTCTTTATTCGCAGGTTGTAGTGTAAGCGCAAGGGATCAGCAGGCGACAGCAAGGAGGATGCGTTGTTGTCTTGCTAAAAGGTTATAGGCTTGTTGTCTGATGGCGTCTTGACGTCTCAGGGATGAGCACCGGAACGAACTCCACAGCTGAGCCACGACACAAGGGCGGCCGCCTCTAGATCCCGCCCTTCTTTTAGCTTAGTTGTACCGTATTTAGTGACTGTGTAATCCCAGCGCAACTGCTGTCTCAAGGCCACCTATCAGGCCGCTGCATATTGATCAGAACACATTGCAAAAGGCTACGATTTATATTGTGGAAGGCAAGGTGCAATTGACCTATCTGGCTATTTACACTATCTGAGAACAACGAGTCTGTCTGTTCATACCAAGAGTGCTCTTAGAATCTCGTTACAATCACATCATGGCGTCCAACACGTTCCGTGACTCAATGAACTCTCTAGGATGGAGTCGACGAGCAGAGGCAGATCTTCCAGTACGCACCGGCTCAAGCACGCCAATACTTGCCAAGCTTCAGTCATACAATCCTTTCGGTGACAGTGGTTACCTCAGACTACCAACAACAGAAGGTGAAGGACCTGGAGCACCGCTTCCAGCTCGTAATAGGGAAGAGGAGGAGCAGGCATGGTTTGCCCGTGCGTAAAACCCTTCATCGTGTGCTATAAAGTGCTAACTTTAGATCACCAGTGAGTCGGTGGGATCGAATCTTGGTCTTTGGTGGGCTGAATGTTGCAGCTGCAGTGTTGATCATCATTTGCTTCTCGCTGTTTCCGGTTCTGACGCTACGGCCAACCAAATTCGCCATTCTGTACGTAAATTTCTAACTTGAGAGGACCTATATCGCTTTCGGCTAACATCATCAGGTGGACGATGGCATCAGTATTTTTCCTGGCATCTTGGGCGGTCATGCTAGGCCCAATGGCATACTGTAAGTTTACCGACTCAAACAGTCCTTCAACATAATACTAATTGTGATTATCATAGTCCGTCACTTAATATCTGGACCACGGCTGCCATTTACAGCAGCTTATTTTGGGTCCATCATCTGCACATTGTACTTCGCACTGGGAGTAAGTTCAGCAGTAATGAGAGTGGCCCGACGATTCCACTGACACCTTTCTCACTATAGCTTCGAAGTACATTGCTCACACTAGTCTCTGCTGTTGCACAGTTAGCCTGCGCAGTATGGTACTTGATAAGCTACTTTCCTATGGGTTCAACAGGGCTACGATGGGGTTCGAGGCTGGCTACCAGTAGGGTGACAGCTTGGATGAGTGGATGATGGGCAGTATAGGAGAAGGTTACGAGACGGAGGAGTCTGGTTATGCATAATTATGGTAGTGAGAAATTCTATGTTGTGGCCGTATTACAGAAGCTAGAGGGCGTGACATGGACTATTCTGCTCGTGAATACAGTCTTTCCCATTGACTGTTTGTACACTGAAGGGAGGTCCCAAGATATCGGAGCATCTGGCCGTTGTGTCACATGTGCCAAAAAGGTCAATCTTCTACTTTTTGTATTTGTGCGAAGCGTCACTCTTTCTCTCTACACATTTGCACTCTGCCTTGTCGTCCGTCTATCTTCCCAAGCCACTGTCCACCTGCCTACTGCTGTATCTTGCTCGACTGGGAGCGATACAAGCACTTTTCCGCACACCGGTGTTGTAGTTGCACTCACATCCAATCGAAAAAGCAAACAATCCCATCTTGAAACCTCCACACCGCCGAACGAGCCTCGTGCGAGCTTCACCTCGATCCTTCACACTCGCTTCATCAGCAAACAAGGTCATCATCTTCATCTTCGCTTAGCTCAAAACCCGGGCATTGCACTCAGACACCGTCACTCCGTCAATCAAGACCTCGAACTTGATTCGCAGCTGGTCGAAAAACAAAACGAGACGAACATCTTCGTACAAGACCAGGCAAGATATTACAAGTTAGATTGAGCGCCCGTGTCTACCAGCATTCTTCTGCTCACTCCAATTCCTGGAAGAGCATCGGAAAAACGTCCCAAGATTGATCTTGTAGCACAAGATTCTCAAGTCGTGAAAACATCCTCCAGGTACAGCTTCGGTGTGGAGAGGAGTTGCGGCACACTCTCTGGCCAGGAAGAGTGCAAGAGTAGTCACTAATATCAAACAAAGACCACATCAACTTACACTTGTGCTTAGAGCACTCACACAAGAATCATGTCCTCCGTCACAGCTAGTGACGCTGCGGCAAGTAAATCCAGTTTTTCCTACGCCCAAGCAGCCAAGGGAACTTCAACACCAACGACACCATCTGTTCCGGCGGCACAAGATTCCACCACTCAATCTAGTGCGGTCAGCGAAATGGGTTCCGCTACAGAAGAGCCAACACATGCCTCGCATGAGAAGAGTAGCAAGACAAGTGATGCAGGACTATCTTCGGTCTCAAGCTCAACCAAAGACGAGAAGGCGGGTGCTTCGTCTGTGACTTCGGACCTCGTTGCCAGCTCAATACTGCCCAGCAAGGAAGACGATAACGTCTCGGACGTCACTTCTCCATCTGAGTCTGGTCTGGAACCAGGTCAACATCCGGCTACTAACGACGCAGAAACTCACGACGGTGACGAGAAGAAGGAAGGTGGCCGTCGTGGCAAGGGCAAAAAGAAGGGTGAGGCGAAAGAGAAGGCCGAGAAGCCTGCCCCGGTCCTGCTCAAGGAAGCACCGATTCCAACGGTCAATTTCTGGCAACAAAGAGCTCAGGTGGTGAAGCCGACTCCTGCTGCTATCGAGAAAACATCAACGCCAACCACACCAACGAATAGCCACAGCGGTGCTTCAAACACGCACTCAGCTGGTGCCAGTGGTGTTGGTCAACCAGAACGCTCAACATCATTTCCAAAGCGTGATGAATTAGGTGGGCCTAGTACACCTCTACTACCTCGTAATGACGAGGTTTCATGGCCAACGCCACTAAGTGCGCAAGATGAAGAACGTCGACGAGCACAGGAATCTCAAGACAAAGAAAAATCTGGTCCTGCGCCTGCAAAGCCCCATGGTAAGAACGAATGGAAGCCTGTGGCATACACTCCAACCGTAAAGTTCAACACCCCTCTACCTGGTTTGCGCGGGAGAGGTGGTAAAGTTGGTGTCCGGGGTGGACGTGTTCCTGGTCCAACAGAGAGGTCAGCGCCACATGGTCAAGTCACTTCACACACTGAGGTCAACTCCGAATACAAGCCAAGATCAAAATCAGAAGGTGGTGTCGCACGCTCCACTGCGCCAATGGGGACCACAAAACATACCGCTGGTACAGAAGCTGAAGACTTCACGCAAGCGCCAACGGAGATGTCCACTAACGTGAGTCAAGGTGAATCTGGCAATGCCACCACCAATTCGATGTCCAACGAACATACATCTGCTGCCGATACGTCGTCTATCAATGCTGTGCTCGAGAGCTCTACCACTACAAAGACCAATACCTTCGCGTTACAGGACGGGATGCGTGGCTCCGAAGAACATCGTGAGACTAGTATGCAAGCCACTGACGGAGCGCCAGTGACCCGACACTCAAAAAGGCGAGGTTCGCGAGGTTCGCAGCTACCAGGAGATGCAGTCAATGGCGACAAGAAGCGGTCCCCCGATGCTGGATTCGCTGGTGACAAAGGCTCGTGGATCGATAGCCGAGAGAACCGCAAAGATCCTTTCGCAACTCGAGAGGAGCGTCCCACACGCGGCCGCGGTAAGGGTGGCCGAGGTGGACTGGCTCAGAATGCTCACTTTGGGGCAACTCAGCATGGATTTCCCGGATCACAGAATGCAAGTCATCACAGTAAGAATCCTTCCTATTCTTACTACACGCCGGCAGGTGCCTACACTCAAAACTCCCGTGGTGGCTATCGTGGCGGACGTGCATCGGTGCCTGCAGACAGCAGCTTTGGCCGATACGGATATCCTGCTGGGCAGTTTATGGAATACCCATATGCCAACAATGTGTACAACGCCTATCCCAGCATGATGCCTATGGCTACTCTTCCGTATGTGCCTCAAATTGGACAGCAGGCTCTTGTCTCCGAAATCTCGATGCAACTGTAAGTCGTATATCTTCCCCCCCTTCCCATTTTAGCCGTACTGATTTGCTTACAGCAACTACTATTTCTCAATCGACAATCTGGTCAAGGACGTCTTTCTCAGGAAACATCTAGACTCACAAGGTTTCGTCCCTCTCAGCTTCATCGCCAACTTCAAGAGGATGAAGGATTTGACTACAGATCTTGAGCTAATCAAGTTTGTGTGCTTACAAGCACATGAGCTCGAGTTGAGATTAGGAGCTGATGGCAAAGATAGGATCAGGAGAAAAGATGGATGGGAGAAGTGGGTGATGCCCATGGATGACAGAGATCCTTCTGCTAGACACGAAGGCCCTCCTGAGATTGAGCATTCCCAAGCATCCTACTCCGGTGTCTATGCCCAACCCTTCCGTCAACCCCAAACCCCACAGTTCGACATGTCTCCACACACCAATGCTGGCCATTTTGAGCAATATTCCCAGCCTGTAGGATTCTCTCCAGTCCCTGTGTCCCCTCAGAAGAAAATGAATGGAGTGGCCGGTCCAAGCTCACCCTCAGCAACTGGCGATTACAATCAAAACGTGGACAGTGCCCCGTCTATGCCACAAGTCAATGCTCCTCTCACGAACGGTGTCCATTCACCAAAGCGCAGCCAAGACGATGACCAACACGATGACACCTCTGGTATTCTAGTCGCTGTCAAGCCCATCAACAGTGCGCTAGAAAGCAAGAAGGACTCTGTTGAGGAGCTTCCCCAATCAGACGGGGCTGTCGTAGGGTAGGCTTAGCCCTTGAAAGATACAGACGGGTTGTATGTCTCTAACGGTCTTCATTTCAGAGAACGTCTTAGCCGTCTGTCGCTCTCGGCTGCACCCAAGAAACCTCATACCCATGCAGCGGGCCGCTTCTGGATCAAGGAAGCCGCCAAGGAACAGTTCTTGCCACCGCCTTCGAACGCCGACTTCATCCCTTATAACATATTACACAACAATGCAATCCATCAGCGCCAACATTCTGTTGATGGACAAATAAATTATGATTTGCGAATTCTATTTACCTTCTGGAGTTGTTTTCTTCTTCGCAACTTCAACCTAAGTATGTACGCCGAATTTGCTCAACTAGCTTTTGCAGATGGCTTTGCTAGCTTCGGGATGAGCTGTCTTTTGGAGTACTACAGCAAGGCTCTTGCTAGTGAGACTGCAATGCATGAGCGTGTTGCGATAGGATATCTCGAACTTGTCATCAGTGAAGATCGAGATGGCTCTCGTCCTGCCTTTACTGCTCTGAAATCTGCATGGAGAAATGGCGCAACAAATATGAAGAATCGGAAAAGGATATCTGATTTTATGGATGCTGATCTCAAAGCTGAGTTGGATCAGTGAACCTCAA
>Ga0160429_1000773_pt1 | contig 21379 bp, 17 predicted proteins | sample SolpanmetagenomR_FD_108199 | JGI IMG/M metagenome (GOLD analysis project Ga0160429, IMG submission 108199) | Solar panel surface microbial communities from Lawrence Berkeley National Laboratory, California, USA - R | ecosystem: Engineered > Built environment > Solar panel > Unclassified ...
CACTGAACTGTCCGGGCTCACGGGCCGGCGGCCCAACGGGTGCCAGCATGCTGAACGGCCTCAGAGGCCTATGACGAACTGCGGCGTGGCCCAAAGGGATGCCACCACAAACATATGATGACGACCTTATTCATGTAGCAGGGAGTAACTACCGCAGCCGTATTTCGGCCACGCTGCACCCTTGCGGCACCATTGGGAAGATGTTATTCTCCTTGGTCACCATCACTTCGAGCAAAAACGAGCCGGGATGCGCCAGCATCTTTTCCAAAGCCGGGCGTAGGTCGGCGCGGTCGCGCACGCGCTGGCCGGCGATGCGATAGCCCGCCGCCACCGCCACGTAGTCGGGGCTCTGAATATCGACAAACGAGTAGCGGCGCTGGTGAAACAGCTCCTGCCACTGGCGCACCATGCCCAGAAACTCATTATTGAGAATCAGAATTTTAACGTCAATGCCCGTCTGCATAATGGTGCCCAGCTCCTGAATCGTCATCTGGAAGCCACCGTCGCCAATCACGGCCACCACCGGCCGGTGCGGCGCGCCAAACTTGGCCCCGATGGCCGCCGGCAGCGCAAAGCCCATCGTGCCCAAGCCGCCGCTCGTGACGTGGCTGCGCGATTGGTTTTGCAGGGCGTAGCGGCAGGCCACCATCTGGTGCTGCCCCACGTCGGAGACGATAACCGCCTCACCACCCGTGATTTCGTTGAGCTGTTGCAGCACCTCGCCCATCGTCAGCTCTTCCGAAGTTGGGAAGAGCTCTTCCCGAATCACGGCGTCCACTTCCTGCGCCATGTAGTCGTTGAAGCGGGCTAGCCACTCGGGGTGCGTCTTGCGCTCGACCAGCGCCGTGAGTAGGGGCAGGGTTTCCTTGCAGTCGCCCCACACGGGCACGGCGGTGGGCACGTTTTTGCCGATTTCGGTGGGGTCGATGTCGAGGTGGATGATCTTGGCTTGCTTGGCGTACTTATCCAGCCGCCCGGTCACGCGGTCGTCGAAGCGCATCCCAATGGCAATCAGCACGTCGCACTCGTTGGTGAGCACGTTGGGGCCGTAGTTGCCGTGCATGCCGAGCATGCCCACGTTCAGCGGGTGGCCGGTGGCCAGCGCGCCCACGCCCAGGATGGTCCACGCGGCCGGGATACCGCTCTTCTCCACAAACTCCTGAAATTCGCGCTCCGCCTTACCCAGCACCACGCCCTGGCCCCAGAGAATGAACGGGCGCCGGGCACTGTTAATCAGCGCCGCCGCCTGCTCGATGTACTCCGGGCGCACTACCGGCGCGGGCCGGTAGCTTCGCACGTGCGTGCAGGGCTGGTACTTTGGTGCATCGAAGGTTTGCATCTGCGCGTTCTTGGTGATATCCACCAGCACCGGCCCTGGCCGGCCGCTCCGCGCAATGTAGAACGCCTTGGCCAGCGCTTCGGGGATTTCCTCCGCCCTGGTTACCTGGTAGTTCCACTTCGTGACGGGCGTCGTAATGTTGATGATATCCGTCTCCTGAAAGGCATCGGTACCCAGCAAGTGCGCAAACACCTGCCCCGTGATGCACACCAGCGGCGTGCTGTCAATCAGCGCATCGGCCAGGCCCGTCACGAGGTTGGTGGCGCCCGGCCCGCTCGTAGCCAGCGCCACGCCTACCCGGCCCGAGCTGCGGGCGTAGCCCTGCGCCGCGTGAATACCACCCTGCTCGTGGCGCACCAGCACGTGGTTGAGCTGGTCCTTGAAATCGTAGAGGGCGTCGTAAATTGGGATAATCGCGCCGCCGGGGTAGCCAAAAATCGTGTCCACGCCCTCGGCCACCAGGGCTTGCAACGTGGCTACCGCGCCCGTAGTGGGCACCAAGGTAGGAGCGGCCGGGCTAGCGGCGGGCGGGGCTAAGGTCTGCGGTGACATACTCGTCTTCTAATAAATCGGTGATACAGCCGTGGCTGGCGTCGCTCACGGTGCGGATATACTTGAGTAGCACGCCCTGGCGCACGGGCAGCGGCGGCCGCTGCCAGGCGGCGCGGCGGGCGGCCAGCTCGTCGTCCGAGAGCTGCACATTCATCGTATTGGCGGTAGCGTCGAGGATAACCCAGTCGCCGTCCTGCACTAGGGCCAGCCCGCCGCCGTCGTACGCCTCGGGGCAGACGTGGCCGATGACGAAGCCGTGCGTGCCGCCCGAAAAGCGCCCGTCGGTTATCAGCGCCACCTTGTCGCCGAGCCCCGCGCCCATAATGGCCGAGGTTGGCTTTAGCATTTCGGGCATGCCCGGCCCGCCTTTGGGGCCCACGTAGCGAATCACGACCACCTGCCCGGCCTTGATTTTGTGGGCCATAATGCCTTGGTTCAGCTCCTCTTCCGAATTGAACACAATCGCCGGGCCTTCAAACCGCAGCCCTTCTTTGCCCGTGATTTTGGCCACGCCGCCCTTGGTGGCGAGGTTGCCATACAGCATCTGAATGTGCCCATCGGCCTTGATGGGATTGCTCAACGGGCGCAGCAAGTCTTGCTCGGCGCCCAGCGGCTTTACGTCGGCCAGGTTTTCGGCCAGCGTGCGGCCGGTCACGGTCATCAGGTTGCCATTCAGCAGGCCGTAGTCGAGCAGGGTGCGCTGCACGGCGGGCACGCCGCCGATTTTCGACAAATCCTCCATCAAATACTTGCCACTCGGCTTGAGGTCGGCCAGCACCGGCACGCGGTTGCTCACGGCCTGGAAGTCTTCCATCGTCAGCTGCACGCCGGCCGCGTGGGCAATGGCGATGAGGTGCAGCACCGCATTGGTCGAGCCGCCGAGGACGGTTATGATCACCATCGCGTTCTCAAATGCCTCCCGGGTCAGGATGTCGCGCGGTTTCAAATCCAGCTCCAGCAAATTGCGCAGGTAGGCGCCCGCGTCCAGGCACTCCTGGATTTTGGCGGTGCTTTCGGCGGGTAGCGACGACGAGGCGGGCACGCTCATACCCAGCGTTTCGATGGCCGCCGCCATCGTGTTGGCCGTGTACATGCCGCCGCACGCGCCCGGCCCGGGGCAGGCATTGTGAATAATTCCTTGGTAATCTTCCTCCGAAATCTGCCCGTTTACTTTCTTGCCGTAGGCCTCAAAGCACGATACGATATTGAGCTGCTGCCCTTTGAACTCGCCGCCCTTAATCGTGCCGCCGTACACCATCAGCGAGGGCCGGTTGAGCCGCGCCATGGCGATGAGCGCGCCGGGCATGTTCTTGTCGCAGCCCACCACGGTGGCCAGCGCGTCGTAGTAGTGCGCGCCCGCCATGGCCTCAATCGAATCGGCGATTATCTCCCTCGAAACCAGCGAGAAGCGCATGCCCGCGTTGCCGTTGGTGATGCCGTCGCTCACGCCAATGGTGTTGAAGCGCAGCCCCACCAGCCCCTGGGCGGCCACGCCGCGCTTTACCTCGTCGGCCAGCCCGTTGAGGTGCATGTTGCAGGTGTTGCCCTCGAAGCCGGTCGAGCAAATACCTACGAACGGCTTGCGCAAATCCGCATCCGACAGCCCCGCGCCGATGAGCATGGCCTGCGAGGCGGGCAAGCTGTCGTCCTGGGTGTAGATGCGGCTGAATTTATTGAGAATCATGTAGTTAATTGGCAAAAAAATTCGGTTGGGCTCTAAAAAAACCTTCCTGAACAGTGGGCTTAGGAAGGTTTTCTTTGGCGTAAGAAATTGCTCCGCTAGCCCGCTAGGGTAGGAATAATGACCACGGAAATGACGGGTAGCAAAGCAGGCATCCTGTTGCGCGGACTTTGTAGTCCACGATTGATAGGGTGTTGTTTCGAGACGCGGACTACAAAGGCCGCTCAGCTTTAAATAATGGTGCTCACGCCCACCGCGATATTGTGCGCATTCCACTGCTGCTCGTTCGAGTCAGCAATCCAAAAAGCGACGTAGCTCCCTACTTGCTCAGTGGTATAAGGCGCAGTAGGGTTCAGCTCGGGAGTGAGAATCTGGTTGGTAAGCGCCTCGTCCACGGCTTCGCGCACCAGGGCGGCCTCCGTAGTCAGGCCCAGGTGGTCGAGCAGCATGGCGGCCGAAAGAATGGCGGCTAGTGGGTTGGCAATGCCCTTGCCCTTGGCTTGGGGATAGGAACCGTGAATGGGCTCAAACACCGCCACTTCGGCGCCTACCGAAGCGGAGGGCAGCAGGCCCATCGACCCGGCGATAACCGAGGCCTCGTCCGAAATAATGTCGCCGAACATGTTCTCGGTCAGCATCACGTCGAACTGCCTGGGGTTGGTGATAATCTGCATCGCCGCGTTGTCCACGAACAAATAATCAACCGTCACCTCAGGGTATTGCGAGGCGATTTCGCGCACCACTTCGCGCCACAAGCGCGACGTTTCCAAGACGTTAGCCTTGTCTACCAGCGTGAGGTGCTGGCGGCGGCCAGCGGCCGACTGAAACGCCAGGTGCGCGATGCGCTCAATTTCGGGCCGCGAATACGTGCAGTTGTCGTAGGCCGAGCCGTCGGCCTGGCGGCCTTTTTCGCCGAAGTAGATGCCACCCGTCAGCTCCCGGAAAATCACCAGATCAGTGCCTTCAATGCGGTCCGATTTCAGGGGCGAGTGCTTCAGCAACGCTTGGTAGGCCGTGACGGGGCGGATGTTAGCAAACAGCCCCAGCTCCTTGCGCATCTTCAGCAGGCCCTGCTCGGGGCGCACTTTGGCGCTCGGGTCGTTGTCGTACTTCGGGTCGCCAATGGCGCCGAAGAGCACTGCATCGGCGGCACGGCAGCCAGCCAGCGTCTCGTCGGGCAGCGGGTTGCCGGTGGCATCGATGGCGCAGGCGCCCACCAGGTGCGACGTAAACTCAAAGCGGTGGCCGAAGCGCTCGGCTACGGCATCGAGCACTTTCACGGCCTGTCGACAGACTTCCGGCCCGATGCCATCGCCGGGCAGCAAGGCTATTTTCTTGGTTACCATGTCCATGCACGTTGTTGTTCGTAGGCCTCAATGGCCGATTTTTGATTTACTAAAAAGTCGATATCGTCGTAGCCGTTGATCAGGCACTCCTTTTTGTAGGGGTCGATGGCAAAGCTGACGGTTTCGCCCCAGGCCGGCACGACCAGCGTTTGGGCGGGCAGGTCCACCACGAGCTCCAGCTGCGGGTTGGCCTCGATGGCGGCTAGCAGGCGGGTGAGCACTTTGTCGTCTACTTGCAGGGGTAGCAGACCGGTATTCAGCGCGTTACCCCGAAAAATGTCGGCGAAGTAGCTGGAAATAACCGCGCGAAAGCCAGCATCGTACAGTGCCCAGGCCGCGTGCTCACGGCTCGAACCACAGCCGAAATTCTTGCCGGCCACCAAAATTTGCCCGCTGTAGCGCGGGTTATTCAGCACAAAATCGGCCTTGGGCGAGTCGTCGGCGTTGTAGCGCCAGTCGCGAAACAAGTTTTCACCAAAGCCTTCGCGGGTGGTTGCTTTTAGAAACCGGGCCGGAATAATCTGGTCGGTATCAACATTTTCGAAGGGAAGCGGCACGCCGGTGGTGTGCAGGGTCTGAAATTTTTCCATTAGTTCAGGTACTGCGTAATGTCGACAATGCGGCCCTGCACGGCCGTGATGGCGGCCACCAGCGGGCTAGCCAGCAGTGTGCGCGAGCCCGGGCCCTGCCGCCCCTCAAAGTTGCGATTAGAGGTAGCCACGCAGTAGGCGCCGGCCGGAATCTTGTCCTCATTCATGGCGAGGCACGCGCTGCAACCGGGTTCGCGCAGCTCGAAGCCGGCCGCTGCCAAAATCTTATCAATGCCTTCCGCAATAGCCTGCTGCTCCACTTGCTTGGAGCCCGGCACGATGATGGCCTCGACGTGCCCGGCTTTGTGCTTGCCCTGCACGTAGGCGGCCACGGTGCGCAGGTCTTCAATGCGCGAGTTGGTGCAGCTACCGATGAACACGTAGTCAATCTGCTTGCCAAGCAGCGATTCGCCACGTTCGAAGCCCATGTATTTCAAAGATTTGTCGAAGCTTTCGGCCTCCGCGTCGGGCACTTGGCTCGGCACGTGGCCGGTAAGCGCGATGCCCATGCCAGGGTTAGTGCCGTAAGTAATCATGGGCGGGATTTCCGCCGCGTCGTACCCAAACTCCGCGTCGAACACCGCGTCATCGTCCGAATACAGCGTCTGCCAGTAGGCTACGGCATCATTCCACGCTTCGCCCTTCGGCGCAAATGGCCGGCCCTCAACGTAGGCAAACGTGGTCGCATCGGGCGCGATGAGACCACCACGGGCACCCATCTCGATGCTCATGTTGCAGACGGTCATGCGGCCTTCCATGCTCAGGCTGCGCACCGCGCTGCCCGCGTATTCTACAAAATAGCCGGTAGCGCCGCCCGTGCCGAGCTTGGAAATAACGTAGAGGATCAGGTCTTTAGCCGTTACGCCGGGCCGTAGCTGGCCTTCTACCGCGATGCGCATGCGCTTGGGGCGCGTCAGCAGTAAGCACTGCGAGGCCATCACCTGCGCCACCTGGCTGGTGCCAATGCCAAAGGCCACCGCGCCAAACGCGCCGTGCGTAGAAGTGTGGCTGTCGCCGCACACGATGGTCATGCCCGGCTGCGTGAGGCCCAGCTCGGGCCCGATAACGTGCACAATACCCTGGCGCTGGTGGCCCAGGCCGTAAAGTTCGATGCCGTACTTCTGGCAGTTCTCGGTCAGCTTATCCACCTGCGAGCGCGAAAGCGGCTCCGCGATGGGTAGGTGCTGGTTGAACGTCGGCACGTTGTGGTCGGCCGTGGCGATAATCTGGCTTGGTCGAAAAAGAGGCAGGTTACGGGCCGCTATTTCATCAAAAGCCTGAGGGCTAGTAACTTCGTGAATAAGGTGGCGGTCGATGTACACCACCTCCTGCCCGCTCGCGATGGAGCGAACGACGTGGGCATCCCAAATTTTATCAACTAAAGACCAGGCCATTTTTTGAGCGGTTAGCTACTAGCGGGGGCTTTGAAGCAGCCCTTAGCCGGTAGCTTTTTGCGATTGAGTAAAGTAAGGGTAAAGAGCTGACAGCTAGTGGCTATCAGCTAATAGCTAATAGCTTTAAAAAAGGCTAAGGAAACGAAGCAACAGGGGGAAGCTTTGGTCGAGTTAATAGTGTGAAAGAATGGCGTTTATGGGGCTTAACCCGACCCCCTGACTTCCCTGCTCCCACCCACTGGCAGCACCTGCCACCCCGTTTCCTTAGCCCAGTTTGATCAATCATCAGTTATCAATTATTAATCATCAATCCTAGCAAGCTCGAAACGGCTGTTATTCAGCTTGGTAACTGATGATTGATAACTGATGATTGATAACTGATGATTGATAACTGATGATTGATAACTGATGATTGATAACTGATAATTATCTAAACGGCTACTGATTTTTCTTGTTCGATGAGGATATGCAAGTCATTATCAAATACTTCGCGCTGGCGGTCGGCTAGTTGCAAGAAGCTGGCGTAGGCCGTGTTTAGGGCCGGGCGCTCGAGGTCGTAGCCCAGTTTTTGGAGGCGGTAGGCGAGGGCAGCGCGGCCCGAGCGGGCGGTAAGCACAATGCTCGAATCGGCGACGCCAACTTCTTTGGGATCAATGATTTCGTAGGTTTCGCGGCACTTAATCACGCCATCCTGGTGGATGCCGCTGCTGTGCGCGAAGGCGTTGGCGCCCACGATGGCTTTGTTGGCCTGCACCGGCATGCTCATGAGGTGCGACACCATCGCCGAAGTTTCGGCTAGCAAGCGCGCATTAATGTCGGTAGCGAGTTGCAAGTCAGGGTGTTGGCGCAAAATCATGACGACTTCCTCCAGCGCTGTGTTGCCCGCTCGCTCGCCCACGCCGTTGATGGTGCATTCAATCTGGCGCGCCCCGTTGCTGACGCCCGCAATGGAGTTGGCGGTGGCTAGCCCCAGGTCGTTGTGGCAGTGCGTCGAGAGGATAGCCCGCTCGATGCCTTTCACGTTCTCGTACAGGTACTTAATCTTGGCGCCGTACTCGTGGGGCAGGCAGTAGCCAGTGGTGTCGGGGATGTTGAGCACCGTGGCGCCGGCCGCGATGGCGGCTTCGCACACGCGGGCCAGAAACTCATTATCGGTGCGGCCCGCATCCTCGGCGTAAAACTCCACGTCTTCCACAAAGCTCTTGGCAAGCTTCACGGCGGCAATGGCGCGCTGCACGACGTCTTCGCGGGTGGTGCGCAGCTTCTGCTGCACGTGCAGATCGGAGGTACCGATGCCGGTGTGGATGCGCGGCCGGCGCGCCCCGCGCAGTGCCTCGGCCGCCACGCGAATGTCGTTTTCGACGGCACGGGTGAGGCCACACACGGTGGCCTCGCGGGTTTGGGCCGCGATGGCGGCCACGGCCGCAAAGTCGCCGGGGCTCGACACCGGAAAGCCGGCCTCGATGACATCGACGCCCAAAGCTTCGAGCTGGCGCGCAATGATTAGCTTCTCCTGCTGGTTTAGCTTGCAGCCCGGCACCTGTTCGCCGTCGCGGAGCGTGGTATCGAAAATCTGGATTTTTTGCGTCGCCATAAGAAGTAGAAAACCCGTTGGTGCGGGGCCAGCTTGTAGAATGGCTTGCAAGTACCGGTACTTTTCCACGGATCAAAAATATTTTTCAGTGATTTCTATGATTTCCAAGTTTGGAAAATTGATGGTTAAGTCATTGTAAATAAATTATTTATTGCTTTTTATTATACGATGCCTAACAAACCCAGCGACCCCGTTTTTCAGCTCTTGAAATCGTTGACGCAGTCCGAAAAGCGCCACTTTCGGCTCTTCACCAACCGTCAAGGCTCCACGGAAGGGCTGAAGTTTTTGCAACTATTCGACGCCTTCGACGCCCAGGAGCAGCCCGATGAAGAGCGCGTGCTAGTGCAGGTGCCCACCCTCAAGCGTGCCCAGCTTGCCAATCTCAAAGCCAATCTCTACAAGCAGCTGCTGGCTAGCCTGCGCCTCTACCACGCCGGCCAAAACCTGGATATTCAGCTGCACGAGCAGCTCGACTACGCCCGCGTGCTCTACAACAAAGGATTTTACCAGCAGGCCCTGCGCATGCTGGCCCGGGTGAAGCTCGCTGCCCAGCAGGCCGAGCTGCCGCACGTAGCGCTGCTAGCTATTGATTTTGAGAAGCTTATCGAGTCGCAGTACATCACGCGCAGCTTGCAGGGGCGGGCCGAATCGCTGGCGGCCGAGGCCACGGCCACGGCGGCGCACCTCGGCCAGCAGCACGCGTTGTCCAATGCCTCGCTGCGGCTGTATGGACTGTATCTGCAAGCCGGGCACGCCCGCAATCAAGCTGACCACGAGCAGTTTACGGATTATTTTCGGGTGCACGTGCCGGCTAGTATTGGGCGGGAAAGCGGGTTTTGGGAGAAGCTCTATTTTTACCAGGCGCACGTGTGGTACCACACAATCAACCAGGATTTTCGGGCCTGCTACCGCTACGCGCAGAAGTGGGTCGACTTATTCGGCCAGCAGCCCGATCTACAGGAAAGCCAGACGATGCTTTACATCAAAGGCTTGCACAACTTGCTGGCCTCGCTCTTCAACTTGCAATACTACAGTAAGTTTAAGGAGGTGCTGCAAACGCTGGAAGACTTTGCCGCCAACCAAACCCGCCGCGCTACGCCCAATACCGAAATCCTGCTTTTTCAGTACATCTGGACCAACCGCATCAACGCGTGCTTTCTGGAAGCGCGCTTCACCGAAGGTGTAGAGATCATTCCGGAACTGCTCGAACAGCTGGGCCAGTACAAGGCGCAGCTCGACCTGCACCGGACGCTGGTCTTCTACTACAAAATTGCCTGCCTGTACTTCGGTAGTGGCCAATACCGACAGGCAATCAAATACTTAAATCGAATTATCGACCACAAGGAATTGAGCCTGCGCGAAGATTTGCAGTGCTTCGCTCGCATCCTCAACCTGGTCGCGCACTACGAGGCCGGCCAGGATGCCGAGCTAGAGTACCAGGTGCGCTCGGTGTACCAATTCTTGGGCAAGATGAATGACCAGCAGCCTATGCAGGTCGAGGTGTTCCGCTTTCTCAGGCGAGTGGGGCACGTGGCCCCCGGCCAGCTGCGCGAGGAGTTTGTGCGGCTGAAAACCAAGCTGGAAGAAATTGCGGTGCAACCCTTCGAGCGGCGGCCATTCCTGTACTTCGACATCATCTCATGGCTTGAAAGCAAAATTTCGGGCCGTTCGGTGCAAGAGGTGATGCAGCAAAAGTTTCTGTTGATGAAGTAGAAAACCAGCTTGCCAGGCAGTGGGCAGGCGAGGGAGAAAATAGTGGGCTAGCTTTCGCTAGGGCGCTGGCTAGCGCCAATAACAGCGGGAGTGGTGACCCCGACAGACAAAATGAAAAAATTGAGAACACCGCCTTTGCTAGCCACTGGCGGCGCCATTCTTGCTTAAGTTGCGCCCGTGCCCATTCTTCCCGCATCTTTTCCTGATTACCTGGCCCGACGCTACGCGGCTCAGCTAGCGCTGGCGTTGCTCTCGCTTACTACTGCCTGCGGCCAAACGACCACCGCGCCGCCCGTGCCGGCTGCCATCGTCACCGACTCGGCCACCGGCAAAGTCGATATGCCGTGGCTGCGCCAGCGCCTCGACAGCTCCCGGGTGCTGCGCCGGCAGCAGGTAGGCGTGGCCCTGGCCGATGCAGCCACCGGCGCGCCACTCTTTGGCTACAACGAGGGCAAGGATTTTACCCCGGCCAGCACCATGAAGCTGCTGAGCTTATCCGCGGGCCTGGCCTTGCTGCCCGACTCGCTGCCCAGCCTGCGGTACTTCTCGCGGGGTGATACGCTGTTCTTTCAGGGCACTGGCGACCCTACCTTTTTGCACGGCGATGTGCCCTCGCGCCGGGCATATGCTTTCCTGGCCGGCCGGCCCGAAAAGATGCTGGCTTACTGCGACATCGCTTGTTCGCCAGCCTACGGGCCAAGTTGGGCCTGGGATGATTTTGGCTACTACTTTCAGCCCGAGCGCACGGCTTTTCCGGTGTACGGCAATACGGTGCGCTTTTACGCCGCCGCGCCGCTGGTGGTGCGGCCCCGGCCGGGCGCCGTGGCTCAGGTGCTGCCGCAGCGGGTGCGCGTGCTGCCGCGCAGCTTTGCGCCGCTGACGGCCGCAGCGGGCCCGGATTTCCGCCTCTCGCCCGACCAGGACGAGGAGATGCACGTATACCGCGCCGCCCTCGACAATCGCTTTACCTACCGCCCCAGCGCCAAGAAGTGGATCGACGAAGTGCCCTACCGCACCAGCCGGACGCTGCTGCTGCGCCTACTCGGCGACACGCTGCGCCGGGCGATAGTGGGCACGGCGTGGCGCCCGCACCCCGGCCAGGATAGCGTGCACACGTTGCGCGGCCTGCGGGCCGACTCGCTTTACCGCCGAATGCTGCGCGTGAGCGACAATTTCCTCGCCGAGCAGCTGCTGCTAATGGCAAGCAGCCGCGTGGGCTACCGCGACTCGCTGAGTAGCGCGCGGGCTATCCGCTACTTGCTTAAGAATGAGCTAAAAAACTTGCCCGACCGCCCCGTGTGGGTCGATGGTTCGGGGCTGTCGCGGCTCAACCTGCTCACGCCCCGCGCCCTCACCGCGGTGCTGTGCCGCCTGCACCAGCAAGTGCCCGAGCCGCGCCTGCTCAGCCTGCTGGCTGCGGGCGGCGGCCCAGGCACCCTTCGCAAGCGGTACTTCGATGCCGGACCGCCCAAAGTGACGTGGCTGTGGGGCAAAACCGGCACGCTCACCCACACCTGCAACCTGGCGGGGTTTGTGCGTTGCAAAAGCGGCCGGCTGGTGGCCGTCACGTTTTTCAACAACAACATACGGAGTGATGACCAAGCCACCCGCAACGAAATGCAGCGCCTGCTGGGTGAGGTGCGCGACCGGCTGTAGCAGGCGCCTGGCGCGGTTTGCAGAGTAAGTAGCCGTGTGCCATGGGCTCTGCGAGTCCGCGCGTTGGAGCAGACGGGCGTTCACCCGCACGGACTCGCAGAATTTACAGTACCTATATACCGACCTGCACCTGTGTGTAAGACTACCCCTTCACAGCGTTAGCACCCGCATGCTTTCCTCCCCAAACCGACTAATGACGCGGCCCTGCCACTTGCTTGCCCGCGTTGAGGGCAATGGGGTGCGCCTGGAAGCCGTAGAGCCGCTCCCAGGCGTCTTCGTCGAGCTCGATGCGTAGAGTTTGCTCGGTTTTTTTTTTGGCCGTGGCGCTGGCCGTCCAGCTTGGTGCGCCAGCCCTGCTCCTTGCGCTCGGTGGCCTTGCCCATTTTGGGCAAAAATTGCAGCGTGCGTGGCCAAACTGGTGGTAGTTGGCGATGGCGAGCCGGGCGTTAGTCCTGGGCGTAGTGGCAGTTGGCGGTGGTGGCGGCGCGCAGCACGCCCAGCCAGTCTCGGATGGTGATGCCCGGCGCCCGTGCTGGAAGCGGCGCACATTCAGCCCTTTTCGCAGGCCGGGCCCAATTCGGTGGGTAACAGCCTGCTACTGCGCTCCGACCGGCACAAGCTGTTTGATAAGCACTACATTACCATTGATGCCGATGACAAAGCGGTGCTCATCAGCTCGCGCATCAAAGAAGAGTTTCAAAACGGCAAAGAGTACTACTGCTTCCACGGCGAGCAGCTAAAGAGGCTCCCCAAAAGCCAGGCTGACCAGCCCACCAAGCAGTATTTGCAACACCACAACGGGATGTTTCTGGGGTAGCCGGCTGAATCTAAGTAGCGAGATAAATGGTCTATTCTACCTTTGGGGCTTTTCCCACCACCTTACCCGAGTTCCTATGGCTGCTCCCCGCCTGCGCCAGCTGCGCCGCGATAATCTGCTTTTCAAACTGGCTATGAACGCCGTCCGGTTGCACTTGGAAGAAGAAGACCGCCTAGTCCGGCAGCCGCACTTGCGTGAAGCGCCCGATGCCGACCTGCTGTTTATTCAGCAGAGCATCGACCAATGGATTGGTATAGCTACCAACTACATCGCGCGCAAGTTTCGGTGCGCGGCCCCGCAAGCCATGCAGCTGCTAGGCGAGCTGCTGGTCGATTTGAAAACGGGTATTCCGGTGGATGAGCTGCGGCAGGTACCCTACCAGCGGGCACTCTACCTGCCCCCCGCTTGGGTCACTGATCAGCAGCCGGCGGCACCTGCCAGCGAAGAAAATTAGCCGCCCAGCCGCTCCAACGCTGCCGGTGGGGTGAGCACCGGCAGCGTTCCGTTGGCAAATCCTTTCGGGGCGCGGGTTACGATGGCCTCAATGGCGGGCACGGTGCGGGCGGCGTAGTATTGCAGGCCGTCTTCAAAGTCGGCAAAGCCCAGCGCCAGCGCAGCCTCGATAACGGGGCGGCCGACAGGAATTATTTCAACCAACTCAGCCAACTCGGACAAAGCTAGCCGCCGCTCCGCCGCCGAGTTAGTCTTACGCACGGGGTGGTACAGGTGGCTGAATGATAAGCCTGAGGCATAAAGCATCGCCTGACCAGTGGCACCAACTGCGAAGAGCTGTTGAGCGACCGCTCCAAAGCCATTGCGCAACAGTTACGAAGTCGAGCAGCACGTTGGTATCCACGAAGTAATGCTTCATACCCCGTACTTCTCAGCCAACCCGTCTTCCAGTTCTTTCTTATAGTCGAAATCAGCGGGAGCCTTGAGCGAGCCGGCCAGCTTCTGCACAATAGCCAGCCGCCGCTCAACGAACGCAGCCGACCTTTGGGACACCTCGGCTGTTGCAGGCTGCACAGCATCGGCCAGCAGTCGGGCCACCAGCGCGTCCAGTTCCTGCCCGTGCTGGCGAGCATACTCCTAGGCAGCTTGCAAGAGGTTGTCGTCGAGGGTGATGGTGAGTTGGGCCATAAGGCGAAGGGTTTGCTAGCAAGCCAACGGTTGGCTCCGCAAGGGTGTTTAGTACAGCACCCGAAACTTAATCGTATGCTCGACTTCGCGCAGCGCCTGAATCACGTCCTGGTCGTACTGCTTGTTGATGTCGGTAATCACGTAGCCAACCAACTCGTTGGTCTTCAGGTACTGGCCCAGGATATTGACGTGGTGCGCGGCCAGCACGCTGTTAATCTTGGCCAGCACGCCGGGCACGTTGGCGTGGATGTGGATGAGGCGGTGGCCCGGCTGGCCCGGCAGCAGGATATTGGGGAAATTGACGCTCTGCTGGGTGTTGCCGGTGTTGATGTACTGCATGATGCGCTCGGGCACAAACTCGGCGATGTTGCGCTGGGCCTCGGCCGTGCTGCCGCCGATGTGAGGCGTGAGCAGCACGTTGGACAGGCCGCGCAGCTCGCTCTCAAACGTTTCCTGGTTGGTTTTGGGCTCGTGCGGGAATACGTCGATGGCCGCGCCGCCGAGGTGGCCGCTGCGCAGGGCGTCGGCCAGGGCGGGCACGTCCACGACGTGGCCGCGGGCGTTGTTGATGAACAGCGCGCCGGGCTTCATGAGGGCAAAATCTTTGGCGCCGAAGAAATTTTGATTTTCGGGCCGCCCGTCGATGTGCAGCGTCACGATGTCGGATTGGCGCAGTAGGTCCTCCAGGCTCTGCGCCTTCATGGCGTTGCCGAGCTGGAGCTTCTCGGCCATGTCGTAGTACACCACCTTCATGCCCACGGCCTCGGCCACTACCGAAAGCTGCGAGCCGATGTTGCCGTAGCCAATGATACCCAGCGTCTTGCCCCGAATTTCAAACGCGCCCTTAGCCGATTTGTCCCACTCGCCGGCGTGCATCCTGGGGTTTTTCTCCGGGATGCGGCGGGCCAGCACAATGAGCTCGGCCAGGGTCAGCTCGACCACCGAGCGCGTGTTGCTGAATGGCGCATTGAACACGGCTACGCCCTTGCGCATGGCGGCCGGCAGGTCGATCTGGTTGGTGCCGATGCAAAACGCGCCGATGGCGATGAGGCGGTTGGCGGCGGCCAGCACGCGTTCAGTCACGTTGGTTTTCGAGCGAATGCCGAGAATGCTCACGCCCTCGATGCGGGCAATCAGCTCCTCCTCATCCAGGGCGCCGGGCACTAGCTCCACTTGGTAGCCTTCGGCCCGGAAGAGCTCGGCGGCGCGGGCATCGGGGTTTTCGAGGAGAAGAACCTTGATGCGGTTCTTAGGGTAGCTCAGCGTCATGGGTAGTTTCAATTGATACAAAAACTCGTCAAAGGTCGGCAGCACCTCGTCGGCGTGGGCTACTACGCTGGGGCGGCTCACGTTTTCGGTGTAGGCATAAAAGCGCTTGGCCAGGCCGGCCTCGCGGATTTGGTAGTCGGTGTAGCCATCGCCGAGCACGTACACCGGCCCGTCGAGGTGCAAGTCGCGCAGCTGCTGAATCTTACCGCCGTCGCGGCTCAGCACGTTGGTCGGGTCGCAGCCCGTGATGTTGCCAGCGGTGTCGAAGGTGAACGTATTCGCCAGCACGTGGCTGGCTGGAATGCCAAACTCGGCCACCACCGGCTCGATAAACTCCCGAAACCCACTGCTCACCACGTAGATGCGCTCGGCGTGCTGCCGGAAGAAGTCGCCGTTGCGCCGGATGCTCTCGCTCACCTTCGTTTGCAGGTGCGCCACCAGCGGGGCCAGGTGCCGCTGGTGCGCCCCCAGCAGCGCCAGCCGCTGGGCCAGCGACTCCTGGAAGCCGATTTCGCCGGCCATGCCGCGGTCGGTGAGGGCCTTGATGGCGGCCACGCGGGTGGCTTGGTCGGGTTGGCCTTGTAGGGCAATGGCGGCTAGCTCATCAAGCCCCTCCACCTGCGTGAAGGTCGAGTCGAAGTCGAAGACGAGGTAGGGAAGGGGGGCAGCGGTATCGGGCATAAAAAGAACGAATCACATGGCCATCACATAAAAAATAGCCATTCTGAGCGAATTGAAAGCGTTTTTGAAGCGTAAATCACATAGCCATCACATAAGAGTCATGTCCAGTAAGGAACATACTTTGTCAGCTTCTTGGATTTATTTTCCGGGTCATAAGGCTTAATAAGACCTTCTTCAATGGTGTCGGCAATGATGCGCGAAGCAATGGAATAATTCTGCTCGGCGATACCCATCCGTTCTCGAAACGATTGATTCGTTAAAAATTCACCCAGATCATATTTTAAGCACGCATGCTGGTAGCAAGCACGTATTTTATCGCGGCGGTCCATCAACCTTAAAGGCCGGGGCGCATATAGAATAGTCCGCGTGAAGTTGTCGCCTACAATAAAGTTTGGAGCCGGTAACTGGTGCTTCTCACACTCTTCTACTACTCGGTCGATACCACTCCCTCGTCGCTCGCAAAAAGTAAGCTGGTGCATCATTGCTGCCAAAGACTCATTGCGGCTCTGTGGTGTATGATTAATAAATTGCAGAACATCAATCAGCGGGCGGCCCGGATTAGTTATCTCAATGCGGTTATCGAAAACCTCGACCATTGGCGCGGCCCCGTTGGTGGTAAAATCCTGGTGAATCAACGCATTAGCAACTAATTCACGCACAGCTTTTACCGGATACATTGGTATCTGCTCTCGGCGCACTTTTTGAATTTCTTCGTTGACAGGTAGTCGGTCATTCAGATAGCTGAGCATTCCGTTAAATCCCAGCGCATAGCCTTTCTGGCCTTCCTGCTCTCGCTTACCCACGGTACGCCCGCTTCCTTCATAGAAAATGACTCGGACACCTTTATAAGCTAAGTGGTCAAAATCACGCAAATCGCGGGCAAATAGTATAGCCCCTAGGTTGGTTATATGAAAAAGCTCCTTGTCTCTTACAATAAGCTTGTCTTTCGCGAAACGGGCAATAACTCCTTGTGAATCTAGTGGGATAGGTTGCCCAAATAATTCAAAGAAGCTTTTGTAATCCAGTAAGCTCAGTACGTGCGAAACGCTTGCGTTTGGAAAGGCAATGCTTTTTTCAAAACTATACTGGTGTAGCTGTCGCTCAATGCGATGCCGTTCATCAGTATTGAGGGGTCCTAGGCTTTCCCCATCACGCCCATAAAAGTGGCCCTTCCAAGTAGTAGGCTGACCTATCGTGGCGGGTGGAATCTCAAAGAGAACTACACGCTTTTCTTCGTATACTACTTCGTGAATACCTCGAAAAGTGAGTCGGTTGTTGCACTGGTCAGCGATTTCTTTATTCAAGCTCTGTAGTTTCACTGGGTCAGTGCGAAAGGCTGTTCCTACTACTTGCTGAGCATTATTAACGCCGAAAACTAGCCAAGCTTCTCCGGCTTCCTTTAAATTGGCTTCATTGCTTAGAGCACTAAAATATTTACCTAATTCATTGAAATCAAAGCTATTGCTTGCTTCTTTGAACTCGACTAGCTCTGATTCAGCAGGCATAGCTAGCAGCTTGCGTAGTAGCTCTATCAGGTCGTAGGAAGTCATTTCGGCTAAAGTATAGGAGGCAAAGGTAGAGTAAGCAATGGCGGATAAAGCAAAGCCTCAAAAGCCCTAACGTGTTTGGCCTTTTGCTGTATAAGGAGAGGCAATATTCTGATCTTACTGTGATTTCTGCTTTTGCCCGCCAGACTAAAACTCGTAACCTACCGATTAGCAACCCCCTCAAAATAATGTTGGTACATAAAATGTATGTACATTTGATTCCTGAAAGCTACTTCTTCCCTTACCGGCCCCCGGGCCACCCACTTTCCATGAATATCCTGAACATTATCTCCAGCCCGCGCAAGGGGGCTTCGGCCAGCATCCAGCTTGCCAACGGCATCATCGAAAAGCTGCAAGCTGCTTACCCTAGCAGCACGGTGAAGGTACACGACCTGGCCACCCACCCCTTCCCGCACCTGGAAGAGGCGAAGCTCCAGTCGTTCTTTACGCCCGCCGAAAGCCGCACGCCCGAGCAGCACGAAGCCGCTAAGCACTCCGACGACGCCATTCAGGAGATTAAGGACGCCGACGTTATCATTATCGGCGCGCCCCTTTACAATTTCGGCATTCCCTCGACGCTGAAGGCGTGGGTTGACCACATCGCCCGGGCCGGCATCACGTTCCACTACACCGCCAACGGCCCCGAAGGCCTGATAACCGGCAAGAAAGTGTACGTGGCCATGGCCAGCGGCGGCATCTATTCGGAAGGCCCATCGGCTGGCTACGACTTCGTAGCTCCGTATCTGAAAGCCGTGCTGGGCTTCCTGGGCATGACGGACGTAACCGTGGTACGCGCCGAAGGTCTCGCCATCCCCGGCGTGCAAGACACGGCCGTGCAAAAAGGCCTGGATAGCGTGACGATCACCGCGTAAGCTTCGTACTAAGCGCTTAAGCAATAGGTTACAAAAAGCCCTTCATTGGGAGAAGCCGCTACCAGTCGCTAGCAGCTTTTCCCAATGAAGGGCTTTTTGTGGCAGTGAGGGTTAGCTTACCGCGACTTCGCTTCGCGCCAGCTGAACTCGGGCTCGTAACCCAGCACGCGGCGGGCCTTGTCGATGGAGAGCAGCGTTTCGTGCTCGCCGAGCGTTTTCTTCACCGGCACCTCGGGCAAGAAGTTCTGCATCAGCTCAGTCGAAGACTTCGACATTACTGTATCGGCATTCGCAATGATGAAGGCGTGCATGCCGGTGGCCTGCCACTCAATAGCCTTGCGGATGGCCTGGGCGCCGTCGCGGGCATCGATGTACGCCCACATGTTCCACTTGCGTTCCTCGGGGTCGTCGTCATAAGCCGGAAACTTGGCGTAGTCCTGCGGCTCCATCACGTTCGAGAAGCGCAGGCCGACGAGCTTCATATCGGGCGTCTGGTAGCTAAACTGGCGGGCCATTTCTTCCATCAAGACCTTCGCCAGGGCGTAGGCGCTTTTGGCGCGCAGCGGGTAGTCCTCGTCTACCGGAGCGTAGGGCGCATCGCTCTCGAAGGGCTCGCCCAGCGTAGTTTCGCTGCTGGCCCAGATGACGTTGTGAATGCCCAGCCGCCGCGCCGCTTCAAAGACATTATAAGTGCCCATGATGTTGTTCTGAAACAGGTAGGCATCAGGGTATTGGCGCGGCGTGGGGAAGGCCGCCAGGTGCACAATGGCGTCGAACGCCTGCGGGGCTACCCCAGCATAAATTTCTTTGCCAACTGACGACAAGGCGTCGAGCGTTTGCCCGAAATCGGCGAGGTCGGCGACGATGCAGGGCACCTCCTTAACGGGTACCGTATCCACCACGAATACGTCGTAATTGTGGGCCAAAAGGTCGGCTACGCAGACCTTTCCCAGTTTGCCGGCCCCGCCCGTGACCAGGATGCGCGGGCGCGTTGTTTGTTGTTGCTTGCTCATATGTAGTATGTACTCAAGAAGCCGGCTGTTCTTATTTGCCGAGCGCTATAGCATACGATAAAAGCGTTAGCGCGATGCCAGCGGTGAACTGCTCAGCGACGCGCCCGCAGTTATTGCCATAGAAATGCCAAGCTGTGCTACCTCAGCAGCCAAGCTGCGTTGCCAAATCAACCAAGTCGGTGGCCACGAAAGTAAAGGGGTACTCGGGCCGGAGGTCGCTGGTTTGGCCCGGCCCGTGCTCCAATGGGCGCGGAATAAAGGCGGTTTGTAGCCCCAGCTTGCTGGCAGCGGCCAGGTCTTCGTTGTGCGCGGCTACCATGAGTACCTCGGCCGGCGGCAGGGCCAGCGCGGCCGCAGCCAGTAGGTACGTAGCGGGTTGCGGCTTAAAGGTGTGCGAAATTTCGGCCCCCAAAATAGTGTCCCAAGTCAACTGCGCATACTTGGCCAGGCCGACCGAAAGGGCAATGTCGGCGTTGGAGCACGGGGCAATGATATGCTTGGTTTTCAGGCGCGTGAGGCCCGGCACGGTATCAGACCACGGCGCCAGCTGCCGCCACGCCAGGTTAAAGGCAGCGCGCTCGGTGGCGGGCACGGCCTCGAGGCCAAAGTCGCGCAGTACTTCGTCGAGCGACTCGCGGTTGAGCGCTTCCAGGCGCGTCCAGGGGCGGTGGCCGCTGCGCACGCTCTCGAGCTGCGGCTGGTAGTGGGCGCGCCAGGCATCGGCCACGGCCAGCCAATTGGTGGGCGGCAGGAGCAGCCGCTGGCCCAGCGCCTCGCCCGCCCGGGCAATGCTGGCGCGCCAATCGACGCAAGTACCAAATACATCAAACAGAAGCGCTTTCGGAGCAGTAGCCATAGCGCTTATACGCAGCAAGATTTGGGCGAGATAAGCAGCAGGGCCCAAGGTAACCCAAGCTCCCAGCCGCAACGGCGCGTAATTTTGTCAGCACTCTTTTTCAAATCTTCCTTACAATGAAGCACCTGCTGCTCGCCGCCACCGCGCTGCTGCTCACCGCTGCCGCGCCCGCCTCGACCACGGTCGCGCCGCGTAGCCGCACCTTTTTGCTTCAGTGCCAGGCCACGGTGCCGGTGCCGGCCGCGGGCACCCACACCCTCGACCTCTGGATGCCCGTGCCGCACGGCGACAAAAACCAGGACGTGCGCGACCTCAACATCGAAGCCGGTGCTCCCTACACCATCGAAACCGACGCGTACGGCAATAAAATAGTGCACCTGCGCCCCGCCACGGTACCCACCGCGCCGCTCACCGTCACACTCACGGCCCGCGTCACGCGCCGCGAGCACCTCAACCTGCGCGCTACCGACGACCACGCCCCCGCCGAAACCGAAGCCAAAGACCCTAACCTGGCCCGCTGGCTAGCCCCCGACCGCCTCGTGCCGCTCGACGCCAAAATCAAGGCGCAGGCGCAGGAAGTGGTTGATAAAGCCCACGCTACCACGCCACTAGCCCAGGCCCGCGCCATCTACGAGCACGTGGTAAGCACCGTCAGCTATGACAAAACCGGCCAGGGCTGGGGCCGCGGCGACATCTACTACGCCTGCGATGCCCGCCGCGGTAACTGCACCGATTTTCACGCCATCGTTATCGGGTATTGCCGGGCGTTGGGCATTCCGGCGCGCTTTAGCATCGGGCTGCCGCTGCCCGCCCAGCGGGGAAAGGGCGAAGTAAAAGGCTATCACTGCTGGGCCGAATTCTTTACCAAAGAAACCGGCTGGGTGCCCGTCGATGCTTCCGAAGCTGCTAAAGACCCTAGCCGCCGCGCTTACTTTTTTGGGGCGCACGACGAAAATCGCGTTGAGTTTACCCGCGGCCGCGACCTCACGCTGGTGCCCAAGCAAGCTGGCGCGCCGCTCAATTACTTCGTGTATCCCTACGCTGAGGCCGATGGCCAGCCCCTGGAAAACGTGGGGCGAGCGTACACTTTTGAGGACGTAGCAGAGAAGTAACGCGGATGATTTGAAGCTAGAAAAGGCATCGCCCCACTGGGAACGATGCCTTTTTTGTTATGGTGTTGCGGCTAGAGCGTTTCGAAGTTATACTCGTCACGAAGTAAGTTGCGCGTCGATAATATGAAATTTACGGGTCAGTAAGGACGCGAGGTCAGGCCCAAACTCGGGGAGCCGGTCAAAAAAATCCAGTACGGCGGAGCGAAA
>Ga0160429_1000774_pt1 | contig 21349 bp, 16 predicted proteins | sample SolpanmetagenomR_FD_108199 | JGI IMG/M metagenome (GOLD analysis project Ga0160429, IMG submission 108199) | Solar panel surface microbial communities from Lawrence Berkeley National Laboratory, California, USA - R | ecosystem: Engineered > Built environment > Solar panel > Unclassified ...
GCACGGCGCAGGCACGTACCCGCGGCCTGCTCGAAGACGCTATGCGGGCCGCGGCGGAGTGGCTGACCGAAGCCGATGCCAAAAACTGGTTTGCCCATTGTGGCTCCCACGTACACTAACTTGAAAACCGCGCTAAAGAAACAATACCAAGCAATTAGATGAGTGGGTGATTGTCGCGTATCTATCTCACAGTCAATTTATTTAATTGACCAGCCTAAGCTATTTCGCCCAACTAGATTGCCTCAAAATGCGTCATTATTTTTCCTATTCAACTAGCCTTTTTTACTCGTACCCCAAGTTTTTTGCGACTTGTTGTCACTGCTAGGAAGAGTCTTTTTATGATGGCTACTATACTCAATCCAACTAACCCCCCAGTAATTCCCCAGCCAATATCACCTATATCGCATGAACGATGGGCTAGGAAGAGCTGACCAGCTTCGGCTAGTATGACCAGTCCGACTAAGCATAGCCAAACTAATAGCCACTGTAGCAAAGAACAATTTTGCCAGGCGAGCTGGATTCCTACCAAGCCCCCTAGTACAGCAAGCGGGACAGCAGTCCGAATGGTATCGTTACGATTTTGGTCCGCCCAAACAGCTAGTGAGTGTGGAATAAACCATACCGTTGCCATTTGGGGTGCTGCCCGCCAGCTCAAGTATAGCACGAGCCCCGAGCCAATAAGCAGTAGCGACCATAATAAAAGGTATTTAGGTGGTGGGCGCATACAAAACCAGAAATCTCCTACTGAAGCGGCTAGCTAAGCTGGATATATGGCAGCACAAATGTTGATTCCCGCCGCAACTATTATCGACACTTGTCCTACTACTTCCCCAAAAGATGAGCAAAGAAATTTAAAATAAAGAGATGGAATAGTTGAGCTAACACTTAATAGCTCTACGGGAGTTGCTTGTAGGGATGCAAAGAGTAAAAATAAAGCCAAATTCCCGCCAAAGTATTGATAGTCAGTAAAATTAGCTCATGCCAATACAAAAGTTTTCTAAAAATGTGCTGACTTAATTAAGAGCAGAGAGCACTAATCAAATAAATATTTTTGAAAAAATTTTAAATTTTAGGTGATTATAAGCTTAGGATTGTGTTAATATTGGAATGTATCCGTCACAAAACGCCAATACCTATGCTGTTCACAAGTAGTAATACTCCAGCTTTGGCTAGGTCTATCGAATCACAGATTAATGCTAATTATTTCTTAGGTCAAAAACTGGAGATAATATCAGGTAGGTTCGTGAGAAAACGAGCTTTTGACATCGCTTTCACCTCTTTCATACTCTTGACAGTGTTGATATGGCTAGTTCCTATTATTGCCATCATAATAAAGCTGGATTCAAAAGGCCCTGTTTTCTTCAGGCAATCGCGCACTGGTAAAAATGGGAAGCCATTTAGGATGCTGAAGTTTAGAAGTATGGCTCTTAATAAGGAGGCTGACACGGTGCAAGCTAGCCAAGACGACAAGCGGATTACGCGGATTGGGGCTTTGCTGCGCAAGACTAGTCTTGATGAATTACCTCAGTTTATTAACGTGCTTAGAGGTGAGATGTCGATAGTTGGGCCCCGTCCGCATATGTTGCATCACACGGCCGAGTATTCGAAGGCTATTGACTATTTTATGAAGCGCCACCAAATTATGCCGGGCATTACGGGGCTAGCGCAGGTATGCGGCCACCGAGGAGAAACCAAGGATGTAGAAGCGATGATCAGGCGGGTGAATACCGACATCTACTATATTCACAACTGGTCATTCCTGCTAGACATGAAAATAATAGTGCTCACTGTATGGCATGTCTTACAGAAGAATGAGCATGTCTTCTAACAGTCAGCGTTCTATTTGCTGGCAGCTGCAATTGCATCACTGAGCGTAGTACTAGCTGCTACTAGCTGCCGAAAGCTCCACCATTCGGCAACTCCCAAATTCAATCTAATCTTTCACAGCGTGCGCAAAACATTTACAAAATACACCCTGCTTTATTTAGCTCTATTTCAACTCACCTGCTGCGGCCCTACCCGAAACTTAGTCTATTTTAGCGACCTCAAGGCCACGGAGAACTATCGAACAGCGGTAACTGCTGCGACGGTTATCCATCTGCAAACCAATGACTTACTAAGCATCCGCTTATCCAGCCTTAGTAAGGAGTCTAATGCCTTATTTAATGAGGGAGTGCTAGAAACCGCTATCCCAGCTGCTAGCACGGCTACCACTGAAGTAATCATACCTGCCAACAGTTACCTGGTTGATTCTAAGGGCTACATCAATTTTCCAGTGCTTGGTAAAGTATTGGTTGGCGGCCTAACCAAGGATGAAGCCACTGCCGAGCTAACGGCCAAGATTAAAAAATATGTCAAGTCGCCTATTGTCACTATTCGGTTACTTAACTTTAAAATAACGGTAATCGGAGAGGTAAATAAGCCATCCTCTTTTTTAGTACCCACGGAGCGCGTTAATATCCTGGAAGCATTGGGGCTCGCGGGCGATATGACACCTTATGGCCGCCGTGAGAATGTTCTGTTAATCAGAGAGGTGAATGGGGTGCGGAGCACTACCCACCTCAATTTGAATAACAAGGAGTTGCTTGATTCTCCCTATTTCTATTTGCAGCAGAACGACCTCATTTATGTGGTGCCGGACAGACTCAAGGAAGTGCAAGCCAGTACAAATACCAGAACAATTACTTACGCAACAATTGCGGCTAGTGTACTGGTAGCGTTAGTATTTAATTTTCAGAATATATTCAGATAATTCGCTGCCGTGGATGACAACTTAGCATTTGCCGCTGCTCAAAATGGCGAGCAGCCCGGCCGAGGGTTTATCCTGGATAACTACCTGCGCTACTGGCCTTTATTTGCTGGGAGCTTACTGCTCGCCAGTGCGATCGGGCTGGCTTATCTAGTTTATACGCCGCCACTGTACAGTGTTAGTAGCTCGGTGCTTATTAAGGACCGCCGCGATAATCCGGCGCAGCCGCGCGCAGAGCAGTTCAATTATGCAGATGATGTGAGCCAAGCAAAAAATATTGATAACGAGGCAATTATGCTTAAATCGGTCAGCCTGATGCAGCGGGTTTTGACGGAACTGGACTTAAATACTACTTATTACACCAAAAATCGGCTGCGCACCCAGGAAATCGACCAAAGCGTATTGCCTTTCAAGGTAGTTACCGAGCACCTGGATTCGGCAGCGTACGGTAAGAGCTGGCTGGTAACGCTTAATAATGGGTATTTCGAGTTGGCAGCACCCGGTCAATCAGCTGAAATTCATCATTTTAACAAGATAATTACTACGAAATACGGCACTTTTTCGTTGGTAAGCCGGCCTTTGTCTGGGCGAGCGCCGACGACTCAGACGTTCACTATCAAGTTTGAGGAGCCTTTGAAAAACGCCATCAACTACTCACGGAAGCTGAGCGTGACGGCCGTCAACAAACAAGCCAGCGTGCTATCCCTTAGCTTGGTTGATGCCGTGCCAGAAAAAGGCAAAAGCATCATTAACAAGCTGGTAGAGGTATACAATAAAGAAGGGATTGAGGATAAGAACGCCATAGCCATCAATACGATTAATTTCATCGACACGCGCCTGAGGTACTTAGGTACCGAACTGACCGATGTAGAAAAAGGCGTAGAGACCTTCAAGCGCCAGCACGAAGTGGCCGATATAGGCTCGCAGATTAACCAGTCGTTGGAGGATGCTAGCAGCTATAACAAACAGGTAGCGGACTATGGCATTCAGCTCGATGTATTGGAGTCTATTCGGCAGTATATCACTGCCGCTGCTAATAAGCAGCAGCTCATTCCGAGCACGCTGAGTGTGCAGGACCCCACCTTATCGGGGCTGATTGCTAAGTATAATGAGTTGAAGCTGGAACAAACCCGCATTTTACGTAACAATCAATTTTCCAACCCGTTGGTAGAAGGGATTACCGAGCAGCTGGCCACCCTGCGCACCAATATACTGGCGACTATCGGGGTGGTGAAGGGCAACCTGCTGGCAACCCGCCGCGGGTTGCAGGCCAAGTCGAGCCAATCAAATTCCCGCATTCAGCGGGTGCCGACTATTGAGCGGGGGCTGCAAAAAATAAATAGGGAGCAGGAGCTAAAGCGCTCGCTGTACATCTACTTGTTGCAAAAGCGCGAAGAAGCGGCGCTGTCGCTGGCAGCCACGGTTTCTAGTGCGCGAGTCATCGATAGTGCCATGGCTAGCGATGCGCCGGTAAGCCCGCAGAAACCGGCGGTGCTGCTGCTGTCACTGCTGCTGGGGGTGGGTATTCCCTTCGGCTTGGTGTACCTGCGGGGCCTGACGGACAGCAAAGTGCAAGTGCTACAAGAGGTAAGCCAAGCCATTAGCGCGCCCATATTGGGCGAGCTAATCCATACCAAGTCGAAGGACAGCGTGGTGATAACCCGCGATAGCCAGCAGCCTATTGCCGAGATATTTCGCTTAATTAGGACCAACCTGCAATTTGCTACCGGTCAGCAAGCGGCCAAGGTGCTGCTTGTTACGTCGAGTATGAGTGGGGAGGGCAAGACGTTTTTCAGTCTCAACCTAGGTGCTAGCTTGGTACTGGCCGGCAAGAGTGTAGTCATGCTTAGCCTCGACCTACGCAAACAGGAGGCAGTGGCGGGCGCCGCCCCAGCCCGCCGGCCCGGCATCGCAGACTACCTGCTGTCAGATTCGCTTTCCATGGATGAGCTGGTGTACGAATCGGCAGAAGTGCCGGGACTCTACCGCATTAGCACAGGGGCTTTACCCGCCAATCCCGCCGAAGTGCTGCTGAGCCCCCGCATGGCTAAGGTGCTGGACGTGCTCAAGCAGAGCTTCGACTATCTCATCCTGGATTCGTCGCCGGTGGGCCAGGTGGCCGATGCCTTTGCCCTGGCCCCTTACGTCGACTACACCATTTATCTGGTGCGGTATAACTTTACCCACAAGGCGCAGCTGAAAATTATTAGCAAGATTCTGTCGGATAAACAGCTTTCGCCGCTGGCCCTAGTGCTTAACGATGCCAAGAAAAGCAACTTGCAGAGCTACAGCTATGGCAAGGGCTACGGCTACCAGGCGCAAGCCGCGAAGCGAAAGCTGGGGTAGGGAGGGCGGTGAAACTGGGGTGGGCAGCAGTCGCAGGCCTTTGTGGCTCTCTACAAGCAGTTGACCTGGCCCCGCTAGTCTTCGCCCAATGAATTATGCTGTAAGGCGTCAGCTATTAGCGTGTTACGATCTTGTTTTAGCTTATATATGTCGGTTGCATCACGTTTAATTTCAGGAAGTGCAGCGTCGTGGGCCCAGATTGTAATTACGGTCCTCTCGCAGCTCATGCTGGTGCCCGTGTACCTCTCGCACTGGAACGTGGCCACTTACGGGGTGTGGATAGCCATCCAGGCCCTGATAAGTATCATGTCGACGTTCGACTTTGGCCACCAGGAGTTTTTGGGATACGAGTTTTTGCGTCTTGGCCGCGACAACCGGCTTGAGCTCGGCAGGTTTTTGTGGTCGGGCATTAGCGTGGGCCTCCTCATCAGTTCGGTGCAGGTGCTGGCACTGATTGGTATTTCTTACACTGACATCCTGCCCAAGCTACTCGGCAAGTCGGATGTATTGCAGCCGGGCCTGCTGCACGACGCAAGCCTGGTCATTGTGGCGCAAAGCTTTATCTGGATGCTGAGCACCAGCGTGCCGGGACTGCTCTTTCGGGCGCTGGCACCTTTTGGCTACTACCCGCGCATGGCGTGGTGGAACCTGTTTAGCTCGTTTGTGACCGGGGTAGCCCCCGTAATAGCCGTGTTGCGGGGGGCTGGCCTGTTGACCACCGGCCTGGTATTCGTGGCCACCTGTCTGGTGGCGAGCCTGCCGGTTTACGTAGATTCGCTTCGCCTGCTGGCGCGTGAGCAGGTGCCTTTTAGCTGGCCTTCAACTGCTATCGGGAGCCGCAATTTTGGGCGTTCGCTGGCCGTGTCCGGCAAGTGGCTGCTGGAGAATGCGCGCCAGCAGGGTGCCCGGCTGGTGCTGGCGCCCCTGGTAGGGGCGGCGGGCCTCACCGCTTTCTCCACCATGCGCACGGGGGCCAACGTGGCCCTGCAAGGCCTGCACACGGTGGTGCATCCCCTCATGCCGGAGCTAATGCGCTTCCTGCACCAGCGCGACCAAGCGCGTATGGAGTCGGCCTTTGGCACGGTGTGGTTTGTGCTGGTAGCGGCCCTGGCGCCGGGCGTGGTGCTGGTGCAAGCCTTTGTCGAGCCGCTTTATTTGCTCTGGACGCGTGGGCAGGTGCCTTTTAACCCGGCGCTTTTTGCGGCGCTTTCCCTCAGCGTGCTCATCTACGCGGTGGCGCAGCCAGCCATAGCTGTGGTGCAAGGCAATAACCTGCTGCGGGCGCAGTTGCTGCTGTCGGCAGCGGCGGCGGCGCTGGTGGTGAGCAGCATCTACCTGCTGGTGCCGCTCTTAGGCCTGGTGGGGGCCGGGGCCGCGCTGGTGGTTGCCGAGCTGGCCGCCACGCTGGGCTACCGGCTCGTGGCCCAGCGCTGGCTCCGGCAAAATGGCCTGCACTGGCCCAAACAACACTTCCTGATTGCGAACACGTCGATGCTCATCGCGGCGCTGGCCATGGCCGCGCTCGTGCTACTGCCCGCGGCCAAGTGGTTCATCCTGCCGATAGCGCTACTGCTGCTGCTCGGCAATCTGTGGCGCTACTGGGCAGCGCTGCCCGCGCTGGCTACGCAGCACGCTCTCCGCATCGTGGCCAACCTGCCCGGTATCAAGCAGTTTGTTCTACTCAAGTAAACCGCCTAAGCCGCCTCACCAGCCCCTTACTAGTCGCTATGCCGCTCGCTCCGTCACTGCTCCTTTTTCAGCCTAGTGCGCCGCCCGCTGCCGGGCAACGCATAGCGCAGCGTAGCCAGGAGTTCGTAGCCTTGTTCGCCAAGTGGTCGTGGCTTACGCTGCTCGTAGCTAGTAGCTTCCAGCTACTGTTTTTTGCCAGCTTGCCCAATTTGGTGGCCATCAGCTGCATAGCGTTCGCCTGGGCGCTTTTTACCGGAGTATTCCTGCGGCCGGCCATGCTGAGCCAGTATCCGCTGTCCACCCTGTTGGTGTTTGGCTTCACTACTACGCAGTTCTATTTTCCGTTGCTGTTTACTTCGTTAGAGAATAAGCCTATTGTATTCAACCTGGATTTACCCTACCAGGTATTTTTGCATTCGAGCGCAGCCTTGCTGGTTTTGGCGGCCGCTCACGCCTGCTACCGGGCCCTCAGGCGGCGCCCCGGGGCCGCCAGCACTCCCACTATTCTGTTGAAGCTCGGCTTCTTCGACCCGCCGGCCGAGTTGCAGCTCTGGCTGATGGGGGCCATTGGCCTGGCCGCCACTTACTACGTGTACCTCTACGCTCCCATTGGCTGGGAGGTCACGGGTGCCGCCTCAGACAAAGCCATCCAGGCCCTGGTGCCCTTTTCCTACGCCCCCTTCTTTATTCCCTTTGGCAAGCTTTATGGCAGTGATAAGCCACTTACGGCCAGGGTATTGTTGTTGCTGCTGCTGCACACGCTGCTGCTGTTTGTGGTCAGCATCGCGCGCAATAGCCGCGGAGGGTTTATGATTGGTTTTTCGTCGGTGGCATTTGCCTACGTCATGGGGCTGTTGCTTGGGCTTTATAAAACTCAATTTTTTACGGTCAAAAATGCCGTTATTGCGCTGGGGGCCTATTGGCTTTTTACCGGGCCAATCTCGGACATTGGCTCGGCGATGGTCTTGGTGCGCAATCAGCGCCACGACATCACGTACACCGAGTTGCTAGCCAGCACCTGGGAAGCTTACAACGACAAGGAGGCCATTCGCCTGTACCGGCTGTCGGTAGCCGACGAGACCAAAGTAAAAGGTAGCTGGGACGAGAATTACCTGAATAACATCTTCCTGGCTCGTTTCTGTAATTTAAAATTCAATGACTTGAGCTTGGGAAAGGCGGCTATGCTCTCCGAGTATGACCCCCGAATGCTCCGTTTTTCCCTAAACTACATGTTGGCCGAGCTGCCCCAGCCCGCCCTGGATGCCCTGCGCCTGACGTCGGTAGACAAGACGGCTCTCAAAGGCGCTTCCGTTGGCGACTATTTGTATTACATTACCGACGGGCCGCCCACTGTGCTAGGCTGGTACCTGACGGGGCACTTTTCGGGTACCGGCATGGCCACTTTTGGGTGGTGGTACCTTTTAGTGTTAGGCGTAGGCATGATACCCTTGTTCTTCGCCTTCGATAAGCTTTTTTTGAAGCTGCGCCCCGCGCCGGGCAGCACTATGCCGGCCTATCGGTTCAGCCTCTGTGGCGTGCTGGTGCTGGATAACATATTCAGGTTTTTGCCGCTCGAAACGGTGGTATCAATCCCGATTTTCCTGCTACGCGGCTGGTTTCAACTGATGCTTTATTACTTTTTAATTTACCATTTCACGCGCTTGATAACCCGTTTTTCAGCCAAAAGTAAAGCGCCACTAAAGTACGCCTTATCCTGAAGAAGCCACCCCCACTCTTCGCGGCCAACCGGCCGCGCCACTACCCACCCTCTGCCTAGCCAGCCGTGGCGCCGCCCGGGCTTCCTTCCCCGCAAGCGCTACGCGCGGCTGTTTATCACTGTACTTTCTATCATTCAATGCCTGGCTGCTACGATGGCTAACATACTTTATTTTGGCGATAGCAATCCCAGCTCGACTTCTGAGCACCGGGCCAGGGCACTTGAGCGACTAGGCCACACCGTCAGCATCCACGACCCTGGCAAAGCCCTGTCTGGCACACCGGGCTTTCGCTACACGGCCATTTTCCATTACCACACGGGCTATCGGTTTGTGCAGGCGCAGCTTGCGCGCTGGGTAAAGCAACTGCTCGCTCAGCTTACGGCCCCGCCCGATGCTGTTTGGGTGAATAGCGGGGAGCTGCTGGGGGCGCCGGTGCTCCGGCTCCTGCGCCAACTGGGGTGCCCGCTTGTCCTCTACAACAACGACGATCCCACGGGCGGCCGTGATGGGCAGCGATTTGGCTCGCTGCTGAAAGCGCTGAGCTACTACGACCTGTGCGCCGTCATGCGCGAGTCAAACGTCGGCGAATACGTAGCTAAGGGAGCCAAACGGGTGCTAAACGTGCGGATGTCGTACGATGAAGTGGTGCACCAACCCTTTGCGCAAGCCGCCGACATTCCCGTGGCTTATCAGTCTGAAGTAGTGTTTATTGGCACTTGGATGCCCAAGGAAAAGCGCGACGATTTCCTGCTGGAGCTGGTGCAGCGCGGTATTCCCCTCTCCATCTGGGGGAGCCGGTGGGCCAAGTCGCCGCACTGGCCCGCCTTGCAGGCAGTGTACCGGGGCGACGCGCTCAGTGGCCGCAACTACGTGGCGGCAATGCAGGGTGCTAAAATCTCGCTGGGCTTGCTCTCCAAAGGCAACCGCGACCAGCACACGCAGCGGTCGCTGGAAGTGCCGTTTGCCGGCGGCCTGCTGTGCGCCGAGCGCACGGCCGAGCACCAGACCATGTACCAGGAAGGCGTGGAGGCAGTTTTTTGGTCAGATGCGGCCGAGTGCGCGCGGCAGTGCCAGGCCTTGCTGCAAGACGATGCGTTGCGGGAGCAGATTCGGCTAGCCGGCCAGCAGCGGGTGATGCAGCTGCACGCCGGCAACGAAGATGTAGGCCGGAAGATCTTGAATATGTTGGATATACATTAAGTTATTTTATATAGGTACTTCCTTCTTCCACAGTCGCCATGCTAGCATATGCACATAATTTTAGTTGGTAATTACCTGCCAGATGGGCAAGAGAGCATGCAGCGGTTTGCGACTATGTTGGCCACAGGCTTTCAGGAGCTTGGCATCACTACGGAAACGTGGCGGCCCGTCCAGCTATTCGGAACCGGTAGTAAACCCACTGATGTAGGCCTGCGAAAATGGCTGGGCTACCTCGATAAGTGGGTGCTGTTTCCGGTTATTTTGCGCTGGCGACAGCGTCGGTATGCCCAGCAGGCAGACGTACGCTTTCACATCTGCGACCATTCCAACTCGCCTTATTTGGGGCATTTAGACAACCAGCGCACCAGCATCACGTGCCACGATGTCCTGGCCATCCGGGGAGCTTTGGGTCATTCCGATGCGTACTCAGCAGCTTCACGCATGGGAAAAAAGCTGCAACAGTGGATTTTGCACCACCTCAGCCAGGCCCAGCGCCTGGCCTGTGTGTCGCAGCTTACGCTTGAACAGTTAATTAACCTGGAGCGCGGCGCTCATGCCAAGCACCCAGCCAACTGGCAGGTGATTCATAATGCCTTTAACGCTGATTTCAGGCCCATGCCCTTGGCCGAGCGGGCGGCCGTTTTACAGCAGGCCGGGCTTACGCTTACGGCTCCTTTTCTGCTGCACGTGGGCTCAGGCCTCCAGCGCAAAAACCGCGTGATGCTGCTTGAGATGGTGCACGCCCTGGGCAGCCGCTGGGCGGGCACCATTTGCCTGGCTGGAGAGGCCCCCGATGAGGCCCTACTGGCGCGGGTTAGTGCGCTGGGCCTGCAAGATCGCTTCCGGGCGGTGGTGAAGCCCGACCACCAGACCCTGGTAGCGCTGTATAGCCACTGCGAAGCTTTTGTATTTCCCTCTTTCTCAGAAGGATTTGGCTGGCCGGTTATCGAAGCGCAGGCGTGCGGCGCACCCGTCATCGCCAGCAGCGTAGCCCCCATGCCCGAAGTAAGCGGCGGGGCGGCCCTGCACGCCAGCCCCAACGATGCCCAAGCCTTTGCCGAGGCCCTGCTTGCCTTGCAGCAGCCCGCTACCCGGGCGGCCCTTATAGCGCAGGGGTTCGAGAACTGCCATCGATTTACACTGCAGCACATGACGCAGGCCTACCTGCGCCTCTGCAAATAACTACCCACCCATGAACTACGATGCTGCTACTTAAACTAATTACCACCTTATTTCCCTGGTCCCTGCGCCGCTGGGCTTTGCAAAAGTGGTTTGGGTTTGAGTTGCACCCAACCGCCTACATCGGCTGGGCTTGGATATTCCCCAACAAGCTTACGATGGGCGCCGGCTCCTACATCGACCACTTCACCGTAGCTATCAACCTGGACATGATGACGCTGGGAGAAAAAGCCACTATCGGCCGCAGCAACTGGATAACGGGCTTCCCGCTGCACAGTGTTACGGGTCACTTTCAGCATCAGCCAGAGCGCCAGGCGGCCCTGGTAGTAGGTAGGGGAGCGGCCATCACCAAAAACCACCACTTAGATTGTACTAACCTGCTGACTATCGGTGCTTTTTCGACCGTGGCCGGCTATCACTCGCAGTTTCTCACGCATTCTATTAACCTGCTCGAAGGCCGGCAAGACAGTGCCCCCATTCACATTGGCGAGTACACGTTTGTTGGCACCAACGTGGTGGTGCTGGGTGGGGCCGTGCTACCGGCGTACTCGGTACTGGGGGCCAAGTCGCTGCTCAACAAAGCTTACCTCATGGAGTGGAAACTCTACGGCGGCGTGCCTGCCCGGCCACTGAGCGACATTCCGCGCACTGCCAAGTACTTCACCCGCCAGGAGGGCTTCGTATATTAAGCGCAGCTACTGCTGGCAATCGGTTGATTTTTACCTATTTATGAATATTCTGTTCGTCGTTCCTTCTTATAAGCCGGCTTATATCTACGGGGGGCCCACCGTGGTGATTCCGCTGCTGGCCGAAACGCTGGTGCGTATCGGACACACCGTGACTGTGTACACCACCACCGCCAACGGGCGCACCGAGCTGGACGTGCCGGCCGGCGTGCCGATGCTGGTAGATGGGGTGCACGTTACGTACTTTCCGCGCCTCACCGGCGACCATACGCACGCCTCGCCGGCCCTGTGGCGGCACTTGGACGCGACGGTGCGCAGCTTTGACGCCGTGCACCTGCATTCGTGGTGGAATTTGCTCGTGCTGGGGGCCGCCTGGGTGTGCCGGCGGCACCAGGTGACGCCGGTGCTCTCGCCGCACGGCATGTTCAGCACCTACATCCTGCAAGCCAACAATGCGGGCAAGAAAAAATGGTTGCACCGACTGGTGGGCAAAAGCCTGCTGCGTACTACCCGGCTGCACGTATCCACGGCAATGGAATGGCAGGAATCGCACGCGATACTACCAGCCTGGCAAGGGGCGATTATCACCAACCCAGTAGTGCTGGCGCAGCAGCCGCACCCCCGCCCACCCAACAACGTGTTTACCATCGGGTTTCTGTCGCGGGCCGATCCCAAGAAAGGGCTGGATATCTTGATTAAGGCCTTGGCCAAAGTCAGCTTCCCCTACCGCCTGCGCGTGGCCGGCGATGGCGAGCCGGCCTACGTGCAGTCGCTGAAAGAGCTGGCACTGGCGCTGGGCAATGCCGATAAAATAGAGTGGGTAGGCTGGAAAAAAGGCGAAGACAAATTTGCTTTCCTCGCGGGCCTCGATTTATTCGCTCTCACGTCGCACAGCGAAAACTTTGCCATCGTGGTCATTGAATCCCTCTCGATGGGCACCCCCGTGCTGGTGAGCGACCAGGTAGGGCTGCATCCCTACGTGCTGGAGCATGAGTACGGCTGGGTAACGAAGCTGGATACGGACGCGGTGAGCCAGCAGCTTACCAAAATAGCGCATAGCCGGGCGCAAGCGGCCCGCATCACGGCCCTTGCGCCCCCCGCCATTCGGGCCGAGTACGAAGATACCCACCTGGCGCAGCAGTATGTGTCGCTCTATCAAACTACTACTCCCTAACTGCTTCCTCTTCCCATGAAACTTATCACCGTTATCATCCTGACCTACAATGAGGAGAAGCATATTGAACGCTGCCTGAAACTACTGGAGCCCATTGCGGCAGCGGTGTACGTTATCGATAGCTTCTCGACCGACCGCACCTGCGAAATTGCGCGTGAGCTGGGTGCCCAAGTGTACCAGCGGCCCTGGGTGAGCCACAGCAAGCAATTCAACTGGGCGGTCGAAAACTGCGCTATCGATACGCCCTGGACCATGCGCATGGATGCCGACGAGTATTTGCTGCCCGAATTGCTACAGGAAATCCAGCAGAAGCTACCGGTTACCAAGCCCGAAACGGGCGGATTCATCATCAAGCGCCGGGTGTATTTTATGAATAAGTGGATGAAGCACGGCGGCTTTTACCCACACCGCCTGCTCAGAATCTGGCGCACGGGCACCGGGATGCTGGAAGACCGCTGGCAGGACGAGCACGTGGTGCTGGAGCGGGGCGAGTTGGAAACATTCGAGCACGACATGGTGGACTACAACCTGAGTGACCTGACCTGGTGGACTAGCAAACACAATACCTACGCGACCAAGGAAGCCATGGACGTGCAGGATATCTACAACCACACCACCTCCGAAAAAAACGTAAAATCGACCTTGCTAGGCGAGCAGTATTCCCGAAAAAGATGGATAAAAGAGAACGTGTATAGCCGGTTTCCACTGTTTCTGGGGCCTTTCTGCTATTTCATGTACCGTTATTTCTTTTTGCTGGGCTTTCTGGATGGCCGGCCGGGACTCGTCTGGCATTTTCTGCAAGGCTTTTGGTATCGCTTCCTGGTCGATGCCAAGCTCTATGAAAGTCAGCAGCGAAAAGCAGTGCTGGAAAAACCGGTTGCCAGTTAGGTAAGACCATTCACCTCCTCATCGATATGAAAAATTTTGCCCTTCTGCTGACGGCCTGCATAATGCCCACGGACGCCACTATCCAGGGCACGAAGTTGCAGAGAAATGACCCGGTAGTTCGATTGGAAGATTATAAGAAGGCGCTGCTCTATTGGCTCAAGTTGGAAGATGCGCGAATAAAAGCAATCGTTTTTATAGAAAACTCCGGGTATAGCTTAACGGAACTGCAAGAACTTGCTGCTGCAAACAATAAAGCCGGCCGAAAAATAGAGTTTTTGCAGTTGCCTGCCAGTGTGGTTCCCCCGGGCCTGCACTACGGCTACCAGGAATTAGAAATGATAGATAACGCGCTCGAACATAGCAAGCTGCTTAGCGAAGTTGATTATATAATCAAAACTACCGGTAGATTATATTTTCCCAACTTGTCCAAACTGCTTGATACCATAAAGCCAGAGCAACTATTCATAAGCGATAGCCGTGACTTTGATTTTCTAAATCAAAGTCATCACTACGTATTGACTACTTTGTTTATAACTAAAAAACAGTTTTACCAGCAATACCTTTTTAAAGCTAAAGATACGATGGTGAAAGCAACTTCCTTGATAGAACTGTTATTCTATCATATTCTAAAGCCCTTGCATATTGCTAATCCCTCAGCGGTAGCACTAAGGTTCCCGTTCAATGTGAATCCGGTTGGCTTTTCTGCTACCTTAAACAAAAGTTACGTTTCAAAAAAGCAGCAGTTAGCTTTCATGGTACGCGGGGCTTGTCGCGTACTATTGCCTTCATTCTGGATGTAATACTTTTACTATTTTTTAATTGATAGTATCTCTACCGAGCTTTGATGACTACTTTTATGCGAACTGACCTTTCTACCTTTAGCATTGATACTTATAAAGCCGGACCTAAGTGGAAAGTATTTGTATGGTTTTTTGTAAACTATTACATTTTTGATAGTTCATTCCCCTGGCCTTATAGCCTAAAACGAAATTTGCTGATTTTATTCGGGGCTAAAGTCGGGGCCGGGTTAGTTATTAAAACAAAGGTTAGAATCAAAAATCCGTGGCGCTTAACAATCGGTAACAATTGCTGGATTGGTGAGTCTGCCTGGATTGATAATCTGAGTGATGTTAGCATTGGTAGTAATGTCAGTATTTCCCAAGGTGCCATGTTACTTACTGGAAACCATGATTATACCCTAAGTAGCTTTCCTTATCGCCTGGGGGAAATAGTGTTAGAAGATGGCGTTTGGATTGGGGCCCAGGCAGTCGTTTGCCCTGGCGTCACGTGTAAGTCCCACGCCATTCTAACCGTTAGCTCAGTGGCTTCCCAAAACCTGGATGCCTGGAGTATCTATCGGGGCAATCCGGCCGCCTTTATTCGGGGCCGCAGTATTACCAAAGGTTAAAAATCACTTCATTACTACCATTTAGTTGCCAGCTATGAAACTACTAATCAGCAGCATGACCTTTGCGCCAGACCATAGCGGCATAGCACTCTATGCAACTGACTTTGCTGCTTATGCCGCCGAGCAAGGTCATGAGGTTACGGTCGTGACGGGTTTTTCGTGGTATCCTAAATGGGCGAAAAATGCCGAGGATAAGCGCAAGCTATTTCGAACCGATAGTTACAAAGGTGCTAAGATTTTGCGGGGCTATTTGTACGTGCCGAAGCACGTGACTACGATAACGCGGATAATTCAGGAAATCTCATTTGTTTCCTTTGCTTTCCTTAATTTTTTGCGGGCCGGTAAGCAGGACGCGATAGTTGTTTTTACAACGCCCATTAACCTGGGAGTAATAGGAGTGCTATTCAAAAAGCTGTGGGGAGCTAAACTCCTTATTAATGTGCAGGACTTGCAGCTAGATGCGGCTAAGTCATTAGGCATGCTGAGTAAGCTACCCATTGTTGACGTTATGAATGGCATTGAGAAATACACGTATAAAAAATCAATCCTGGTAACTTCTATCTCGGCAGGCATGATTAATTTAATTAGTGCTAAAGGAATCGAGGAAAAGGATATGTACTTGTGGCCTAACTGGATTGATGTTGCTGAAGCCCATGCCAAAGGAAAAGAGGGAAATTTCAGGAATAAATTTCCGACTTACTGCGATAAGATAATTGTCGGCTACGCCGGCAATGTGGGCGTAAAGCAAGGATTATCTGTGCTGATAGATTTAGCTGGCCAGTTTGAGCAGAATAGCGAAGTGGTTTTTCTGATCATCGGGCAGGGCGGGGACGTTGATAATCTAAAAAAATACGCACAGCATCGCCAGGTTAAGCAGCTGCATTTTATTGATTTCTTATCACAAGACGATTATTTTGATTTCCTTTCGGATGCGGATATCATCTTTATTTCTCAGAAAAAAGATTCCGGAGACGTTTATTTCCCATCTAAGCTGCTGGGTATTATGGCAAAAGAAAAATTGGTTTTCGTTTCAGCCGATGTCGATTCTGAAATCTATAAAGTAATAGCCGGCAATCAGCTCGGCGTAGCCTCCGAGTACGGAGCTACTAATGTGCTGGCCACCCAATTGCGTCAGTATATGAGCAGCCCCGGCCGCTTCGACGTGTACCGGCACAATGCCTACCGCTATGTGCAGCAGTTTGACAGGGAGTATGTACTGCGTAGCGTAGTTGCCCACCTAACTGCTTTAGCGCCTGTTGAAACCCATTGATTTTAGTAGATCAGTTCTTTATTATTCATCCTTTACGCTTGAATTTCACATGAAAAAAATTGTCGTTACCGGCTCTAGCGGCCTTATAGGTAGTGAAGTAGTGAGAAAATATTGTCAGAGTGGCTGGAAAGTCTACGGCATTGACAATAACATGCGGGCTGATTTTTTTGGCCCCAATGGCGACACACGCTGGAATCAACAGCGTTTGCTAGCTGATTACGAGCAGTTTGAACACCTCGAGCTGGATATCCGCGACCGGACCGGGGTAGACGCTACGCTGGCCGCTATTCGGCCCGATGCCATTGTGCACACGGCAGCGCAGCCAAGCCATGACCTGGCTGCCAGCCGCCCGTTCGACGATTTCGACGTGAATGCGGGAGGAACCCTGAATTTGCTGGAAGCCACCCGCCGCAATTGCCCCGAAGCCGTGTTTGTGCACATGTCTACCAACAAGGTGTACGGCGATGCGCCTAACCGGCTCAACTTGGTAGAAAAGGATACGCGCTGGGATTTTGCGGATGCCGACTACTTCAATGGCATTAAGGAATCGTTCAGCATCGACCAGTCGAAACATTCTTTATTCGGCGCTTCCAAGGTGTCGGCCGATGTCATGGTGCAGGAGTACGGCCGCTACTTTAACCTGCCCACCTGCTGCCTGCGCGGCGGATGCCTAACGGGACCTAACCATTCTGGCGTAGAGCTACATGGCTTTTTGAGCTACCTCATTAAGTGCAACCTGACTGACCGCAAGTACACGGTTTTTGGGTACAAGGGCAAGCAGGTGCGCGACAACATTCACTCGCACGATGTGGTAAGCTTTATGGAAGCGTTTATTGAGGCACCGCGCATTGCCGAAGTGTATAATATCGGCGGAGGACGCGACAACTCCATCTCTATTCTGGAAGCCTTTCAGTTAATTGAGGATATCTCGGGCAAAAAAATGCTGTACGACTACGTAGATCAAAACCGCGCCGGCGACCACATCTGCTACATCTCCGACCTGGATAAAATGAAGCGGGATTATCCGCAGTGGCATATAACTAAAAACCTGCGCACGACTTTTGAAGAAATTTACCAGTCGTGGCTGGAGCGCGGCGAATAAGCAAGGCCGCTCACTTGCTCGAAAACGAGTAGCTACCTAAATGCCTTCCGGTGGGTCTTACTAACTTCACTGGAAGGCGTTTAAGTACTTAGAGGCTATAACTTGGTGAAATGGTGGTAGCTGCGGCTGCCATTACAGTCAAGCTGTACCAGCAATAGGTAAGACCCAACTGGTAGATTTTGCACTTTCAGGATAGCTTCGGTGGCATCGGTTCGGGCCTGCAACATGAGCTGCCCCGTGCTGGTATACACAAGTAAACTGGCGCCCTTGGCTGGGAGAATGGCGTGCAGCTCGTCCGTGATAGGGTTGGGGTATACTTGCACAAGGGCCGAATGCGTGCTGAACGTAACTGCCTGCATTATAGAGTACATATCGGTGCCATTTGCATCTACCTGCCGCAGTCGGTAATAAACGGAGTCTTGGGCCACGGCATCCACATTCCCGTCGATAAACTGATAAGAGGCAGCACTGCCCTTGCTCGGCACGGTACCTGCGGCCACAAACTGCTGGGCATCGAAGCTGCGCTCAACAACAAAATGGTCGTTGCTCGGCTCGCTGGTGGTGCGCCAAGTCAACAGTGCGTCAGAACCTTGGCTCGTAGCCTTAAACTCTAGTAGCGATACTGCTAGCGGTGAGGCTACCGGTACCACAAAGCTGGCTGCCTGGCTATTGACACCCAAATTATTGGTGGCCGTATAGGTAAACACTGTGCTCCCGACATAATTAATGGCTGGTATAAAGCTCAGAGAATCAACTTGTTGTTTCAGTATCCGCTCATTTAAGCGAGCCGGCGCACCCTTTACGTAGACAGTGCCCTGCGTGCTAGGAGGAAGGGAAACCAAGTTGAAGCCCACGATATACCCTTGCGGATTGGGGTCGGAGGCAGTAAGCGCTAGCAGGGGTGCCTGGCCGGCATTAAGTGGAATAATTGGATTGGTCTTCGGATCGGCTATCGGTGGCTGAATGCCCGTGTCGACCGGCGCAGACGGGCAATAGGTCGTATTAACGGAGGCGTGATTGACGTTTGTAAAAGCAGTATCTTTCAGCAAAACCGGCGAATTAATCAGCTTCGTGTTGCACAATAAGGTATTGTAAGCGCCGGAGTTCAGATGCACGGCACTGGCGCAGTTGATGGCGGTATTGTTCTGAAAAATGCTACCCAGGATAGCCGGCGTTTGCTCGTCGAGGTAAGTGCTGGCGTTGCCGGGCTGAAAGAGCAGCTCATTCAGATAGCCTTCTGAAAAGTAGCTATCCAGGTAAGCCGGCACGTTGGGCGTGTGGGCCGTGAGCGTGTTGCGCCTCACCTCCAGCCCGATAACGGCCGTGCCAAAGGTAGCCAGTTGTAGGTACTGCACCATGTGCACCCCGATGAGCACCCCGTTGGACCCGTCGGTGTTGGTCACTTGGTTGCCCGTAATCTGAATGTCGTAGCAGGGTAAAAATTCCTGGTGGGTTACCCCATTTTGCGTCATGTCCTGCTGCACAGGCGTCAGGTCAATCGAGCCATTGTTGGTAAGCGTATTATCGGCAATGGCCACATTGGTCGAGGCATTGTGAAAGATCGTGATGCCGCGTAGGTTACCCTCCATCGTGTTGCCCTGCACCAGCCAGTTACGTGCCCCCCAGTTGAAAATAGCGTAGCGGCTGCCCGCCTGCGGCAGCACCTCCCAGGCGCGGTCCAGGGTCAGGGTGGTGGCCGTGCGGCTGGTAATAGACCGCCATTGCCCCATGCCGGGCCCGCGCACAATGGCCACCACCGGGTGCTGAATTACCGCCGCCCACTGCTTGCTATTGTCTTGGAGCGTAGTAGCCGTGGCAGCCGTGGCAGTGCCGGTATCCTCGTCGGGGCGCACGGGGCCGCCGCCCTCCGCCAGCATCGTTTCACCGTCAAACGCATTCTGCGTCGGGCCATTAATGACCTTGAACGTATTACGCAACACCGCAATATTTTCGGCAAAGTTTAGAATGAGTACGTGGTTGACCAAATTCAGGGACGTAGGCCAGCGGGCGCTGCCGTCCCGGTTCACGGTGTTATCCTCAAAAATACCCTGGCTGGTCTGGCTCAGGTTGAGCCCATCTACGGCATACGTAAACGTGTTGTGGGCAATGACAAAATGCTGGCAGGCATTCAATTGCACAATGCCGTGGTAACTGCTAAGCTTATCTACGCCCTGCGTAAAATCGGAATTGCTAATAACCAGCCGGTCCGAGTTGGCCCACCAGATCCAGTCACCCTGGTTTAAATCGAAGCGGATTCGCTGGAGAAATACCTCGGTGCCTTGCCCCGACATATTGTTGTAGAAGTGGCCCGTATCATCAATATTCAAGAGGGCTAAATCGGCCAGACCGGCTTGGCTTGCGCCGTTCCACACAATGCCCCAGTGTAGGCCTGGGTCCCAGCCCGCGCTCGTAGAATTGAAGCCATAGCGGATAAAGGTAGCATTTTTGCCAGCTCCTTGTAGCGCCACCCGGCTGCGCATAAATAACCCCACCATGCCTGGCCCGGGCTCCATATTGTACGTACCAGCCGGCAGGAACACAATGCCCCCCCCATCGGCACTAGCCCGGTCGATGGCCGATTGCAGGGCTGCCAGGTCGTTGGCCACTCCGTTGCCCACCGCTTTCACGGACAGGCGGGCATCCGTCTGCACGTTGTATACATTTTGATAATAGCTCAGCTTACTAGCCCAGCCTACTGCCAGCTGGAAGTAGTCGGCGCCCGTCGCAATAGCGGTCAGCGACTGCTCCACGCGGGTTTCGCCCAGGGCGGCGCCATAGCCATTACTCACGTATATATCGTATACCTGGCCGGGTACTAGGGAAGTGGGCGCTTTGATAAGCAGCGAGTTAGCATCACTCGCCTGAACCGACGCGATGCCACTGTTACCACCGCTGCTCTGCGGTACAAAGCGTACTTGGGCGCTAGCCCCAACTAGCCCCAGGTTACGCCCAATCAAGCGCACACTACCCCCCGGAGCCACGCTGGGAGAATCAAAATACAGGCCTTGAGCCTGATTAACATAGACACTAGTACTGCGCTGCCCCTGTTGTACCAGCCAGATTTGGTAGAGGTCGAGTGGTAAGGTTGCCGGAAGTTGAACAAGGAGGTGATTAGCGCTTTGGGTAGAGGTCGTCAGGAGTTGGCCGTTACTAGCTGCCCCCACAGCCAGGTATACCTGGACATTGGCACTAAATGTCCCCTGAATACTCAGTGTCTCGCCCGGCTGCGCGGAGGGGCCAATATGAAAAATAGCTGGGGCGGCAATAGCCTTATTTATTACTCCAATTACTATTAAGAGCAATGTGAATAATCGATAATTATACTTTGAAAAGCAAATAATCATGTTTGCATTAAAAATAGTAAATTTCAAATCTCAGGCATCAGCAAAAATACGTTTTCCATCGGATTTTCAATGTGCTAGCAGAAATTTGTTGGAATATTAGGTCGTGTGTTGAGCGTGTAGAGCAGCGTAATTTTGGGGATGGTTCAACTTCCCGTTTTGTGCCTCGTCTGTCAGCAGCCGGAAGCCGTTTACCGGCATGGAAAAGCAACCGATGGCACCCAGCGCTATCGCTGCACCGCCTGTCGCCGCACCTTTCAGCTCCACTATCGGCAAAAAAACCATGTACCGGGGGTGCGGGCTAACATTACGGACTTGGCCCTGAATGGCAGTGGGATACGTGACACAGCACGCGTGCTGGGCATGAGCCCGCAGACGGTCATGGGGAGTTGAAAAAAAATTGAAGCCGTGAACCAACTGCCGCCTACGCCCCCGACCCGGCGCAGCCCTTGCGGCTATGTGCGGATGTGTATGGTCCCGGAGTGTGATGGTGTATCTTTCGGGCGAGCCATCCAGCAAAAGTTAGGGGACAAGTACTTCACGGCAGCGCCCGCACAACGCAGGCAATACGACGCAGTATCCAACGTAGTCAGGAAAGC
>Ga0160429_1000775_pt1 | contig 21338 bp, 24 predicted proteins | sample SolpanmetagenomR_FD_108199 | JGI IMG/M metagenome (GOLD analysis project Ga0160429, IMG submission 108199) | Solar panel surface microbial communities from Lawrence Berkeley National Laboratory, California, USA - R | ecosystem: Engineered > Built environment > Solar panel > Unclassified ...
CTGGATGGCGCACAGGAGCATTTCCACGCCTTCCGGGTCGCCGAGGATCCCCAGGGCCTTCTGGGTGTCGCTGGACTGGAAGTGTATGGGGCTGCCGGCCTGCTGAGGTCCGTCGCCGTGGCGGGCCATGCCCGGTCGCGCGGCGTGGCCGGTGCCCTGGTTACCGCAGTCCTGCAGGACGCGGTCGATGTCGGGGTCACCACGGTGGCACTGTTGACGACCACGGCCAGCGGCTACTTCACCCGACTCGGCTTCGAAGCGCTTCCGCGTACCGCAGCCCCTGTCGAACTGCTCGACTCGGCCGAATTCAGACACGCCTGTCCGGCCTCAGCCACCCTGATGCTGCGGACACTCGAACCGAGCCAACAGCCGGACGAAGGAACGATCTCTTGAGAACGTCGCGGTCGCTGGTATGGGTTCTCGCCCTGATCGCGACTGCTGGTTACGGCGCGCTGTACTACGCCCAGCCGCTGCTGGCAGTGGCGACTGAACACGCGACCGGCTGGAGCCGGGCACAAACCAGCCTGGCCTTTACCCTGGCGCTGCTCACGAACGCTGCCCTGGCCCCAGTCGTTGGCCGCTGGCTCGATCAATGGGGTGGACGGGCCTTGATCAGCGGGGGGGCGCTGCTCGGGGCCGGCGCGCTCATCGCCCTGAGCATCACGAACAGTTACCTGATGTTCGTGTTGGGCTGGCTGTTGATCGGGGCCGCCATGACCCTGACCTTCTATGAGGCGGTGTTCACGGTCCTCGGCCAACAGCGTCAGGGCGGGGACCGGCTCCGGGCCACCCTGACGGTGACCTTGATCGCCGGACTCGCAAGCACCATCTTCGTACCGCTGACCACTGCCTTTCTGGGCCAGGGCGGTCTGCCGTTGGCTTTGCGCGGTCTGGCAGGCACCTTGCTGGGGGTGGCGGTCCTGGGCTGGTTTGTGCTGCCCAGCGGCGGGCATCCACAGTCGAAAGCGGTTTTAGCGCCGTTCCAGCCGGACCGGACATTCTTCCGGCTGACGGTGGTGTTCACCCTGGCGAGGATCGTCTCGGTCGGGGTAGGGCTCCAGCTCGCGCCATTGTTCCTCTCAAGGGGAGCCATCCCGGCAGCGGCCGCCTTGCTCGCCGGCGTGATGGGTCTGGCGTCGCTGCCGGGCCGCGTAATGTTCGTTCCTCTCCTGCGCCGCCTGGGCATCCAGCCGCTGACGCAGGGCCTCCTGGGACTGCTGGGGTTGGGGGCACTCCTGCTCACGCTGCCTGGGCACGGGATCTGGGCCGTGGTCGGTGTCACCGCCTTCGGTCTGGCGAACGGTGCCCTCACCCTGGCGCGGACCGAACTGCTGATGGAGCGGTACCCGGCTGAGCAGTTCGGGACCGTCAACGGCCGGCTGGCCCTGCCGGTCAACCTGGCCCAGGCCCTGACGCCCTTCGCGGTCGGCCTGATGTTCACCTGGACCGGGAGCTACCTGCCTTCACTGCTGCTGCTGTTCGCGCTGGCCGGAGGAGCGATGTGGAGCCTGCAGATGCAGGGTCGAAAGCCTTCCACCATCAGTGATTCGACTGCCTCTGCTCCAGACTGGCAGAAGCAGAAGAGGTGACTAGCAGTGGTGCTGTACCGCCTTCCTTACATCAACTAGAAACCTCAAAGCCCGTGGAGGGAAGACGTAGACTCCAGAAATGCCAGTCATCAACCTCGGTGGTCGACTTATCGACCTTGCTGAAGGACAGCTGATGTATGTTGAGCCTTCCCTGCTGGAGCCTGGCTTCGCTGCGTTCAAGGAAGACCTTCTCCAAGTCAAATTCAGCGACAACCTACTCCTCGACGTAGGTTGGTATGGCAGTGAGCAGCAGGGGTTCTTTCGGGTGGTAATGATCCGCGATGCGGCGTGGGATCTTCCTGTGTTCAGCGAGATATGTACTGATTTGCCGGGCACGATTGACGCAGTAGAGCGTGCAGTTGCCTTCAGCGCAGCGTAATGAATGAATTCCTCCATCCAGGCTGATTAGCCTCCTCTTTCTGTAGAAAGGCAAAGAACTTCGTATAGCTGACGTCAATCTGAGGTATACCCCAACTGGACATTACTAAGGTTGGGTTCTTGAACGCAGCCTCTTATTCCAAAAGAGGTCTGGCCTTGCTCGATTTACAGGCACCATGAAAGATATGCGAGCCCGAAGGCCAGGAGCTCAGTGTTGTTCGGCGGCCGCCAGGATCCAGGAATGGAATTCGACCGCGAAGTGCTCGAGGTGCTGGTCGACCAGTTCCGGAGCGCATGCAGACGGCACGGTGACGGTCAGCGTGGCGATGAAGCCATCCGGCACGTCCTCGAACAGGGTCGATACCCAGCCGAAAACGGTGCCGTCCGCGAGCGTCAAGGAGGAACGCCGGCCCTCTGTGGCGGCATCTGTGGGCGCACCCTGCGGAGTCGGCTGTTCACTTTCCTTCCATCCGGCCATGAAGAACGAGCAGACGTACTCACCGAGGGTCTCGACGATCTGCGGCCGACCGGGGACGTTGTGGACGACGTAATGCTCGGGATGGGCCGTGAGCATCACGTCCTCGCGGTCGAAGGCGGCCGCCAGCCAGCGGCCGAACACCGCTGAGGAAATCCCGTGCGCGCGCAACTGGACCGTTCCGGTGGCCTGCTGTCCCGCGGAACGCTGCAGCGCCTGATGCATGAACGCGTCCGCTTCAGTGATCTCATCCTGCAGCAGTTCGAGCAGACGTTCGCGTCCGAGTTTCGATTTCAGGAGGTGCAGGGCCCGGCGTGCGGACGTCAGTTCGAAGTGAAGTATAGGCTGGTCGTCCTGGTCTCCCAGGCGCCGGACCCACGGCTTGGTGTCGAGTTGGTTCATGTTTCCTCGGTGCTCAGCGGCTCTGCAGGGGCAGCTGCAGGTAGGAGGCGTGAGTCCCGCCCGTGTGAATGACGTGCTGACCACTGTTGGCGGCGGTGTACTCGCGGATGCCGGGCATCATCGTCCCGAGCAGGCTTTGGCCACTGATCACGAGGCGGAGCTGCTCGCCCGGGTGGAATTCCAAACCGATCGGAAGCAGATCGATCTCGATGTCCACGATCTCGCCCGGCGCGAGCTTCTCAGTCCGGTCGAAGCTGTGAACGGGTACGGCCTCGGTCGACAGGGTTTCGTTCAGGTGCCGCAGAGACACGCGCAGGCGGCCATCCGAGCCCTTGTACCGCAGGATCGACGCTCCATGCTCGGTGAGATCGTGAATCCGTGCGTTGTGGTTCGGGACCGTGAACTGCTGCAGGGGCGTGCCGTACGTGTCCAGTTTCTGCACGAGCACGAACAGGTCCATGTCGTCAGCACCTTGCGCTTCGACCCACAGATGGGCTTTGGGATACCCGACCATCACCGTCGCCTGGTCAAAGCGGACGGTGAACGAGACCAGGCCCGGTGTTGACGCCGCATCGTAGGCAGCCGACCCTTCTCCCGAGGGCAGGTTTGCGGTCAGGGTGTGCGTTCGGCCATCGAGGTAGTACTTCGTGTCGGTGACGCTTTCGGGTGGGAACACCGCTGCCGGCACGTTGATCCGGTCACCGCCTGCCATGTTGAGCACCGCATAGCGGACGCGGGGCGTCTGCTCCCAGCCGTTGTCCACACCCTTGAGGTAATGGTCGAAGAAGCGGCGCAGGTCCTCGACATTCGCCTCGTCGTAGTAGTCGGGCCATTCCTGCGTGCTGTGGACGCGCAGCCACTTCTCCTCCGACAACCTCACCATTCACGTCATGGCCGCTGTCGCTGAACGAGAAGCCCAGCTGATCAGCGCCCGGACCCAAGCGGCGCTGGGGGCACGGAAGGCTCGTGGACTGACACTTGGCAAAGCGGAAAATCTTAACCTGGAAGCCAGACAGGCGGGGGCGAAGACCAACCTTTCGCGCGCCATACACGACATGCGCACTGTGGCCGCCTACGCAGGGGCACTTCGAGGACAGGGATTGAGCCTGCGCGCCGTCGCCGTGCAACTCGAAGCCCACGGTTTCCGCACTCGGCAGGGCGGCCCCTGGAACGCTGTACAGATCAAACGTGTCCTCGACCGCACCCTGCCTGCTCCTGCAAGGAACGAGTTCGAGGAGTCCAGAACAACCAGACCCCTGGCCTCAGACTCTTCCTAGACGAGAGACGTGAGGAAGACCCGGACGGCCCGGGACAGCAACTCCTCGTCAGCAGTCACGATGCTCAGGTCGCGTTCCAGTCCGGGCAGATCCAGGGCCGGGCAGACCAGACGTCCAGCCTCCACGTCGCGCCGGACACTCAATTCCGAGAGAAAGGAAACGCCGAGGCCCGTCATAACGGCTTCCTTCACCGCTTCCGTCCCGGTCAGGGTCAACACCTCGCGCGTCTGAATGCCCGCCTGCTTCAGCGCAGCCTTAGCCACTTCTCGCGTTCCTGATCCCGGCTCACGCCAGACCACGCCCAGGCCGGTCAGATCGTCTGGACTCAGCGACGTTCGGACAGCCAGCGGATGCTCAGGCGACATCACCAGCCGCAGCGTGTCGCGCCGGAACACCTGCTGCTTCAGGTCAAGGGGCAGGCCGCTGACCGGACCTTCGATGAGAGCCAGTTCGCATTTCTGGCTCAGCAGCAGGTCCATTACGTCCTGGGTGTTGCCCTGCTGGACGTGGAGTACGACGTTCGGGAAGCGGGCGTGGTAAGTGGCCAGCACACCGGGCAGGATGGTGGCCGCGATGGTGCTGCTGGCCGCGATATTCAGGGTGCCGAGGTCCAGCCCGTGCAGATCAGCGGCGTACTGCCGGGCGCCCTCCAGCGCCCGTGAGGTGGCCACCGCATAGGGGAGCAGTCCTTCTCCGACAGGTGTCAGACGGACACCGTAGCGGTGCCGGGTCAGCAACGGCTCGCCGACCGCCTGGGTGAGCAGTTTGATCTGGTTTGATACCGCAGGTTGGGTCAGATTGAGCTCTCCAGCAGCGGTACTGAGGTTACCCAGGCGGGCCACGCGAATGAAGGTCAGCAGGTGGTCGGGATTAATCGCCATCCTTTAGATATACACCATATTTGGATCAATGCAAATAACTCGTATTTGAGTTAATTCTTCGGGACATTTACCCTTGGGGCATGACCACCTCTTCCCCTTCCACTCACCGCCCGCTCAACCGGCTGGCAGCTCCCACCGAGGCGATCCGGGGCTTCACACCCAACTGGTTCACAGCCTGCATGGGCACCGGTATCGTGTCGCTGATGCTCCCCAAGCTGCCGTTGCCCGGCACGGCGACCGTTGGGGAAGGGCTGTGGATCCTCAACATGGTGCTGTTCGCGCTGTTCACCCTGATGTCGCTGGCCCGCGTGGTGCTGTACCCAGCCGACAGCCGCGCCACCCTGCACCACCCGGTACAGAGCATGTTCCTGGGCGCCATCCCGATGGGACTGGCGACCATCGTCAACGGCTTCATCACCTTCGGCGTGCCGCACTGGGGCGAGGGCGCGGCGATCCTGGCCCGCGACCTCTGGGCCTTCGATGCGCTGCTCTCGGCCTTCGTCGGGCTGTTCGTGCCGTACCTGATGTTCACCCGCCAGGACCATGCGCTCGACAAGATGACGGCCGTCTGGTTGCTGCCGGTGGTCGCCTCAGAGGTGGCGGCCGCCAGCGCCGGACTGATCGCGCCGCACCTGAACGTGGCGAACGCCGAGACATTGGTGTACTCCGGCTACGTGCTGTTCGCCCTCTCGGTGCCACTCGCGCTGATGATCATCACCATCCTGGTGCTGCGTCTCGCGCAGCACAAGCTGCCGGGAGCCGAGCTGGGCGTGAGCATGTTCCTGCCACTGGGGCCGTTGGGCACTGGCGCACTGGCGCTCCTGCAACTCGGGGAGGCTGCGCCCCGCGTGCTTCAAGCTCAGGGTCTGAGCGAACTCGCTCCGGTGGCAGTGGGCCTGGGGCTGGTCGGTGGCGTGATGCTCTGGGGCTTCGGCGCGTGGTGGCTGGTGCTGGCGACCCTGACGACCATCCGCTTCTTAAAGCAGGGCCTGCCGTTCAACCTCGGCTGGTGGGGCTTCACCTTCCCGCTGGGCGTGTTCACCGCCGCCACCTTCGGCCTCGCTTCTCTCACCCATATGGGCTTCTTCACTACCTTGGGACATGTGCTGGTCGTCGCCCTGGCCGCCCTCTGGCTGCTGGTGACCGCCCGTACCGTCCACGGCGCCTGGCACGGCCACCTGTTCCAGACCCCTGCCCTCTCGAAAGAAACCGGCCTGCCTCGCACCTGAATTCAGCCCGCCGTATCCGCCCCACTTCTCTCGCCCAGGTTCTGCTCGCCGCATCGCCGCACACCTGGGCGTTCTGCCGCATCAGGAGGCTCCATGAACGAACCCACTTCTCTCTCTCGCCGTTCCGCGCTGGCCCTGCTGAGCGGGGCCGGAGCAACGCTCGCCCTGAGCCGCAACACCCTTGCTCAGAGCAGCGTGACCAACACGGCCGCCCCAATCTTCAGCGGCCCCGGCCCGCTCACTGGCTGGAACGGCCTGGGGCCACTGATCGCCCTGCCGCAGAAGGTGCCGCTGATTCGCCTGGTGGATCGCCCGCCGCTGTACGAGACGCCCCGCGCCTACTTCGGCAGCGCGTTCACGCCCACCGCCGCGTTCTTCATCCGCAGCAACCTCTCGATCTTCCCGGCCAGCATCGACTTGAGCACTTGGCGCTTGAAGCTGGAGGGCAACGTGAACAACACGGTGCAGTTCAGTCTGGCGCAGCTGCTGAGCGAGTTCGAGCCGGTCACCGTGAACGCCGTGATGCAGTGCACCGGCAACAGCCGCAGCCGCTTCCAGCCGCGTCGCCCCGGCGGACAGTGGGGCAACGGCGCGATGGGCTGCGCCGCCTGGACGGGCGTGCGGCTGCGCGACCTGCTGAAGAAGGCGGGCGTGAAAGCGGGCAGCGTGCAGGTGCAGTTCCAGGGGCTCGACAAGGGCGCGGGCGCACCTGGAAGTGGCGGGGCGGAGTACAAGAAGAGCCTGAATCTCGATGACCCGGTGCTGGACAGGTGCATCGTCGCCTACGCCATGAACGGCCAGCCGCTGCCACTCGTCAACGGTTTCCCGGTGCGGCTGGTGGTTCCGGGCTATTTCGCGACCTACTGGATGAAGACGCTCAGCTTCGTGCGGCTGCTGACCGAGAAGGACACCAATTTCTGGATGGCGACGGCCTACCTGCAACCCGACAACCTGAAGGGCACCACCACGCCCCAGGCGGTGAAGGACAAGACAGTCAAGTTCAAACCGGTGGGCAGCATGCCGGTGCGGGCATTTATCGTGACGCCCGACGAGACGGTGAAGGCCCCGGCGGGTCTGCCCATGACGGTCACTGGTCAGGCCATGAGCGGGCGCGGAGCCGTGACGAAGGTCGAAGTGTCCACCGACGATGGAAAGACGTGGAAAGCCGCGAAGCTGGGCGAAGACCACGGCGAGTACGCCTTCCGCCCCTGGAGCTTCGCCTGGACGCCGAAAACGGCGGGCAGCTACACCCTGGCCGTGCGGGCCACCGACGCCAGCGGGGCGGTGCAGACGGGCGAGCCGATCTGGAACCCGTCCGGGTACCTGTGGAACACCACCGAGCGCCAGACCGTCGTGGTCGGCAGTGCGGGCTGAGGGGGACGTATGAAATATCCGGTCTTGATGGGGCTGCTCGTTCCACTGGGGGCGCTGGCCATTGCCGTGCCGCTCGTGTCGCTTGCCTTCACGCCCGACACGCCGCCTGCTGCATCTAGCACGACCACCAGTTCTGCTGCGGCAGACAGCACCACGACGGCGAGTAGCGCGTCCTCAGCGACGGGCGCGGCTGCCCAGTCCACAGAAACGCCGTCCACAGCGACCCAGACCGCGACCTCACAGGCCAGTCCCGCGCCCGCCAGCATCTCCATCCCGGCGCAGTACGCCGACCAGATGCGCGGCGTGATCGATCAGGCGGCCAGCACGGCGTACACCACCGACGCCAGCTACACCATCGGCACGATTCCGCAGGACACCCCGGCGCTCATTCCCGGTCAGGACGTCGAGGTGGTGCAGACCAACTGCAGCGTGTGCCACGCCACCACCTTCATCTCCTCGCAGCCGCCGCTTCCGGGCAGCACCTGGCACGACGAGGTCTACAAGATGAAGGAAAAATACGGCGCGACCTTCATCAGCGACGACAACGCCAACAAGATCATCGCCTATCTGAGCGCCCACTACACCCCGGAGACCCACAAGCCAGGTGACAGCAGCGCGGGTACAGTCGCGACCGCCACCCCAGCCGCGACGACTTCGACTCCTGCCCAGGCGGGTGCAGTCCCTGCCAGTGCGACCACCGCCGACGGGGCGAAAATCTACGCCGCCAACTGCTCGTCGTGTCACGGCGCGGCGGGAGCGGGGGTGCCCGGAGCTTTCCCCCCGCTGGCGGGCAACAAGGCCATCGTCGGTGACGACAAATACATCGCGGACGTGTTGCTCGGCGGCCTTCAGGGTCAGATCGCGGTGAACGGTCAGACCTATAGCGGCGTGATGCCTGCCTGGGCCGCTCAGCTCAGCGACACCGAGATCGCAGCGGTGGCGACGCACGTTCGCAGCAGCTGGGGCAACGCGGGGGCGGCGGTCAGTGCCGACACCGTGAAGGCTGAGCGGGCCGCAGCGAAGCCGGTGTCTCAGGTGCTGAGCGAGCGCCCCCAGTGAGAGGGCAACCGGTGGGTAAAATCGAGGGACGCTGCGCCCACACCGTCTGGAGCGATACTGTGTCTCCTGGTGCACCTTCAGGAGCCACACCATGACCGCACAGGAACCGCACCGCCCGCCCATGCTGGCCTCATTCGTGAACCACATGATCGCCGTCTACGACGATCCCGACCACGCCCAGGCCGCCGTGCAGGCGTTGATGGATGAGGAGCGCTTCCGTGAGGGCGAGATCGAGCTGCTCTCGGGCACGGCAGGGCAAGACAGGCTCGACTTCACCGGCGAGCGTCACGGCCTGCTGGGCCGCCTCAGACGGCAGGTGCAGAAGATGACCGACGAGTACGAGCATGCCCGCCGCTACGAGGACGAGCTGTTGCGCGGCCACTACCTGCTGCTGACGCAGGTGCGCCACGAAGAGCAGGCCCGGCGGACGTGCCACCTCCAGCAGCGGCACGGCGGGCATTTCATCCATTACTACGGGCCGTACATCGTGCAGCAGTTCTGCCCGGACCCAGTGAGCTGAACCCCTAGAGGACGGATATGAAGACGGAGGACACTGGAGGCGGGGCGGGACTGCGGGTGCTGATCGTGGACGACCACGCCCTCTTCCGCCAGGGAGTCGGGCGACTGCTGGAGCAGAGCGGTATGCGGGTGGTGGCCGGGGCCGCGAACGGGCACGAGGGGCTGCGCTGCGCGGCCAGCCTGCGCCCGGACGTGATCCTGATCGACCTCGATCTGCCCGGCCTGAGCGGCCTGGAAACCACCAGGGCGATAGTTCAGGAGCGTCCCATGAGCCGCGTCATCGCCCTGTCGTCCATCGCTGATCCTGTTCTATCGTTCCGGGCACGTCAGGCGGGCGCCCAGGCCTGCCTCGCCAAGACCGCGCGGGCCGACGAGCTGATCGCCCTGATCTTGCGGGTTCACGCGGGCGAGCAGATTCCGCTAGAAGACCCCGTGCCCGCGCGGCCCGGCTCGGAACCCGCTGTCCTGCTGAGCGTACGCGAGTGCGAACTGTTGCGGCTGGTGGCCGAGGGGTTGGCCAACCACGAGATCGCCCGGCGGTTGTGTGTCTCGGAGAAGACCGTCCGCAACCGCATGTCGCAGACCTTCGCCGCGCTCGGGATTCACAACCGCACCCAGGCCGCCGTATACGCGCTGCGAACGGGCGTCGCCGTGCTGCGCTGAGTAGGCTTAAGCTGAGGGTATCTATACCTGCAGGTGCTACCCTTTCCTCAGGTGATGGCATGCACCTCGAACCGCCCGGCGTCCAGCTGATTATGCCTACTCTCTCCCAGGGACGCAGGGGGTTGTTATGCCAATTTATTTCGGAATCGCGCTCGGCGGTGCACTCGGGGCGCTCGCCCGCTATTTCCTCAACCTGTTCATCCAGACGCGTCTGGGAACCGGGAACTGGGCCGCCTTCCCGCTTGGCACTCTCACGATCAACGTCCTGGGTAGCTTTCTGCTCGGTCTGACCATTGCCCTGAGTGCCCGTGGCCTCGTCAGCCCCGAACTGCGGCTGGCGTTCGGCACCGGCTTCGTGGGGGCCTTCACCACCTTCAGCACCTTCGAGTGGGAGAGCGACCTGCTGCTGCGCGGCGGTGACGGGCTGCGGGCGGCACTTTATATCCTCGGCAACTTGCTGGCCGGATACGCCGCCGTACTGTTCGGCCGCTGGGTGGCAGGCCGCCTGGGCGGCGCAATATGACCGGGCGGCCTGACATGACCTGGCTCGACGCGACGCTGCTCAAGATCCACCTCGGGGCCACCGACAGGATCGGCGGGGAAAGCGCCCACGACTGGCTGATCCAGGCGGCCAAACGGCTCGGGCTGCGCGGGGCCACCGTCACCCAGGGGGTGCTGGGCTTCGGTCCAGACGGCGAGCTGCACCGCGCCGCCCTGTTCCGGTTCGCGCAGAACCTGCCGGTGGTGGTCGAGCTTGCCGACACCCCGCAGGCCATTGAAACGTTCCTGACTGAGGTGAGTCCGCGGCTGCCCGACTCGGCGCTGCTGACCACCCAGGCCGCCCGTCTGCTGGAGCGCCAGGCATGACCGCTCCCACCGGACAGTGGGTGCTGCGGATCTACCTGATCGCGCAGGACCGGATGGAAGGCCGCCCGGCCGCGGAAGTGATCGTCGAGGCGGCCCGGACGCTGCAGGCCACCTTTGCCCTGGCCCGCCCCGGCGTCGCAGGCTTCGGTCGGCACGGCCTGGAAGTTGATCTGCTGGTGCTCGAGACGCGTCCGGGCCGGATGCCCATCACCGTTCAGGTGCTGGCCCCGGAGGGGGTCCTGCTCGACCTGCTGGCAAACCTGAAGGGGCGCGGCCTGCCAGGGCGTGAAGTGGTCCTGGAGCCGGGCGTACATGTCATTCCGGCCCGCCGTATCCCCGCAGACGGAGGACATCCATGAGACTTGTACAGGTGCACGGAAGACATGACCACTGGATCAATCTGGACGCCGCCGAAGGGTTCAGAATCTATTCCCTCACCGTACAGGACTCGCCGCCCTTCCTGCTTGAGGGAACCGGGCACGGGCAGTATCCACACGTCCTGAACCCGGACGCCCTGATCTATCACCTGGAGGTCAACTACAGGAGCGTCTGGGAGCCACTGAGAAGCTTTTCAAGTCGGGAAGCGGCCACCGAGTTCCTGCAGTCCTTCGCGACCTTTCTCATCCCTCCGCAGGCTGAATCTTCTCTGGGAACAGACCTGTGACCACTCTGCTGCGCGTGCTTTTTCCCGCCCTGCTGCTCGGCAGTGCCCTGTCGCAGCAGACGGCCCCGCTCCAGCCGACCACGAATCGCGTCTGCACGCCGCAGGTTACCCCCGACGGCCAGAGCGACGACACGGCCGCCTTGCAACGGGCGCTCGACGACTGCGCGGCCCCGGTGGGAAAGACGACTGGCGGCGAGGTGCATCTGACGGCCGGACGCTACCTGAGCGGGCCGCTCTTCCTGCGCACTGGAGAGACGCTGCACCTCGACCAGGGCGCGGTCCTGCTCGGCACCACTGTTCAGTCTGCCTACCTCAAACATGGTGCGGGCGGCCTGTGGTCGCTGCTCAACGGTTCGGGCGTGCAGAACGTCACACTCGAAGGGCCGGGCACCGTCGACGGCCAGGGGCAGGCGTGGTGGGCCGCGGTGAAAGCGGCCAGAGCCGCCAGCAGGCCGGACCCGCTGCGGCCGCGTCTGATCGGCATCGACCACGTTCAGAATCTGACTGTCACGGGCCTGACGCTCCAGAACTCGCCCAGCTTCCACCTCGTGCCTTCGCACGCCGAGGGCGTCACGGTGCGCGGCCTGACCATCCGGGCCCCGGCAGACTCGCCCAATACTGATGGCATTGACCCCTCTGACGTCCGCGACGTGACCATCACGGACAGCACTTTCGACACTGGGGACGATGACATCGCCATCAAGGCCGGAGACCCTGATCTGGCCCATCCCGGGGCAGCGAGCGGCAACATTCTGATTCAGAACTGCACGTTCCTGCACGGGCACGGCCTGTCGATCGGCAGTGAGACGAACGGCGGCGTGCAGGGTGTGACCGGGCGGCACCTGAGCTTCACCGGTACCGACAATGGCCTGCGAATCAAGACGCTGCGGGGAAAGGGCGGCGTGATCGACGACATCGTGTTTCAGGACGTGCAGATGCAGGGCGTGAAGGTGGCGCTGGCCTTCACTGCTTACTACCCGAAGGTGCCCGCCACAGACCCGGCTCAGCCGGTGACCGAGACTACCCCCGACCTGCGGCGCATTCAGGTGAGTGACCTGAGCGGCACGGGCGCAGGACAGCTTGGGGTGATCGCCGGGCTGCCGGAGCGTCCGGTGCAGGCGGTGACCCTCACCCGCGTGAACCTGAGTGGAATACGGGGTCTGAGCGTGCAGAACGCCTCGGTGGTGCTGGCGCAGACCACTCTGAAGACCATGATGGGCACTCCGGTGCTGACCGGCCCAGGCGCCAGTGTGACAGGCACTGAGGGTACCGGGCCGTAGATCTACCGCCTGGAGTTCGGCTCGGTCTTCAGGAAGCGCTCCACCAGCAGAAGCCGGAAACCATGAGGGCGTCGCACCGACGATTTCTGTTTCTGCAGAAGATCCCTGGACTCGATCTGGTATGGGTTTGCTCCGATTCCATGAATGCGGAAACACCTACCTTCCCATCTCGGCCGGAACAGCGCGACTGGCCACGCTTGGTCGTTTCCACACGGGCCGAACCGTGGATCTTGACCCTCGCGGCCGGGGGGCGGCTTTCTGCTCCGTTCGCCAGAACTCTGTGAGTGTCCTTCAGTTCTGTGTGACCTCTCCTGCCCTACAGGCCCGAACCGTCAAGGTTCGGTAAACATTTCGGTATACGCGCTTTTTTTCTCTCAGGAGTCCACTGGTTCCCATGTTGCCAAAGTCCATTACATCACGCCTACCGACACTGCTGCTGTTTCTGCTGCTGATCCTCATTCCGCTGGCAGTCTTCGCGAAGACCGCGCAGGAAGTCTGGGCCGAAGGCGGCTTCAGTTTCGACGCCCCCACCCTGCTGTTCATCCACCGTTACGCCACACCCACCCTGGATCACGTGATGGTGTTCATCACGACCATCGCCGGGTTTTACAGCCTGCCATTCATCACCCTGGCCGTCTGTGCGTTCTTCTGGGTTCGCCATCACCGGCGCTGGGCGGTTTTCCTGCTGCTGGCGGTGGCAGGCTCCGGCGCGCTGATGCTGACCATCAAGTCGCTGTTCCGGCGCATTCGACCTCACCTGTGGGTCTCGCCCGCCCCGGAGACGGACTTCGGCTTTCCCAGCGGACATTCCATCACCAGCATCAGTTTTTTTCTGGCCCTGGTGCTGCTGGCCTGGCCCACCCGGTACCGCTGGCCAGCCCTGAGCCTCGGGGGTCTCGCTACGCTGCTGGTGGGTCTCTCCCGCCTGTATCTGGGGGTCCACTACCCGTCGGACGTGATCGCGGCCTGGGCGGTGGGCGTCGTCTGGACGGCGGTGGCCTTTCGGGTGCTGTTCCGCCATCACCCGCTGCGCCAGGTCGAACAGCTGGGCGATGCTGAGCGCGTCTGACCTGCGCCGGACCGTGGGGGGCCGGGTCCTCTGGCAGGGGCTGAACCTGCAGGTGCAGGCTGGTGACCGGCTGGCCGTCACCGGACCGTCCGGAAGCGGTAAGAGCCTGCTGCTGAGGGCGCTGGCCGGACTCGACCCGCTGGAGACGGGCGAGGTGGTGCTTCAGGGTCGAAGTCAGTCCCGCTGGCCGATGCCGGAGTACCGGTCGCAGGTAATGTACCTTCCACAACGCCCCGCCTTCGGCCAGGGAACGGTGCTGGCCGAGCTCAGACGGCCGTTCGGCCTGAAGGTTCACTCGGGTCGTTCCTTTCCGCTGGATGAGGCGGAGCGCTGGCTGGCGGCCCTGGGGCGCCCCGACTTCCTGAACCTGAGCGTCACCACCCTGTCCGGCGGCGAGGGACAGCTGCTCGCACTGGTCCGGGCGCTGCTGCTGAGTCCGTCGGTGCTGCTGCTCGACGAGGCCACCGCCTCCCTGGACCCGGACGCCACCCACACCGCTGAAATCGCACTCGATCAGTGGTGCGCCGCTGGACCGGCGCGGGCGCTGGTGTGGGTCAGTCACGATCCTGCACAGCGGGCACGGGTGGCCACGCGCGAACTTCCGGTGGTCCCGCAGTGAGCGTGCCGATCAGCCCGGTGCAGCTGCTACTAGCGGCCCTGTTGATGCTCGTCAGTGTGCTGCTGTCGTGGCGCCTGCGTCTGAACCTGGGACGCCAGATCGTGGTCGCCAGCGTCCGCATGACCGTTCAGCTGCTGTTGGTCGGCCTGATTCTTGGCTGGGTGTTCGCACTGCGCCATCCGCTCCCGGTCGTCGGCATCGGGCTGGTCATGACTGTGCTGGCCGGGCAGGCGGCGGTGGGGCGCTCCAGTCGCCGCTATCCGGGCATCTATCTCGACAGCTTCCTGGCGGTCTTCGGCAGCTCGTTCCTGCTGAACGGCCTGGCCTTGTCGGGCATCCTGCAGGTGCGGCCCTGGTTCGAAGCGCAGTACGCCGTGCCGATCCTCGGGATGGTGCTGGGCAACACGCTGACCGGCGTGTCGTTGTCGCTCGACCGGTTCACCTCGGACGTCGTGAAGGAGCGTGGGGAGATCGAGGCGCTTCTCGCCCTGGGCGCAACCCGCTGGGAAGCCGCTCACGGGTCGATCATGGCCGCGGTCCGGACCGGCATGATCCCGGTGCTGAACAGCATGGCGGTGATGGGTATCGTCAGCTTGCCGGGCATGATGACCGGACAGATCCTGGCGGGCGTGTCCCCGAACACGGCGGTCCGCTACCAGATCGTGATCATGTTCGTGCTGTCCGCGAGTTCGGCACTCGGCAGCCTGGCCGTGACGCTGCTGGCCTTCCGGGCGCTCTTCGATGCCCAAGACCGCCTTCGTGCCGAGCGCCTGATGGGCAAGAAGCAGGCATGACGTCGCTGCTGATCTTCATGTCACGGCACTGTTGGTGGCCTGGCAACTCCGGGGTCTCCCGGGGTCCGAAGCCCGCTTACAGCGCCGCCCTTGGTGCGATCATGGCCTTTCTTCTCTGCGTGATTCACCCTTCCGGTCTGATGACCTTCTGGAACGCTGACTGACTGCTGATGGTCCCGAACGAAAGCGGACGGCGTCCGAATCACTCGACCGTTTGAACGGCGAGAACCCACAGGTGCCCGCTCGGCTGTTCCGCCACCGGCTCACCCTGAACGACCACCAGCGTCTTTCCGTCTGGACTCCAGGCTGGGAAACAGTGCGGCTCACCGTCCGTGACCTGCTGACGGGCCGTGCCATCTGACCTCATCACCCAGACCTGGGAGGTTCCGGAGTGGGTACACGAGAACGCCACCCATTGCCCGTCCGGGGACGGGAACGGGGTGACATAGGCAGTGCCCTCGTCGCCTGGGCTGAGACAGACCCGCCTCGCTCCAGGCTCAGTGGGCTGAAGGTAGATCAGGTTCTTCCCTTCTTCCTGAGCGTGATACACGAATGACCCGGCGTCCGGGAGCAGCCAGGGCTGGTCCTGCACGCCCGGTGCATCCGTGAGCTGGCGCGTGTCTCCGTCAGCGTCGCGCCGATGCACATGAAACGTCTGCCCCTCCGTCTGCTGGAAATACAGCAGCGCCTGCCGGTCGGTGGCGGCGACACTCGGCCCATGGCAGGCCTGAGAAGACTCCACCAGCAGCGTGACGGTTCCGTCCGGCAGGTTGCAGCGCCAGAGGGCCGGCCGACCGCTCCGGTCGCTGACGAACGCGAAATCATTCAGGCCGAAGAAAGCTGGACGACCGGTGGCGTTGGTGCCCGGCAGGTTGCAGAGCGTCAGTTCAGTCAGCCCCGAACCGTCCGCCATCACTTGGTACAACCCCCGAGTTCCCCCCAGCAGGCGCTCGAACACCACCCCAGAGCTGTCTGGAGTCCAGTTGGGACGCACGTCTGTGCCCGGCCCTGAAGTCAGGGGAATCGCGGGGCCGAGGTCGAGACCGGTCATGCACCGAGCCTAGCGGATCAGGTCCGACGAAGGGTCAGCCGCCCTTTATCAAGCTGCATCGGTCTGTAGATGCTGAGCGGGGAGGCCATGACGCCACCTCTGGTTCTGACGACGGCTATTTCTGAAGACGGCGCATGTAGTCGATTTCCAGCGCCTGCTCGGTCAGGATCTCCTGCGCGAGTCGTTTCACCTGCGGGTCTTTGCCGTACAGCAACACCGCTTTCGCTGCGTCCACCGCGCCCTGGTGGTGCGGGATCATCATCGCCAGAAAGTCCTGATCGGCGTTCCCGGTCATCCTGGCGGAGGTCATCCCGCCGTGCATCCGGGTCATGGCGTCGTCCATCAGGCTCTGGAAGCCGGGGGCGTTCCCGGCCAGGGCCGCTCCTCCCAGCAGCAGGGCGGCCAGCCAGCGTGCGGCGGGCTTCATGGTGTCTGCACCAGCACTGCCGCGCCGCCCGATTTCGGAACGACGCTCAGCGTCTGACGCCCGGTATCCCCGCCCGTGAGCAGCTTCTTCACTGGCCCGATGGTCTGTGCCGAGGCGATCCCGAGCGGGCTGGTCTTGAAGCCGGCGATCTCCTGAGACTGACCGTCCGCGCCGGTCAGCTTCAGGACGTAGTCGCTGCTGGGAGCCAGCCCACTCGCCACGATCTGTACCAGATCGACCAGCCCGAGCGGATTGACGCTGACAGTGCCCCGTGCGGGTCCGGACGGCGCGGCCAGCCTGAGCGTCAGGGTGGCTTTCGCGGCGTCGAGCGGTGTCAGGTTGGCGGTTCCGGCCCCCGACTTCACCGCTCCCGGTACGTACACCAAGGCCTGGGGCAGCTGACCGGTGGGCACACTCCCGACGACCCTGTTGCTGGCGGTGTCGATCACCTGCACCTGATCGGCACCCTCCATACCGACGTAGACCTTCTTCCCGTCCGGCGCGGCCCACGCCCCGTGCGGGAGCGCCCCGGTGGGGATGGTCGCCACCAGTTTCGGCGCCGCTTCCCTGGTGTAGACCTTCACCACGTTCAGGCCGCCCACGGTGACGTAGGCGAACTTACCGCCGGGCGTGTCGACCAGCGCCACATGGTTGGTGACCGGGCCGGTGTCGAGCGTGGCCGTCACGCCAAACGGCGGCAGGGCGCTCATCACCTGGGTCTTGCCGCTGTCTTTCAGGGTGAACCAGACCTGCTGGCCGTCCCGGCTCACCGCCAGGTTGGGGCTGAAGGGGCTGGCCTGTTTGACGTGGGCGATCACCCGGTACGTGCGGGTGTCGATCACGCTCAGCTCCGGCGTGAAGCTCGACGGTACGTAAGCGTAGCGCCCGTTCGGGTTGAACAGCACCATGCCGGGACCATCGGCGACCGTGATACGTCGCTTCTCTTTCATCGCCACAGGGTCGATCACCGAGACGTAATCCTCACCGCGCACCGCCACCCACAGCTCGCGTCCATCCGGGGTGAAGAACGCCTCGTGTGGACTGCGGCCCAGGTAGACCTTGCCGCGCACCGCGTTGGTGGCGGTATCGATCAAGGTCACTGAGTTCGAGCCTATGGAGACAGCAGCCAGGGTCTTTCCGTCGGGTGAGAAGCCGAGGCCGTGAACCAGCAACTCCCCTTTGTAGAGCGGTGAGAGTGCGGCGGGCACCTGTGCGCCCAGCGAAATGACGCCCAGCAGCTTGAGGGCGACCGGGTCGATGACCGAGACGGTGTTCGAACTCTGGTCGGCGGTGTACACCCGGTCACCCACCGACTGGGCGAAGACGGGAGCAGAGAGCAGGAGGGCGGAGAGCAGGGTCAGGGAACGCAGGGACAGTCTGGGCATGAAACTCCTTGAGGTTCTTGTTTCCGGCACGATAAAGGGACCACCTGATGGGCGGCCCCGGTCATAGCATCATGGCATCTGCAGCAGCAGCATCCGGCTCAGCGACGGACGGCGCTCCAGACGCCCATGAAGCCCTCACCGAGCGCGTCACCGCGCTTCAGGTCGTTCTTCCAGTTGTACACGGGCAGGCCGTTGTAGGTGACCTGAAGGCTGCCGTCTTTGCGTGTCAGCGTGCCGAGCTTGCCGCGCACCGCCACGCCCATCGTCAGGCCGGTGGCCGGGAGCTGCGAGACCAGCAGGGCGGGCCAGTTCTGGGCGCAGACCCCCTCGCAATTGCTGACACCGGGTGTGTCTTTGGCGAAGGTGTACAGCGTCAGGCCGGTCGGCCCGGCCAGCACCGTACCCAGTGCGCCTGACCGCGACACCTGCACGCTCGGGCCGGCATTGGCCGCGTGCCAGACGTTCATGAAGCCCTGACCGTTGGTGTCGCCGGGCTTGGCGTCGCCCTTCCAGCTGTAGAGCGCCGCGCCGTCGTAGCCGAGCTGGGTCTGGCCGTCCTTGCGGCTGATCAGGCTGAACTTGCCACTCAGCCCTGCGGGCAGGCGCGGGACTTCACTCAGCAGCAGTGGCGGCCAGTTGGTGGCGCAGGCGCCCTCGCAGTTGCTCACTCCGGGCGCATCTTTGGCGAAGGTGTAGAGCGTCAGGCCGGTCGGCCCGGTCAGCAGGGTGCCGAGCCGGGCGTCCCGGCGCAGCGTGACGGGTGCTGGCGCGGCCATCTTCATCTGCATGTTCTGCATGGCCGGAGCCGTCGTCATGGTCGGGGTGGTCTGCACGGGAGCAGTCTGGGCCAGAACGGGCGTGAGGAGCGCGAGGGTGGACGCGAGGGTCAGGCTGCGGGCGGACGTCTTGAACTGGGTCATGGTGGTGCCTCCACTCTCCCGTATGCGGGGCGTGGCCCATTTGGATGCATTCAGAGTTCGGGCAGTCGGGTGCGGCCCAGCGGATGGGTCGGGGCGGGGCTGCCCCCGGTCGGTTCGGTGCTCACGCCCACCGAGTCGTAACCGCGCCACGACACCTCCAGCACCGTGCCGCCCGTCAGACCCAGGCTGGTCGGTACGCCCGCACGCGGCCCGCTCGCACTCCGTCCCCAGGCCTGATACACCTGCCCCGGCGCGGCCTGTCTGTTCAGCACCAGCAGCGCCCGGCCGTCCGACCTGACGTACATGGATCCGTAGGGCACGCCAGTCTTCGAGGCGAGCGTGAGACGCTTCGCACCCTGCTGCTGCCACTGTTGCACGCTGTTCTGAGCGGTCACCCCAGGCTGAGCCGGACTGAGCCGGAGGTACCCTCCGACCGCCACGATCAGCGCGACGGCCGCCGCCAGAGGCCAGATTGGAAGCCGCCTGGAAGGGGCTGTGGGCGGCGTCTGCGTAAACGACGGTTGAGCAGAGACAGTGTTCCGCCGGGCCTGAATCTTCTCCCAGCTTCCTTCTGGAACGGGCATGTCAGGCAGATCGTCGGCCAGCGAGAACAGAGCGTCACGCAGCCGAGCGACTTCAGCGCGGCAGACAGCGCAGCTCAGCAGGTGGGTCTCTACGTTCACCGCCTGTACGGTACCCAGGCTTCCGAGCACGTAGTCAGGCAGCAGTTCGGTTGGATGGTCGCCGCTGGATCGGTCTGGTTGGCGGGTCATGGCAGCATCCTTTCTCTGAGTTTCAGCAGGGCGCGGCGCAACCGGCTCTTGACGGTGCCGAGCGGCAGGCCGGTGCGCGTGGTGATCTCGGCATGGGTGTAGCCGCCGAAGAACATGGCCTCCAGCAGAGCCCGGTCGGCGTCCGGCAGACCGGCCAGGGCCGACTGCACCAGGGCCTCGTCCAGCGGGTCACGGGCAGCAGGAGCAGGCACATCGAACGCCTGGTCATCTTCCCGTTCCTGTTGCCGCTGTGGACGGGCGCGCCGGGTCCGCAGCCGTTCCAGACAGAGGTGGTGGGCGATGGTCAGCACGAAGGTTTTGACACTTCCCCTGGAGGGATCGTACATGTCTGCCCGGTCCGCCAGCCGGATGAAGGTGTCCTGGAGGACCTCCTCGGCGTCTTCCGGCATGCCCAGCATCCGCAGGCAGACGCGGTAGGTAACGCCGGACAGATCATCGTACAGCTCCTTCAGGGCGTCCTCCTGGCCATGTCGCAGTTGCACGATCAACCGCTGCTGAGCGGCGTCAGATGAAGGCGATACCCGGAGTTCAGGAAAGGTCACCGTTGGCCTGGGTAATGCAGGAACACGCCAGTTTCGGCGGGGAATGGGCGTAGCATACATACCTTCCTCTATGCGCAGAGTACATGTTCTGGATGCAATCCACAGGGAGTGGACCGATAACGGGGGTCGCACGAGAGTTGGAACGGAATTTCTCGCTAAGACTGAAATTTGGCATTTGAGTCACTGTCTGTCAGGTTGAGGTATACTCTAAATGGACGTCTTGTCCCGATTCCTACTTTCAACCGTTGAACCACAGCCTCTGAACCAGTCAACAACGCATTGCTCCGTGAGGACATCCGGGCGAACATGTCACGTGGCAGCACAACACTCTGGTCCAGGCACGACAGTGCGCTCTCCACGCCGCGCCACACGCCATACACTGCTGCTGTGCTGCCCAAACGACTCAAGGTTTATCACTTCCGAAGTATCGGTCCAGAGGGCGTAGACCTCGGTGACCTGAAGAAGGCCAACATCATCATCGGCCGGAACAACAGTGGCAAGTCCAACGTCATTCGCGCCTGGGCCATGGCCGTCAACCTGATTCGAGCGGCGGCCACGCAAGGTAGGCTCAGCCTCAGCAATCTTGACAGGCATCAACGAGACGATACTTTCCCTTTTCGGATTGACGTCGATCTTCCAGTCCCTAAAAGTCCAAATTATAGTTACTTTGCTGAGCATCACGATTCCATGAGGTTTCAGATCGAAATAAATTCAGATGGAACGACCTCGTGGAGCCAAAAAACACTTCAATACGAAAGGGATTCTGACTTCTATTATGAATGGTGGAGATAAATTTCTGGTTTTCGTAGTGGAGTAATTGATCGTTCTCAGATAACAAGAGATATCGATGTTCGCATAAGTGATTACCTGAAAGACAACGCGAACAGTCTCTCTGATGTTATTGTCATTCCTGAATTTAGACAGATCAGGGACACCCGTGGTGAATACAACATCAATGGCGAGAACCTCGTCCTCACTCTTGCCAAGTTCAAAAATCCCGAGATCGGCAGAGATGCCGACATTCTCAAGTTCAGGAAGATCGAGAACTTTTTCAAGCGCCTGCTCGATCTCTCCGACGAC
>Ga0160429_1000776_pt1 | contig 21320 bp, 19 predicted proteins | sample SolpanmetagenomR_FD_108199 | JGI IMG/M metagenome (GOLD analysis project Ga0160429, IMG submission 108199) | Solar panel surface microbial communities from Lawrence Berkeley National Laboratory, California, USA - R | ecosystem: Engineered > Built environment > Solar panel > Unclassified ...
ACCAGGGGCTGCCACAAGCGCTGGGTATAGCCAAAGCCATTGCACAGCAGCATCGGCGGCTTGCCGTGCCCCACGATGCGCACGTGGTTGCGCGCGAGCACCTGCTGCTTGGTTAATGGCGCCCGGGAAGGGGGAGCAGGCGCTGGGGCAGTGACTGCTGGCGGGAGTGTAGCGGCGGAGGTAAACTTTAACACTGAATAGTATAATTGACAACCTGTCAATAGAATAGGCAAAGATAAGAGACAGTTTGCTGGCGATGTACAACTCCGTTGATTGATGGCCATGAGCGCGAGCAAACATCCAGCAACCTTGTGGCGGCTGTGGGCGGTGTTGGGCTCGGTGTGCGTGGTAGTGTTTAAGGGCACGTTGCTGCTGGGCCTCCAAGCGCCCTGGCCGCCGAAGTCCGATGTCCAAGTCCCTTCCGCCAAGCTCGTCCACTCCACCGATCCGGTAAGTAGTGCACGGGGGCTGCCCGCTTCGCTAACAAAGGCTGTCTCTATTGCCACCAGGTAGGCAGCCAAGGCGGCATTCGCGGCCCCAACATAACGCTGGTCGGCCGCTGCCTTATGCCCGGCGAGCTGCGCATTCGCCTCGTGAATGGCGTCGGCACATACCCACTTTTGGGGCGTTATTTTGGAAAAGGAATTGGCGCCGCTGATTGCGTTTTTGACTACGCGCAAGTAGGGTGGGCCGGGGATGGGGATGGGACCGAAAACTAGTTTTCGGGGGTCGCCTGCTCGGCTTGTTGCGCCTGTCGGATTTCAGCCCGCGACTGGGGCACGTCGCCTTGGCCAGCTGGCCAGCCCTCGCGCTGGGTTTTGCGGTCGCCGTCGGTGGCTTCGGTTTGGTCGTGCAGCAGAATTTGCTGGGTCGGGAAGGGCAGGTCGATGCCGTGAGCGGTGAGCGTGTTTTTGATAGCTTCGAGCACCCGATCCTGGGCATCCATCACGTCGGCGCGGCGGGGCGGGTTTATCCACCAGCGGGCGCGGAGGTTGACGCTGCTGCCGGCCAGGTCCACGACCAGCGCCTCGGGGGCCGGGTCGGCTAGCACGCCGTCCACGCCCCGCATAGCCTCCAGCATCAGCTGCCGGGCCTGGGCAATGTCGTCGCTGTAACCAATGCCGATGTCGTATTGCAGGCGGCGCTTGTCGTAGGCGGTGTTCACCGTCACGGCGTTGATGAAGAGCTCCGCGTTGGGGATGACTACCCGCCGGCCGTCGTAGGTTTTGATGGTGGTGGCCCGGGTTTGAATCTCTTCGACGGTGCCCTCAAAGTCCTTGTAGGTAATCTGGTCGTTGAGTTTGAACGGCTCGGTGACCAGCAGTAGAATGCCGGCCAGGAAGTTCTGGAAGATGTCCTTGAAGGCAAAGCCGATGGCCACGCCGCCTACGCCCAGCGCGCTGAGCAGGCTGGCCGGCGTAAAGCTGGGCACCACGATGGTGACCGTGACCAGGATGCCGAGGATGAGCGCCGCCACGTAGGAGAGGCGACCCAGCAGCAGCTTCAGGCTCTGGCTTGTCTGCCGGCTCGCCACGACGCGCTCGACCAGCGCCTTCACGCCCCGGGCCAGGAAGATGAACCCGATGAATACCACTAGCCCAAAAATCAGGTTGGGAAGCAGGGCCATAAAGCTGCGGCCCATTTGGTTGATTTTCTGCCAGGCAATTGAAAAATCCATAGTCTTTGGTGCTAAAAGCGGGGAGTGTTGCCGAAAGGCGGGTTTAAATTTACTGATAAACAGCCTATTTTGGCTTGACTAGCGGGTTCGTCCGCCTGTTAGCCAGTAGCTTCCCGTGGGGTTGTACGTTCCGGGGATAATATTGCTTAGCTTTCAACCGGGCGCGCCCGCCGCTGGCCGCTCCGGCGGAGCCTTCCTTCCTCCCAGGCCGCCCTTGTGGCGAGCCGCTTCCTCGCCGTGCATATGCGCAATCGCTTACTTTTCGGACTGCTGGCCCTGGGCCTCCCCGCCGCCGCGCAAACGACTTCGCCCCCAACTTTGCCCGCCGACAGCGTGCGCTACTGGGCCACCCACCTGCGGGCCAGCCTCAACGCCAATGAGGCCCTCATCTCTAAAAACTGGAAGAGCGGCGGCACCAGCTCGCTGGGGCTTAGCTTGCTGTTCAATGGCAAAGCGAACTATCAGCGCGGCGTGCACAACTGGCAGGGCGAGGCCGATTTCCTTTATGCCGGCCAGTACACGCAGGGTGAGGACGGCGGCTACCGCAAAAACAACGACCGGCTGTACCTCGACACCAAGTACGGCTACGACCTCACCCAGAAGTGGGGCTTGTTTGGGGCTTTGAACCTGCTCTCGCAGTTTGCCCCCGGCTATAATTATGACGATGACAACCGCGCTACGCTCATCTCCAGCTTTCTGGCGCCCGGCTACCTCACGGGCTCGGTGGGGGCCGAGTTTCATCCCAATGACCGCTTCAACCTGCGCCTGGCTCCGCTAGCGCCGCGCGTGACTACCGTACGGCAGCCCGAGCGCTTCCGCCACCCGGCCGACACCACCATCTACGGCGTGCGGCCCGGCCGCTCGGCCTACTGGCAGGTTGGCTTCCAGGCCCTGGCCCAGCTCGACCAGCCCCTGGGCCCCAATGCCGACCTCAAGGCGCGCTACGTGCTTTTTGTGGACTACGCCCGGCCCCGGCTGGTCGATACCTCGCACCGCCTCGACCTGACCCTGACGGCGAAGGTCAACACCATTATTAACGTGACCCTGGGGGGCATCGTGCTCTACGACTACAACCAGGACCAAAACTTCCAGTACAGCCAAAACCTCTCGCTGGGCATCATGGTCGACCGCAACCGACCCGCCAAGCAGCCCAAGTAGCGCGTTAATTGGGCGGCAGCACCAGCTCGATATACAAGGGGAAGTGGTCGGAGCCCACGTCGGGCAGCCGCTTCAGCTCCGCTACCTGCCACGGAGCGCTCACAAAGAAGTGGTCGAGCGGCCAGCGGGCCAGCCGCGAGCGGGCATCGAAGGTGGGGAAGAGGCCACGCCCTAGGCTCACATCGTGCAGCTGCCCCGAGCTGGTGAGCTGGTGGATGGTACTCGACCAGCTCACGTCGTTGAAGTCGCCGGCCACGATGGTGGGCAGGGTATCCTGCCGCACCAGGGCGGCCACTTTGCGCAGCGCCACGCCGCGCTGGCCCACCCCATCGGGGTAGTTGTCAGGAATGGGTGGCGTGGGATGGATGCCGAAAAACGTAAGCTGCCGGCCATCGGGCAGTTGCAGGTGCGTGCGGATGGAGGGCACGCCGCGTTGCAGCAAATCCTGCACCTGCGTGTCGGCCAGCGGAAACCGGGAGTACAGGAGCATCCCGTAGGCATCGGGACGCGGCAGCTCGACGCGGTAGGGGTAGGCAGCGCGCAGGGGCTGTAGCGCCTGCACCCACCAGGCATCAGGCTCCAGAGCCAGCAGCACGTCGGGCTGAGTGGCTTGCACTAGCTGCCGCAGGCGAGCATCCTGGCGGTTGGTCATCAAGACGTTGATAACCAGTATACGCAGCCGGCTAGCCCCAGTAGCTTGGCCCGAAGGGGCCATCGGCACGGCCTGGGGTACCACCGGCAGGTAGGGCCACAAAAAGGAGGCTTGTACCACCGCCCCTACTGCGCAGCCCAGCAGCAGCCACCGACGCAAGCGGCGGTGGGCCGGCCAACTCAGCGCCAGCCAGCCCAGCAGGGATATTGCTAGCAGCACTAGCAACTGAAGCCGCGGAAAGCCCAGCACCTGCACCCACCACACGGCGGAGGGCACCACCGAAACCAGGGTGATGAGCAGCGCCAGCGCGCTCAGCCCGGCCAGCAGGTAGCGCAGGCCAGTCAGAAAATACCGCATAGCTGTACTTTACTAGCTGGTAGCCAGCTACTATTGAACTTTGGCCTGAGTTTTCACGCCCTTCAGATTTTGCTTGGCTCCGTTAAGCTGGTCTTTCAGGCCGTCGAGCTTTTTCTTCTCAGTATCGGTCAAGTCCTTCTGGTTGTCCACAGCCTTCTCGCGGTTTTTTACCACGTCTTTCTGGTCCTTCACCACCTTCTCCTGGGCATCTACCTGCTGCTGGAGTTCCACTACCTTCTGGGCTTGCTGGGCCACGGCGGGGTTATTGGATTTAACATCATCACTGGCCGAGTGGCCGAGCGAGCAGCTACTGAGCGTGCAGCCGATGACGGCTACGCTGGCAAGGGAAAGGAAAGATTTCATACGTGCGTGAAAAAGAGAAAATAAGGTGAAGCGTAAAGTAGGGATTAAGGCGAAATGTTCGAAATAAAACACCAATTATTCTTGGCAAAATTTGGTTGCTGACTTGTCTCACCGGTCAGGGCAACGCTGGACCAGCAGCGGCCACCGGCGCTACCAGCAGCTGCACGGGCTGCCGCCCGCCGGCCCGCACGCGCAGCCAGGCGGCCAGGCGCTGCTGCTCGGCGGCCGGCAGCGCCGGTCGCACGCGCACTGCCACGACCACCGTCGTATCGGCCCGCAGTGAGTCGGCGGCGGGCTGCACGAGGCGGCTCAGGCCAAGCTGGCGCACGCGGGGGTGCTCGACTTGCACCTCATGCAGCAGGGTGGCAGCCGGGGGTAGGCGGCTAGCAGCGGCGCTGTCGGTGTGGGCCAGTAGCTGCTGCATCTGGGCCAGGCGCCCCTCGTAGCTCACCCGCGTTTGCTCGGTACGGCTGCGCACGTCGGCCAGCACGCTGGTGCGTAGAGCCTGGGCATCGGCCGAATCAACGCGGGCCAGCCCCTGGCGCACGGTGAGCTGGGCCTTATCCAGGTGGTACTGGGGCAAGTGAGCGCGGGCGGCCCGCAGCTGGGCGGCAGTAAGCCGTTGCCCGGCCAGCAGCACGTTGATGGTCTGGGTCTCGGCCGTTAGTCGGCTGGTAACCACGTAAGTACCCGGCTGATTAAACTGCTCTTCCACAAACTGCTGCCCATTGTGGGTAAAGGCCCCGTCGCGCACGATGCCAACGGCCAGGTACACGCTGGGGGCAGCCGTGAGCAGAGCCAGCCCCAGAATGCTAGCTCGCACCCGCCGCGCCTGCTGGTCGTCGGCAAAGGCGTGGTTGGGCAAGGGCAGTAGCTGCACCACCAGGAAAGTGGCTAGGCTGATAAAGACGCAGTTAATCGAAAACAAATACAGCGCGCCGCCAAAATAAGTCCAGTGCATCGTGGCCAGCCCATAGCCCGCCGTGCAGAGCGGGGGCATGAGCGCCGTGGCAATGGCCACGCCCGGAATCACGTTACTTTTGGCGCGGCGGGTGAGGCCCACCGCCCCGGCCGCCCCGCCAAAGAGGGCAATGAGCACGTCCCAGGTAGTGGGCTGGGTACGGGCCAGCAGCTCGGAGCCCGCGTCGGTGAGGGGCGTGAGGCGGAAGTACAACGCCGAGATAGCCAGGCTGATAACCGTAGCCGTGAGCAGGCTCCGAAACCCGCGCCGAATGAGGGCCAGCTCCAGCGTGGCCGCCCCGAAGCCGATGCCCACAATTGGCCCCATGAGCGGCGAAATGAGCATGGCCCCGATGATAACGGCCGTCGAGTTGACGTTGAGCCCCACCGACGCTACTAAAATGGCAAACATCAGCACCCACAGGTTAGTCCCCTGAAAGGGAATACCGGCCTCCACGGCGGCCTGAATTTCGGCTGGCTCGGCCATGTCTTCGGTCAGCAGGAAGCGGGAGCGCAGAAAGCGCCACAGGGTAGTCAGTAGGGGCATGGATGGGAGAAAAGAAAAGTATACTGTTGCGAACACCCGTATCGTAGCGTGGGCTTTCAGTCCGCGAATAAACCAGCTTGGCTAGCTGTTTTACCCGCCTAAGCTGGTCGCTTACGAAAGTCCGCGCTACTAGCTTGCCGGGCGATTGAGGAAGGTCAACAGTTTCTTCAAGGTGAGTCCCTGCGCTACAGCCGAAAACAGCACCACGGCAAACGTCATGGGCACAAACACCTCGGGGTGCAGCGCGGCCGGCAAACTCAGGGCCAAGGCCAGCGAAATACCCCCGCGCAGCCCGCCCCAGGTGAGGATGAGCAACGCCCGCGGCGGAAGCTGCTGCGTGAGGCCCAGCAGCCGCGTGGGTAGCGCCAGCGCCACGAAGCGTACTACTACTGCCAGCACGGCCGCTGCCAGCCCCAGGCCCAGGTAAAACGGACTCAGGCCAATCACGACCAGTTCTAGGCCCATCAGCACAAACAGCACGGCATTGAGCACTTCATCCAAGGCTTCCCAGAACTTTTCGAGGTACGCGCGGGTGGTGTCCGACACGGCTTCGCTGCGGCTCACGTTGCCGATAATCAGGCCTGCTACCACCATCGCCAGCGGCCCCGACACGCCCAGCTTGCTGCACAGCGCATAGCCGCCCATTACCAGGGCCAGGGTCAGGATGATTTCGGTCTGGAAGTGGTCGATGCTCTTGATGAGCCGGTAGCCCACGTAGCCCAGCGCCGCACCGGCCAGCAGCCCGCCCCCGGCCTCGCGCAGCAAGAGCAGCCCGGCCGAGCCTAGGCTCGGCGTGTCGCCCGGCGTGGCCAGTTCCAGCAAGGTCGCGAATACCACCACCCCAAAGCCGTCATTGAAGAGCGACTCGCCCGCCAGGTTGGTTTCGATGTGCGGCTCGATGGCAGTCGTTTTCAGAATGCCCAGCACCGCGATAGGGTCGGTGGGCGCAATGAGCGCCCCAAACAGCAAACACGGCAGCAGCGGCAGCGGTGCGCCAGCCAGGTACAGCAGCGCGTAAGTGCCCACGCCCACCAGCCCCGTGGCCAGCAGCACGCTCAGCGTGGAGTAGCCCGCAATGCTGCGCCACACGGCCCGCAGGGCCTCGACCCGCACGTGCAGCGAACCAGCAAACAGCAGAAAGCTCAGCACCGAGCCCAGCAAAAACTGGGTGAAATCGACCTGCACCAGTGCCGCCCGCACCTGCTCGGTGAAGGTGGGCACTACCCGGCCCGCCGCCAGCACCAACCCCGCCGCCCCCACGCCCAGCAGCAAAAACATGATGCCCGCCGGCTGCCGCAAAAAGCGGGTGTTCAGGTAGGAAAACAACCCGGCCAGGGTAAGCAGTGCGGCTAAGAAAGAAAATAAACTCATCTTTTGAGCTTAACGCCGCTTGGCCCGGTAGGTTATGGCTGGCCGGGTGGCGGGTTAGGCACGGGAGTAGCAACGGATGCCGCCTCTGCCTGCTCCATACTCTCCCGGATGAAGCCCTGGCGCAAGTGCTCGTAGAGCGAATGCGGATCGACGAGCGCGGCCACGGCCTGCGCCAGCAGCGCGCCCAGCAGCAGCTGAAAAATGGCCGAGTGGCGGTCCGTCATTTCTAGCACCAGGATGGCCGCCGTGAAGGGCGAGCGCACCACCCCCGTCAGAAACCCCACCATGCTCACCAGAATCAGCAGGTTGCGGTCGGCCACGGCCACGCCGGCCAGGCGGGCCAGCCCATCGCCGAGCAGCGCGCCCGCGCTCAGGGAGGTGGCAAACACGCCGCCCGCCCCGCCGCTGCTGTAGCTCAGGGCCATGCCCACGAAGCGCACCGGAAACAGGTAGCCCGGCACCACGCCACTGTTCTGAAACAGCAGCTGGTTGATAATCGGCTTGCCCGTGCCCACCCCATCGGGCCCCACCGCGTAGGCCAGCCCGGCCAGCAGCAGCCCGCAGCCGCCCACCCAGCCCGCCTGCGCCCCGAGGGTCGTAAAGCGCTGGCGGTAAGCATTGAGGCCCAGCAGCGTTTTGGCGAAGAGCGCGCCCGCCAGGCCGCAGACCATCGCCGTGCCCATCGCCAGTACCTGGTACCAGCCGGCGGGCGAGGTGACTTTGGGGTAGCCCAGGTACAGATAGGAGCCCAAAAACTGCTGCGCCGTGAGCCCCGCAATAATCACGGCGCTGAACACGGCCATGCGAAAGCGCGATAAGTGAATCTGGGTCAGCTCTTCCACCACAAACACGATGCCGCCCAGCGGGGTGTTAAACGCCGCTGCCAGCCCGGCCGCCCCGCCTGTGACGAGCGCAATCTGGCGCGAGAGCTTGGGCCAGCCCGCGGGCTGCAAGCGCCCAATGGCGCGAAAGATGGCCGCCGCCACCTGAATCGTCGGCCCCTCGCGCCCGATGACCCCGCCGCCCAGTAGCAATACTACACTGCTGAGCACCTTGACGATAGCGACCCGCAAGCTGAGCAGATAGGCCGTGTGCTGGTGCTGGGCGGGGTTAGACAGCTCAATGCCGGCCATCACCTGCGGAATGCCGCTGCCCCGCGCCGCCGGGGCAAACCGCTTCACCAGCCCCCACGAAGCCAAAAAGGCCAGCGGTGTGAGCCCAAAGGCCAGCAGTGGCGCACGTTGCAGCCAACTAAAGCTGATGGACTCGGCCCAGGTGAAGAGCTTTTCGTAGCCCACGGCCATTAGACCCGTCAGTAGCGAGGCTACCCAAAAGGGAAAGCTTTGCAGAATGAGCCGCCGCACCCGCGCCGTATAAAGCGGCCGCAGGAGGCGGCGGTCGAGCCAGGCCAGCACCTGGGCGTAACGAGAAGTAGAAGAAGCATCGGACATAGGCCCGCAAAGGTGCGATGCCAGGACTGCCTAGCAGATCAACCAGGCCGGGTAATTTCGCCGCTCGCCCCGGCCCGCTCGTCCAACCACGGCCGCTTGCCTTGCGTTAGGCTTGGCAGGTGGGTAGTTTGCTCACCTATTGGTTTTTATTGTCACTTCTTTCCCGCTTCACATGAATACTACCCGCCAGCCCACCACCCCGTCACCCGGCCACTACCGCCGCTTCCTGCTAATGCTCGCCGCTTCCTTTGTCGTCATGCACGTAGTCATGTACTTCAACACGTACGAGTTGGACCACGTCTACTTCAGCCTGAATCGGTTTTACATGACCTGCCTGATGATTGTGCCAATGGCGTTTCTGATGCTGCTTTTCATGCCGGCTATGTACCCCAGCAAGCGTATAAATGGGTTCATTATGGGCGTAGGAGCGGCCCTATTCGTCGGCGTGCTGGGGCTACTGCGCACTCAAACGTTCGTCAACGACACCCGCTTTATGGAGTCCATGATTCCGCACCATTCCATTGCCATCATGGTCAGCGAGCGGGCCACTATTCACGACCCCGAAGTGCGCAAGCTGGCCGATGGCATCATTGCGACGCAAAAGCGCGAAATCGCGGAAATGAAAGCGATGCTTCAGCGCTTAAAGCACTAGGGAAAGAACTGGTGTTGTTGATAAGTTCTAGGCTCGCCGGGCGTGGGGTCCACGCCCGGCGAGCCTAGAACTCCCCTAAAGCTGCCCCAGGCTACGTTCCCAGCGAAAAATCAAAAACGACCCGTGACCCGTCGGGGGCAATCGCCAGCAGTTTAATCAGGCCCCGCTGGGCGGCCAGCAGCGCCGCATCAATATCCTGGGACGTACTCACCGGCTTGCCATTGAGAAAGGCGATAATCGTGCCGCTGGGAATGCCGAGCTGCGCAAAAAAGCCGCCTGCCTGCACGTCGGTGACCAGTACGCCGGCCTGGAGCTGAAACTGTTGTTTTAATGAGTTTGGCAGGGGCGCGAAGCTGGCCCCCAGCTTCGCATGAATCGCCGCCAGCGCGGCCGTGTTCGGGGGGAGCGTCCCGGCGGCTTGCTCCCCTTTTAGCGTCACCGATACGGTAGTGGGCGTACGGTTGCGCAAGTAGGTGAGCTGCACTACATCGCCCGGCCGGTGGCGGGCAATGCGTTCGGAAAACTCAGCCGACGAGCTCAGCGCTACCCCATCAATGCGTTGAATGACATCACCTTCGCGCAAGCCAGCGGCAGCGGCGGCACTCGTGGGCAGCACCCCAGTGATGTAGACGCCGCTGACCGAGCCCGGCTGCACCCCTTGCTGGCTGAAGTACTGCTCTTCGGCGGCCGGCGACGGAAACGCCACGCCGAGTACGCCGCGCTGTACCGACCCATACTGCTGCAAATCGCCCAGAATCTTTTTGGCCAGGTTCACCGGGATGGCAAACGCATAGCCCGCGTAGCTGCCGGTTTGCGAGGCAATAGCCGAGTTGATGCCAATCAGTTCGCCGTTGGTATTGACGAGCGCGCCGCCGCTGTTGCCGGGGTTGATAGCTGCGTCGGTTTGCAGGAAAGACTCCACGCCGGTGTTGCCCGTTGGCGGCTGGCCCTCCTCAGAGTTGCTGGTGCGGGGCCGGTTGATGATGCCGATGCTACGAGCTTTGGCGCTGATAATGCCGGCCGTGACGGTAGTATTGAGCGAAAAGGGATAGCCCACGGCCACTACCCACTGGCCAACCTGCACACTATCCGAGTTGCCGAGCTTTATCGTCGGCAGGTTCGTGGCCTCGATTTTGAGCAGCGCGAGGTCGGTATTAGGGTCCCGGCCCACCAATTTCGCCGCGAATTGCCGGTTGTCGGGCAGAATAACCTGGATGGTGGCGGCGTTTTCCACCACGTGGTTGTTGGTGGCGATGTAGCCGTTGGCGGTAAGGAGTATCCCCGAGCCGGAGGCGCGCGCTACCCGGCTTTCGGCGGGCGAGCCATCGCCCTGGCCGTAGGCATCGTCGGAGTCGGCGGCCTCATAGGTGGTTTTAATGTGCACTACAGCGGGCGTAGCGGCTTTGGCGGCCACGACAAAATCGCCCATCTTACTGCCGGCCGGGCTGCTGGAGGTAGTGGCGGTCTGAAACTGCAAGCCCCCGCCGGCCGCCGCGCCCGGCACTTCCTCGGCCGGATTTTGCCGGGTCGTGCACCCACCTCCCACTAACTGCGCTACGCAAAAAATACCTAGAAATAAGGGGACGGTCGAGTGAGGGCGGTGCATGGTGTGGAGAGGGCAGTGACGTGACGACTAGCCTGCGCTGGTAACGCGTACCGCCACCTAGGCGGTCGTGGGGCAAAAAAAGAACCTATCATGCAGGGTAACTGCACTATCCACCACGGGCAGCCGCGGTTAAGCAAATAAATCGTGCGGACGCGAACAAGTAGCTATTCCTTCTATACCAGCGGGTTGGTTGAAAGGTTGAGGTAGCGTGCTGGCCGTAACAGTCGAAGCCGCTTTCGGCACGTAGGCAGGCGCTGTTGTCAGTGAAGTCCGGACACCCTATCCCGAGTAGTTGCGCAGGGTACAGGGTCGCGCTGCACCCTGCGGGGCAAGCTGCCTGGCGAAACCTGGTCCGTATCCGTACAACTCGTCAATCGAACCTTTTGGCTGTTTTATGCTACTTGCTCTCCTGCGCCGTTTCTGGCAGCGCCTGCGCGATTCGTTATGGTTTTTGCCCGGCCTGCTGGTCTTGGGAGCCTGCGGGCTGGCGTACGGGCTGATTGAATTTGACAGCCACACGTCGTTCGACGGGGCCAAGCGGTTTCCGCTGCTCTTCGGGGTCGGGGCGCAGGGCTCGCGCAGTATGCTTACGGCCGTGGCCGGCTCTATGCTCACGGTGGCGGCGCTGGTTTTTTCGCTCACGCTATCCACCATTTCGCAGGTCAGCAGCCAGTATTCGCCCCGGGTGCTGCGCAACTTCATGCGCGACCGCGGCAATCAGGTGGTGATGGGCTATTTCGTGGGCGTGTTTGCGTACTGCCTGCTGGTGCTAGGCACCATTCGCGGCACCGACGAGCAGAAATTTGTACCCTCCACCGCTGTGCTGGGCGGGCTGACCCTGGCCCTGGGCGGCGTGGCGGCGCTCATCTACTTCATTCACCACATTGCCGAGTCGCTGCAAACCGACACCATCCTGCAACGCATCAGCCGCCAGAGCCGCGCTGCGGTAGACGAGCTGTTTCCCGAAGCGCTGGGCGCGCCCGCCACCGACCCAGCCGTACTCGCCGCCTGGCAGGAGGCCGCGGCCCGGCCCGGCTGGCAGGCGGTAGCAGCCACCCAAACGGGCTACGTGCAGCGCCTCGACGCCGATGCGCTGCTGGCCTGGGCCACCCAGCACCAGGCCTGGCTGCGGGTAGCGCAGCCGGTCGGCGCGTTTGTGGGCGAGGGCAACTGCCTGGTCAGCTACCTGCCGCCGCCGGGGGCAGTCGCTCTTTCTGCCGCCGACCACGAGGCGCTCAAGCGGTGCGTGCGGCTGGAATCGTACCGCAGTATCGAGCAGGATGTTGGCTTCGGCATCCAGCAGCTGGTAGACATTGCCCTGAAGGCCCTCTCGCCGGGCATCAATGACACGACCACGGCCATCATGGCCGTCGACCACCTGGGCGTGCTGGTGCAGCGGCTGGCCGGGCGACCAGTGCCGGCTACGCTCCGCACCACAGAATCGGGCGCCAAGATGCTGGTGCAGATGCCCGCCCGCGACTTTGCGGGGTATGTAAAGCTAGCCTTCGACCTGGTGTGCCTCAACGCCAAAGGCAATCACGCAGTAGTGCAGCGGCTGCTACGGGCGCTGGCACAGGTAGGCGCGGCCGCCCACCCGCCCGAGCGCAAAGCCACCGTGGCGGCCCAGGCCCGGCTCCTGCTGCACGTAGCGGAAACAACCCTGGCCACGGAATACGAAAAAGAAGCGGTGCGCACTACCTACGAGGAGATGCAAGCCCACTGGCTAGCCAAGGCCAATGCTCCAGCCTGATAGAAGTAGTGCCTGCGCTTAGCGCAGCGCGTTGGAATTCTCAGGGCAGCGTATAGCCAGGCAGTAGCGCGGGCTTTCAGTCCGCGCTACTGCCTGCCGACCAAGGAGCTGCTCTGTGTCGGGGCAGGGCAACGGCCGCTCAAATAATCAGCCGGACGCCGCCCAACTCGGAAATCTGGTACGGAAACCTATCGCCGGGCGAGCCAATGAACATGAAGTTTTTGGGAATGCTCCACTCCTTCGACAAGCGCTCAATCAGCTCGGGGCCGAAGTGGCCTTCCAGGCTCACAAAATCGACCACAATCTGCTCGTAGGCCCGGTCCAGCACCTGGATGTCGGTGAGCAGCTCCGGCGAGAACGTTTCGCCAGCGCGCAGCAAAGTCACAATTTTGAGGCGATTGGTCGACTCATTTTCCACTACGTAGGCCATTACCTTGTTGAGGTTGGAGACGTTGTCGCCTTTCGTAAAAAACACGAATTCCTGCTGGTGCTGCTCGCGCAGCTGCCGCCGAATGGCAAACCGACTGAGGCGGGAAACACGCGGAAAATGCTCGGCCAGCGACTCGGCCGCGTGCAGCACCAGATTTAATAGGGCGGTGCGGTTGAGCAAGGCCGATACCAAAAGCAGAGCCGGCAGAAAGTATTGCAGAAACACAATCAGGTAGTCGGGCCGGATGCGAATGTTGCCATACAGCGCCGTGAGCACTCCCAGCAGCGCCAACGCTACCGTACCGATGCCCGCGTATATCGGCCGCGGTAGGTTAGGCCGCTTGCTTTTGAGCAGCAGGTTGCCGAGGGCAAAATAGGCCATCACCGACAGAAACGATATGGTGTACACGCCCGCCAGCGGCCCCAGCTCGCCGTCGGTAATCAGCAGCACCGAGAGGCACAGCAAAAAGAAGGTGAGCAAAATGACGTAGGTGCTCTGGCGCTTGTTTTCTTTCAGGAAAAACTGGGGCAGAATACGGTCCAGAGCCATGCGCTTCATGAGGCCACTCACGCCCACGAACGACGTGAGCACGGCCCCACTGAGCACGGCCACCGCATCGACCGAGATGAGCGTGGCCAGCCACGTTCCTCCCGTCGTGTGCCCCAGGTACGAGAGTAGCGTTTCGGTGTGGGCACCTACTTCTACCAGGGGTAGGGCCGCCACGGCCAGCAAGGCCAGCAGCGGGTTGAAAACCGTGACTACGACCCACATGTTGCGCAGGGTTTTCTGAAAAACGCCCGGTGCCTGCTCCTCGACAAAGTTGGCCGAGCTTTCAAACCCGGAAATGCCCAGCATGGCGGCACTAAACCCCAAGAACAGGGCGGTGAACAAGTTGCCGCCCTTCAGCGGCACCTGCCAGTTGGCCCCTAGTGTGGCTAGCCCATGCGTGGCCAAGTACCAGCCCGTGGCACCCACCAGCACCGTGAGCGACAGCAAGTGCAGCACAAAGATGCCCACGGCTACCACCGCCGACTCGGAAATGCCCAGAATGGTGAGCAGCAGGAAAAAGCCCAGCAGCAGCACCGTGGCCGCCATAATGGGTAGCCCCGCCCAGAGCGTGTGCAGGTAGTGCATGGCCTCGGAGGCCGAAATAACCGCCGTCGCCATGTAGGAGAGAATGGTCAGGCAGGCTGCCACGGCGGCGTTGCGCTTGCTGGTGGTATTGAGCAGCACGTTGTAGGCCCCGCCGTTGAGGGGCAGAGCCCCCACTACTTCGCCGTAGATGCGGCGAAACAGGTACAGTACCGCCCCGACCAGCAGCAGCGCCACCCAGGCATATTGGCCCGCGTAGCCAATGGCCAGCGCGGAGACATACAAGCACGACGAAGAAATATCGTTGCCGCAAATAGCACTGGCTTCCAGCTCGTTGAGTTTCTTTTTGTGGCTCATAAGAACAGAATGGGTGGGGGAAATGAGCCACCGAGTTTAAGCAATTAGGACCGTGCCGCCTACCTGCCCTAGCAAAGACGTAAGCGAAAGTAATCCCTTAGCTGGTCGCGAGGTCTCTCCAAGCCTAGCGCAGCTTCGGAGTCAGTTGTACAGCGTCCGCACGTGAATAGTCTTAGTAGCTGTGCGGATTCACAGCGACCACGGTCCCTGCGGTACCCGAAGTTTTACAAGAGCCTCTGTACCTTTTGGAGCAGTTTTGTCATGTTGGCACTAGCCTGCGGCAACTTCACAAACTCCTAACGGCTCATCCTCCTACCCGAGGCGCCTAGGTAGGCACTAGGCACGACTTTTTTACCATATAACGCTCCTGTTCCATCCGCTTGCGCTCGGCGCAAAGCATCAATTTTACTTGCCCTCAGCTCTGCCAGGCATGGCCTTGCTAATACTTGGCGCTGCCCGCGCAGGGGCCGGTCTGTTGCTAGACCCTAACCACCACTTGACGCACACCTTCGGCTTTAAAAGCTGCTATAGGTAGTTGCGGGTCGGCCGCAAGCCGCGTGGGAGCAGGTTGTTAGGCCTGGGTAGTGGAAGAGCGGGCTTCTTCTTAATCTACTTGTACTCGACTAGCTCCTACAGAGTGGTTAGCTGTTCAAAAAGTAAGCCTGCCCTTGCGGGCAGGCTTACTTTTCAGTTGCTAGCTGAGGCTTAGCTCAGCGTATCCTTAATATTACCGATAACGCTGTCCAGTAGGGTCATCTGCTCTTTTTGGGCGTGGCCCTTGGGAGCAGGCGGGCCTAGCTTGGGCTCGTCGCCGTAGGGCTCGGCTTTGAGCACGTGAAACTCGCCTTTGCCATCCAAGCTTTCGCCCTGGGTCCAGCGGCCCGAAGCCGGCGTGCTAGCCTCGTTGATGCCGGGGCTGATGAACGCATAATCGAACTCCTTGTACTTATCCAGCTGCGGGAATGAGTTGGGAATGGGCAGTGCCTTATTGCCGCCGAGCTCCTCAATAACGGCCAGCCACTGCTGCTGGTGCATGGTATCGCGGGCAATCATGAAACCGAGCATATCCTTCATGCCGGGGTCATCGGTGATTTCCCACAGGCGGGTAGCCAGTACCCGGCCCGTACTTTCCGCGCCCACATTGGTGTACATGTCGGCCAGAATGTTGCCGCTGCCTACCACGTAGGCCCCACTAAAGGGCACCCCTTCCGAGTCGAAAGCCATTGCCCCCAGGCCGCCCGACAGAAAAGCACGCGGGTTCATACCGCCCAGCACGGCGCCGACTACGCCATCCTGCTTGATAGCCGCCTCCTGCACGCTCAGCGGGGCACCTTCCAGGTTGAGGGCTACGGCAGTAGCTAGCATTTCGATGTGCGAGATTTCTTCCGTGCCCGTGTCGAGTAGCATATCCCGGTACTTGGCCGGTCCCCGCGAGTTCCAGGCCTGAAACAGGTATTGCAGGCACACGCGCATCTCGCCTTCGATGCCGCCAATGGCCTGTTGCAGCATGCGGGCGAAAGCGGGGTTAGGCTTCTCAACGCGTACTTTATACTGGGTGCGTTTATCGTGATAAAACATGGGAATGAGGAGGGAGAAGAATGAAAATGAATGGCCACTGAGCAGTAGCTACTTTCTTGTACGGGCTTTTTAGCCTGACTAGGGGTTAAGAACCCGATATTTTAGATATTTAACCAATAAACTCTCTGTATATCAGGAGTTATAAATTGCGCAACGTCGAGGTTATTCCAGGCTAGGGGTGGCGAAACAGAGTAGGGAGGCGCGGCCACCAATGAGCAGTCTAGCATTGGTACTTGGGTGGGTTTTTTCTTGCCCCCGTACCCGCGCCAGCGCCTTGTAGCTAGCAGCCTGTTTTTTCGGCCGTCGGAGAGGGGCTTAGCTCCTATTAAGGTGAGTTGCCTGTTGATGAATAATTAATGAAGATGCCTTTCGCGTTGTGCAGACCGCCAACTACGCCCGTCTGTCACGCCTACTGGCTGCCAGGTTTAGTTCTTGAACCCGTTCATTTTTCATTTCTTACCCCTCCTTTTTCTATGACCTTTGGCGACTCCTTTGTGCCTACCACGGGCGAGGTTGGCATCCTACCCGTGCTCACCTATTCCTTTATGGCGCTGGCGGCCTATTCTTTTCTGGGCAACCTGATTTTTAGCCTGGCTACCCGCGGCAGCGTAGCGCCCGAGCACCGTATCTCCCGGGTCTACGGCGCTAGTATCGCGGCGGTAGCCGGGGTGTCGTACTTGCTTATCACCCACTTCTACCACGAAATGCTGCACGGGCTAAGTAAGCTCACCTCACCCGAAAAGCGGGCCGCGCTACTGCGGCATAGCTACCAGGCCATTGGGTAGTTTCGCTACATCGATTGGGCCATCACTACGCCGCTGCTGCTGCTCAAAACCTCCTCCATGCTCCGCATCAAGTTTAAGGAGGCGCGCGGAGCGATTACCCTCATGCTGCTGGCCGTTTTTTTTATGGTGCTGACCGGCTACATCGGCGAGCAGCAGTTGACGGCGGCGGGCGAAATCATCCGGAGCAGCAAGCTGCTGTGGGGTGCCATCTCAACCATCGGCTACGTGGTGGCTGTGGTTACGCTCTACGGCCTCTACAAGCGCTTTGCCAGCCGGGACAAACCGAGCGGTGGGGTTTTCGGACGCTGGCCTACACCACGGTGACGACCTGGGGCGTGTACCCACTGGGCTATATGCTGACGATGACCAACCTGGATCTGAACTACATTCACTTAGCCTTTTCCGTCTTCGACATCATCATCAAAACCGGCGTGGCCATCATTGCCTACCTGGTGGCCAAAAATCTGCTGGATGAGCGGCTCGATGAGAAAGCTATCCTACCCGGCTACCAGGTGGGCTAGCGCGGGCGGCTCCCAGCGCTATTCCTACGGGGTAGTGCTGGGAGCCGTAGCGCTGGGACTAGTAGCTGGTACTGGCTCCCGGGCTGGCGGCGGCCGTGGGGGCACTGTGGTGGCGGCCGGGGCTGGCAGTGGCTTTTTTTCGGCCTCTCGGTTTGGCACTGGGGATCGGGTGATGCCCCCGCGGCGGCCCGGCACCGGGTGCAGTGGTTGGCACACAGCCTGCTGCGCGGCGGACTCATTTTTGCGGTGCCCCTGCTGGTGTGGCCACTCGAAACGCGGGTGCTTATCTAACAACCTGCTCCTGCTGGCCGGGGCCGCCCCGGTGGGCACAGCGGCAATCGCCCCGGCCGCCCGCCTGCTGGGGCTGGTAGTGCTGGGCGGTCATTTCCTGTTGTGGACGAGCTATTGGCACCACGCACAGCCCCGGCTAGCCCGAACCGATGCGCTGGAAGTACTGTTGCTGAGTGCTTTACTAGGTGCCCTACCCCATGTTCTAGCGGGGAGCGTGTCCTCTTTGTGTTCTGGCACGGCTTGCAGCACGTGCTGCGCATGAATGCGCTGCTGGGAACCTGGGCGGCGTTGGGGCACGAGCTACGCTTTTTTCTGCGGCGGGCGGCCCCATTGCCGACGGTGAGCATCGCGGCGCTGGCCCTCCCCTACTGTCTGGCCGGGTCACGGGCCGCTGCTAGCGCAACGCTTATCAGCTTGGCGCTGCTGGTAGCCTCGGTCGTGACCCTGCTGCACGCGCTGCTCGTGCCCCTGGCACTGGATGCTGCGCGCTGGCAACGGCTAACTCGACCGGCTGCCGCCGAGGCCTAGCCAGGCGTAGCAGCCGATGGGCGCTGTAGATAGGGCTGCCAGCCGTAGGCTGGGCCTGGTGCATAGCTTCGTGCATCGCTTTCGAGGGTAGCCCCTTTGCTTCGCCATGCCTGTAGTTTTGCCACCCGACGACCTTTTTGAAGCCCTGTTCGACCTCTCCGACCTGGGCACCATCCTGTTCGCCCCCGTGCGCGACGCGATGAGCGAAATGGTTGACCTGGCCTACGTGCGCCTCAACGCGGCCGCGCAGCGGATGCTGGCGCTGCCCGAGTACCCCACCGAGAGCTTCCTGACCCGCTACCCCCACGCGCAGGCTGCGGGCATCTTCGCCTTCTACCGCGCAGCCTACGACGCGGGCGAAACCCAGCGGGCAAGGTTTAACTACCAGCACGACGGGCTCGACAACTACTACCACTTGGCGGCCCGGCGCGTGGGCGAGCAGCTGCTGGTGAGCTTCAGCGACACCAGCGAGCAGCCGCGCACCGCCGTGGAGCAGGCCCTGCGCGAAAGCCAGGCCCGCGAACAAGCCACCCAGGCGGCCACCGAGGCCGAGCGCCAACGTATGCACACGGTGCTGATGCAGCTGCCGGCCAACATTATCCTGCTCAGCGGCCCCGAGCAGGTCTCCAGCCTGGTCAATCCGGGCTACACCCAGCTTTTTCCCGACCGCGCCCTGCTGGGCTACCCGTTTCGGGCGGCGGTGCCCGAGCTGGCGGGGCAGGGCTACTTCGAGCTGCTCGACCAGGTGTACCAGACCGGGGAGCCGGTGTACCAGCAGGAAGCCCAAACCTGGGCTGATTTCCACGGCACCGGGCAGCTGGAGCGGCGCTACTACAATACGTCCTTCCTGGCCATTCGCGACGCCCAGGGCCAGGTAGCGGGAGTGCTCAACTTCGCCGTGGACGTGACGGCCCAGGTGCTGGCCCGCCAGCAGGTAGAGCAGCTCAACGAGGAGCTGGAGCTGCGCGTTACGGCCCGCTCGGCCGAGGCCCGCGCTGCCCTCTTCGAGGCCGAGCAGCAGCGCGAGCAGCTGGGTGCCCAGCAGGCCCTACTGGGCCAGATTCTGCGCCAGGTACCGGCCGCCATTGCCACGCTTAGCGGGCCGGAACACCGCTATTCCTTCTTCAACGACCCCTACCAGGCGCTTGCGGCCGGGCGCGCCGGGGTAGGGCGCACCGTGGCCGAAGTGTTTCCTGAAGTGGTGAAGCAAGGCTTTACCGCCCTGCTCGACCAGGTGTACGCCACCGGCCAGCCCTTCATAGGCACCGCTACCCCAGCCCTGCTGCACGACCAGGCCACCGGCCAGGCCGAGCAGCGGTACGTAGACTTTGTGTACCAGCCGCTCGTGGATGGGCAGCAGCGGACGCAGGGCGTGTTGTCCTTTATCGTGGATGTGACAGCGAAGGTGCTGGCTCGCCAGCAGGCCGATACGCTGCAAGCCGCCCTGCTGGCCGTGGCGCAGCGCCAGCACCAGGCCCGCGAGCATGCGTACCAGCTCTTTGAGCAGGCCCCGGCCGCCATCTGCCTGCTGCGCGGGTCCGACCACCGCATCGACTACCTCAACCCGGCCTACCAGGCCCTGTTTCCGGGCCGGGCTTTGCGGGGCCATACCCTGGCCGAAGCACAGCCCGACAACCCGGCGCTGGTGACGCTGCTCAGCGGTGTTTATGCGAGCAGCCAGGCGCAGTTTCAGGCCGAGGTGCCGGTGCTTCTGCCGCTGCACGCCGGAGAAAAGCCCCGCACGTGCTACTTCGACTTCACCTACCAGGTCTACCGGGAAGACGACCGCATCGCGGGTGTGTCCCTCTTCGGCTTCGAGGTGACTGAGCGGGTGCGCAGCCGCCGAGTGGTGGAAGCCAACGCCCAGCGGCTGAAGCTGCTCACCGACGCGCTGCCCGTACTTATCGGCTACCTCGACCGCGACCGCCGCTACCAGTTCACCAATAAGGCCTACGAGGCGTGGTTCAACCAGCCCGCCGAGGCGCTGCTGGGCCGCCCCGTGCGCGAGGTAGCCGGCGAGGTGGCCTACCAAAACATCAGCCCCTATATAGACCGGGCTCTGGCCGGCGAACGGGTTGGATTCGCGGCGCACATGCCCTTCCGCGCAGACTTCGTCAAGCACATTCAAACAGACTACATTCCCGATGTGCAGCACGGCGAGGTCCTGGGCTTCTACACGCTGGTAACCGACGTGACCGAGCAGGTGCAGGCGCGCGAGGCACTGGCCGCCCTCAACGAGGAGCTGACGGCCACCAACAAGGAGCTGCACACGAGCAACACCCGCCTGACGCGCACCAACACCGACCTGGATACGTTCGTCTACACCGCCTCGCACGACCTCAAGGCTCCCATCGCCAACATCGAGGGCATCCTGGCCGCGCTGCGCGAAACCCTGCCCCCGGCCGTGCAGCAAGACGAGGTGGTGGCTCACCTGCTGGGCCTGCTCGACCGCACGGTAAGCCGCTTTCTCACCACCATCGACCAGCTCACCGACCTCTCGCGCCTCCAGCAAACCTATAACGAGCCGGCCGAGCTACTGGCCCTGGCCCCCGTGGTGGCCGGGGTAGTCGAGGACTTGCAGCCGCAACTGATGGCCGCCGCGGCCCAGCTGCACCTCGCCGTGCCGGCCGGGCTGCACGTTTCCTTCGCCCCGGCCAGCCTGCGCAGCATCGTGTACAACCTGCTCAGCAACGCCACTAAGTACCGCGACCCCGCCCGCCCGGCGCAGGTCTGGCTGCAAGCCGAGCAGCAACCAGGGCAAGTAGTGCTGAGCGTGCGCGATAACGGCCTGGGGCTCAGCGAGACGCAGCAGAAGCGCCTGTTTGGGGTATTCCAGCGCCTGCACACCCATGTCGAGGGCAGCGGCGTGGGCCTCTATATGATTAAGCGCCTCATCGACAACGCCGGGGCTACCATTACCGTAGCAAGCGCCCCGGGCGTAGGCTCGACTTTTACCGTGACGTTTCCTACGTGAGCAGCTTTCTTTTAGGACTTACTTTGCCTATTCCTCCCTTATCCTCCGTGCTGCTCGTCGATGATGATACGACGGCCAATTATCTTACCAAGCTCCTGTTAAACTCGTCACAGAATGGTCTGCGACTCGAAGAGGTGGAAATTGAGGGTGAGTAAGGACGCGAGTTCTTGCCCAAACTCGTCGAGTCGGTCAAAGAAGCCGAGTACCGCTTGGCGAAAC
>Ga0160429_1000777_pt1 | contig 21240 bp, 25 predicted proteins | sample SolpanmetagenomR_FD_108199 | JGI IMG/M metagenome (GOLD analysis project Ga0160429, IMG submission 108199) | Solar panel surface microbial communities from Lawrence Berkeley National Laboratory, California, USA - R | ecosystem: Engineered > Built environment > Solar panel > Unclassified ...
GGGGGCGTTGTTGAAGGGAGGGTGGGGGGTTGGGGAGAGTTTGGGGAGGTGGAGGGAGAGGAAGAGGGAGAGGAAGAGGGAGAGGAGGAGGGGAGGGGGGTGAGTAGGGGTTGCTTGATGGGTGATGCAGGAACACTAGATCTATGATATATGTGAATACAATTCGGTGTGAGCTGGGTATAGTGACGCCGTCGCCCCTTGGTCCTAGATAGATACAGCCGTCTCGCTTGGTGCATTATTCCCTTTGCCGCCAAATGATACCATATTCATTGCGCCGATCGCTTACGGCATCATCTGGCTTCATTGACTATAGGAAACATTTCGCTTTTCAACAGAGGCTCCCGCATTATCTCAAGATGTGCATGCCCGACTCTCGCACGCTGACGTTATATCTTATATACCGGAAATGGCAGTTTGGTCAGCATCGACAACCCTAATATCTGACCTGCGAACCCGGTCTCTCTCGACGTGCCTAAATTCTGACCTGAAACCCCGGTCTGTTAGGCACCCTGCATTCGAATCCCATTGCGACCGATAACTTCGAAAAGACATCAATTCAAAAGATGTCTTTTCCTCCGACCCGTATGACCTGACCTGCGAACCCGGTCGGCTCATACGGCGGAGTTTTTGCTTTTTGATCCTCGCCTTTTGAACCTATCAGTCACAGATGCACAGCAGCTAAGAGCAAAAACCTCGCCACATCCGCCGCGAACTGCCCCGTCCCTGAACAGCCCGACTTCGACGCCGACTCGCCGGCACCGGACTCGAAGAATCGGAACAGGGTGTGGCAATTCTCTGAGGTGCCGTAGAGGCGGGCAGCTAGGTCGTGGGAGGGGATGTAGGCCGGTAGGCCTGCGGAGGTGAGGTGTGCGAGGAAGAGGATAGTGATGATGAGAAGGCTTAGGGAGGGGAGGACGGAAGGTATGTTGTTGAAGGAGCGGAGGGAGGAAGGACGGGGGCCGAGTGCTGGATCCAGTTTGTGTGATGATGGGTACGATGCCGCAGGCGGTGATGGTGAGGAGTCGTTTTACTGCTCTCGGTGGGGGGGGTGGATTGGCCCACTGTTCCTGGCCGGGAAAAGAGTGGGTGGAAGTGCTGTCGAAGTCGCGGGAAGATGTCTAGCTCTGTTGGCGAGAGAGTCGTCCTCGCACGATAGGAGAGCGTTCGGTGATCGGAGATGTTGAGATGGGGCTGTTGACGGGTTCGAGCTCGAGAAAGAAGAAATTCTGATGAGGACGGACGAGAATTTCGAGGTCCCTAAAGACTTTGCCAGAGGATGCGGAGATGGGCGATGTTGGTGGTGAGTATGCTGAAGAGCGGGAGCTGGTGCTTGACAGGATCATAGAGGCTTTGAAGCAGTACGAGCGAAGCTCGCTCAAAGACACTTGTGGAGAAGAATATGAAATTGATGAATGCTTCGTCCACGGTCCGAACGGCAGCACCAATTGTCGGAGATGTAAGGGTTGTCTTGGTGTGTTATAACTTATACCGGATGTGGGCGTAGAGTGTTTGAAACGATAGTCACGGCGTGAGTATAGTAAGTGGGACTGTCAGAGCTTCAGATCTGATTCCGGGCGCTCTCCACGGACTAAAGTACTCGCTTTCGTCTTAGACCTACCCTCTTGTGCTGCCGCCGAAATGAGAGGCCCTCGGCCGTGTGCCGAAAGCGGTAATCAGCAAACTGCTCGCACGATCATTCCACGGCGCCATTTGGCGGGTCGCACCGCCTCAAACATCGTCTGGGTCATGTTTAGCGTTTGCTGGCTTCAAGCACATCGTCCTGTAAGTGGCTGAAAGATCAGATTGTGCATGTCCGTCTCGATGCTTCGCAGGTGGAGGTGCCCTTTGAGTTGGCGGAGGAACCAGATGTGGTCAAGCGTAGAACGCATCCGGCAAGCGTCGCACGTGCTATGGTCTATATCCCGTGACACTGGCTTCTCTCGCCAGCACGAGACGCTCTGTTTCGTCCGCTGCCATTCTCCTCCTTCGAGGCGCGAGTACGCTCCGTTGGCTCCGTCGTAGCCGCGCACCAAACGCGCCATGACATCCGGAGGCAAGCTCATTCTGCGTTACACTCTCAGCGTGAGTTCTCCACTACCGTACCTGGTAAAGTCCGTATATATAGATATCCTCCTTTGGTCTGGAGTCATCTCATCATCAGCACATTCACTCCAGCTTCACACAGCAGCACAACTCAGCCTCACAACAAGTCCTGTACCCAATTACATCTTCCAGCTAAAATTTACCAACCCAACCAATCAATATGTCTGTCGCCATCCAGTCCGCCCCGACCTTCATCCCCACCTTCACCAAGCCCGTTCAGCGCCCAGCGATCGCCAACTACTTCCCGGCTCCTCACACCAAATGGATTGCAGAGATCCACCCGCTTGAGCGTCAAATCACCGCCGAGGTTGACGCCTACTTCCTCAAGGAGTGGAAGTTCCCCAGCGAGAAGGCCAGGAAGACATTTGTCAACGCCGGCTTCTCAACTGTCACCTGCTATTACTACCCCAAGTCCCTCGATGACCGCATTGCCTTTGCCTGCAAGCTCTTGACCGTTCTCTTCTTGATCGATGGTAAGCTGTTCAACCCACAGGCCTATCAGAGGCCTTCACTAACAACGACCCTTCATAGATGTCCTCGAGGAGATGTCTTTCGAGGAGGGCGAGGCCTACAACGAGCGCCTGATCCCCATCTCCCGCGGTCACGTCCTTCCCAACCGTGAGGACCCCGCCGAGTACATCCTGTACGACCTCTGGGAGGCTATGCGCGCTCACGACAAGGAGCTCGCTGACGAGATCCTCGAGCCCACCTTCACCTTCATGCGCGCCCAGACCGACAAGGCCCGCGCCACCATGAAGGAACTCGGCCAGTACCTCGAGTACCGTGAGCGTGATGTCGGCAAGGCTCTCCTGTCTGCTCTTATGCGCTTCGCCTACAACATCCACCTTACGCAAGAGGAGCTGGACAGCGTCCGCGTCCATGAGGAAAACTGCTCCAAGCAGATCTCCGTCGTCAACGACATCTACTCCTTCGAAAAGGAGCTCATCGCTTCCAAGACTGGTCACGTTGAGGGTTCAGCTCTCTGCTCCGCCGTCAACATTCTCGCTGAGGAGACCAGCTTGGCCTACGAGTCCGCCAAGAAGTGCTTGTGGACCATGGTCCGCGAGTGGGAAGACCGCCACGATGAGATCGTTGAGGAGCGCTGCAATGCCTCTCAAGGCTGCACCGACGATGTGAAGATGTACATGAAGGGCCTCGAGTATCAAATGAGCGGAAACGAGGAATGGTCCCGCACCACCCTCCGCTACATTGGCGTCGACAACTAAGAAGCTGATTGTGGATGAAGATATGAGGCAGGGATGATGGATCATGATGATGACGACCGACTAAATCGACCAAGCTGCTGGAAGCTTCAGTTTCTCTTTTCCCATTTATAGAACAAAATCGTCTCTCGACGTGGTTTTTGCTTAAAGATCGCACTTACACTTGCTGATACCTTCGCTATCTTCTCTTTGTCGCAAGCTTGGATAGCTTAGATAGATTAGATCGCTCTAATAATCAATTGCAAGCTTTGGCTTACACACTGCTAGTATTGTCTGCTGACGACATCCTTCATACATGAGCCCCTCCATTTTCGATCATGATATACATCTTGTTGATTACGCAGTGTCCGCCGGACTCTTCGCTTGGCTGTCCGGGAATGTCTGGCTAATTCATCCAAGCTTGAAGCCTGTTCGACACAGTATATCGCTCTGTAGCTCTTCTAGCCTGGCCTATCATGTGCGCCCAGTTTGTTCGTCCAGGTACCGTAGATCTTGCTGATAGCACCACCCAATCAGTACCCTTCGCACGGTTGACAACCTTGTACGCGTTAATACTGTAGCCGACCCTGACATAGGTATTGTGCCACACACCCTTCTCTCGAGGAAGGCGGTTGTCGCTGTGGATGAGACGGCGTTCCGAACTTTCGAAGTAGTGAGGCCACCGGATATGCCGCGAAATCTGAACGGAGGTGACTCGTAGAAAGGACCCGGGTCGAACACAGTGACGCCGTTCCAGCACGTTTGCACTGGAACAGGTTCGTTTGCGATCAGGCCCTTTCAGTACAATGGAGACCGAGAGTATGGCCACTTCTCCGTGACCAGCTGCACTCCCGAGCCGTCGCGCAATGCATACGGGTCATAGTACGTCGGTGGCTTTGTGAAGTCCAGAGAGCATGTTGCCGCACAGCGACCAGGGTTTGTATCCAGTAAAGTCAAGAAAACTTCCGTAGTGAATGCAACATCGTTGAGCCACAAGGTCTTGTCGTATTTGGAGGCTCTGTCCTCATAGCACAGCTGCCTCATAGTCTTCATCGCCTTATTCCTAAGGTATCCATCTAAGCTCTTTCTTGCCTCGTAAGTCCGGACCAACCGGGGCTCTCAGGGAACATGCACACGTCCAAGCTCATCTTTGTGTGTGATGTCAAATAATTCGAAGGTTCTCGGAACGTTCAATCGCCCCAATCTGGCTTCCAAGTCTTTCATCGCTCCCTGGGTGTTGTCATAGCTTCCACTTTCCAGTATCCGTACGTAGACGTTCTCTAGCCCAAGATCTCGCACCAGATCCAGTAGCACTTTGTTCCAGTGAGACCGCAGTATCCTTTCGTTGTTCCAGTGCGTGCTGGGATTGAACATGCGCGGCTTCTGCTCTTCGTAGGTCTCGGAGACGTGTTCCAGTGGGACACAATGGCCAGGACGGTGCCAAAGGGTACCTAAAATTGAACAAGATCGATGAGTAGTGGAAAGCTAGAGTGAAGATGAGCCATCTCAGCCGTCTTCCGCGGAGGCGGAGCAGGTGCCAGTATTTTTTAGCAACCAGGTCTGCTTGCGAGAGGCGGCTGACTCAAAGGCGGCGCCCAGCATCCTTTTGTGAGAACACTTTCCAAGGCCGCAATGGCTTTTCTGCAGCTGGAATGCATCTTGCGTGTTGGCTATGAGTGTACTAAAATACTCCACTGTCGCTCGGACGCGGATGAGACGCGAGGTCACGAGGAAGACGCGCACCGCCCCGGCATATTCCGTTCGACGTGATGTTTCAACACTGAAATGAGCGATCAGCCGTTCACAGTCATTCGGACCTGCTAGTGGTGATCGTTGCAGACATCGATCGTGAGGTCTTCCGCTTCCTTGAACGATCACAACCCCTTTGACTGTTCGACCTTCAATATGGGTCCTGATGAGCATACTAATGGCGACGCCATGGTGGATTTTGATGCCGAGCTGCATACCTTCAAACAACAAGATGAACGTAGACAGGCTTTCATGACTGTGAGTCACACATGTAACACTTGGAAGTTATTGTGCTAACACATGCATAGTACCTTATCCGTCAATACATTGAGACGAAGCGTCTGTATGATAACATGTGTAGTGATATTGAAAGCGAACGCCATGTCCGACGCATGTTCCAGGAGAAAGCAGCCGGCTTTGAAAAAGAGATCCAAGTCTTTCGCAGAGAAGCCGTAAGCCTTGTTCGTGGCGCTTACGTTGCACACACTCATGTACATTCAGGAAAGCAGCCCATTCGTTCTAGTACTTATCGATGGCGACGGGGTAGTGGTGAGTCTAACAGTAACCTGGACTATACCGGACCCTAATTTCATATTCAGTTCCAAGAAGCGTTGCTAAAAGCAGGAGCCGAAGGCGGTGCAGAGGCGGCACACAAGCTCATGGCAGAGATCAAGGCTCATATCCAAAGCCGCTATGAGCATCTAAGTACCGAAGGATGGAACATAGTAGTTCACATCTATGCGAGCCTTGAGGGACTGGCCCGAAAGTTTTGCTCCATCGGCATCCTCAAGGCATTCCAAGAGCTGTACCCCTTTACGCGAGCTTTTAATCAGAACCAACCACTCTTTAACATTACCGATGTGGGATTTGGTAAAGAAAGAGCGGACCACAAGATCAGAGGTAAGTTAGTGGAGCTCAGACTGGGCCTGACTGACATGGTGCCAGAAACGCTTCGTCTGTTCCTATCGAACCGCCAGTGCAAGCATATCGTGTTTGGAGGATGTCACGATAATGGCTATCTTCCAACCTTGGAAAGCTATAGACACGACCCTTCGATTGCTTCACGTATCTCTTTGTTAGAATCGACCCAGGCGCAGCCCGGGTTTCAAGCGCTGAATCTTACGATGACACGTTTCTCCAGCGTTTTTCGCTCGGAGCCGCTGCCAGACAAGCCGCCAGCGCTCATCAATGCATTTAGCAATGCTTTCACCCCTGCTTCTACAACAGCGCCTGCAGTCATATCGACCATGCCTGCCGCAACGACTTCAACGAAGACAGCTACGCCACCACCAGCAGCACCAGCTTCGGATTGGGCCACTGTTGGAAAGACTACAGGAATATCTAAGACCATTTCCATAGCTCCAACCAAAGGCGGCTCAAAACAACGACGAGCTATCCTTCTCAATCAGTACGAGGAACGCCTTGATCCTAAGTTGGCCAATCCAGACAGAGCCTCACAAGAAAGTTTCAGCGATCGCATTAGCAAGAAGAAAGTATGCAACTTCTGGCATTTGTCCGGAAACTGCGAGAACTACCATTGTCCATATTCGCATGAGCCGAAGCTCAGCCAGATGGAATTATTGGCGTTAAGGCACCGCACGAGAAAGATAACATGTCCAATAAGTTCTGACTGTAGGGATATTGATTGTTATCTGGGCCACATGTGCAACAATGACTACTGCTACTATGGCGACAATTGCCATTTTGCCGACACGCATGGAATGGACAAGGTATGTTTCAGCCCCGAACGTCTTCAAGATGCGGCTAACGCCGGCGCAGAATGTCCACATGAGAGTCTTCGAGGATGATACGGTTGAGTACGTCAAGGCTGCTTGATTGTTTGACATTGAATTGGAGGATAACCTTCCACGGTACGGGAAGAGCAATTATTCTGTATCTCATTCCACCATATTCCTTGCTATTTTCAGGGGATCTCTGCCATTTTCGTTACACGTCCTCATCCACGCGTGTTGACCATAGTCCCTGTGCAAGCCTGGGGTATGTCAGTGGCCATTGCTGTTGCATGAGTATGTGCGGCATTCGAAAAGTCCATCTCGGCATTTTGTGTATCGTCGATCCAGTGTTTTTGGGGCGCGGAACAGTTTGTGCGACCGCCATTGCTTCTAATGGCGGTTCTAGGGATCGGAAACGCCGGTTGACGGAGTTCAACAGACGGCGAACCCCGTGAGCCGACATGTGTTCCCCGCCCAGCGTCTGTATGTGTACAGTGGTCAGTGACCGAGCAGTCCGTTCTCGAAGGAAGCATCTTAAAAATGCCTGGTTTGGTCAGCATTCTGGAGCGCGAGCACGATTTTCGGAACGAAGAAAGATGTTTCTTCAGTCTCGTCGTCCTTGCATCGCGCATCTATGTGGTTACGTGGGTTGAAGCAAGACATTCTGGTTGCGCGAGGCTGTCGACTGGGTTCTGCACCAGTCAAGGTCAGGGGTCTATCAGATCATGGAAAAGGTCACCCCTGGGGCAACAGCTTAGTCATCTCCGGCACCTACTTCACGTTTAACTTTGACGATCATGACTTGATGTTAGCCAACGATTACTACTCAGTAACATCGTGCAATCCCGCCAGCGCGGGCCCGCAGATACTGTCACCACAGTATGCACGTAATGAAGCGGGCACCGATATACTTAACCACATGGCTTTCCTGGCTGATATGACATCCTAGGACCTCAACCAGTCTAACTTTCATGCAGATCCCTCGCAAGACCATCAGGTCATCTCATTAGAATTGAAATCAGATGTCTCTTAACTAACAGATGTCTGTCTCTGAGTTAGCAGTCCTGCTTGTATCGTCTGTTGCTGGACCCTCTTGAGACACCTTCGGATATCGTCAACCGCTAACGGTAGAACTCTACCTGCTTACTACCAATCAGCGATCCAATGGCGGACACAACCTAGTGTGGCGTTGCCATTTCTGAGCAGACGGATGCTTACAGCCCGGCCTAGTTCTCCACTCTAAACTGCAATTACACCAAACGATTCTTTCCCCACACTGTGGCCCCGACTACACGCGGAGAAGGAATCCGGGGTAACCTAGAAGCTGCATGAGCTACGAATCGTATGAAGCTTAATCGCAGGTATATACTCCAGGCGGTAAGCAGTATCGTTGTCTCGTTCCTTCCTATCTCCTTGTCATTCATAGCAATGGCGAAAACTACGTGGTATAACATCGGTGTTGGCCTGATCGTAGCTCTGGGGAGCTTCACGTACGGATTTGGTAAGATCTTCTTCCTTTCCGCTATTAACAACCTTCTGACTCTACAGGATTCGCTTCCTTCGCGACGAGCATCGGTCAGCCAGGGTTCTATGCCTACTTCAATCTATCTATCGAAGGCCCGGATGCTTCTTATGCCAACTCTATCCTCGGAGCTATCAATGCTCTGTTCTTCTTCGGAGCCGTCATCGGCGCACTTAGTGCTGGACCATTCGCCGACAAATTCGGCCGCAAGATGGCCTTGTTAACTGCAGCAGTGATGAGCATCATTGGTGGCGCACTGACAGCCGGAAGCGTCCACATTGCAATGCTTATCGTCGTCCGGGTTCTGCAAGGCTCGGGCTTGGGCGCGCTTGCCACCCTCGTACCGATTTACCTTGCCGAAGCCTCGACGCCGGAAAAGCGTGGGATGCTCACGGGTCTGCATGGCTTCTTCTTAGTCTCTGGATACACAGTCTCTGCTTGGGTCGGGTTCGGGTGCCACTTCGCATCTAATCTCACCTTTGGCTGGAGGGGTCCCATAGCATTTACTACGATACCTCCACTCCTTCTCCTCATTGGCTGTATATGGGTTCCGGAATCTCCTCGCTGGCTGCTCGCAAAAGGACGTGTGGACGAAGCTTGGGTGAATCTGAGCAAGCTACATCATGACGCTAGTGATCCAGACGAGAGATCTGCTCATGAAGAGTTGTATGTCGTTTTCAATTGCTGCACTGGAACAATCGCTGACACTCAACAGCTACCAAATGAAGAAGCAGATCGAACTCGAGCAAAATCACCCCAGCGGCTACTGGGCGATCCTCTCAACACCATCCTACAGGAAGCGCGCACTCCTCTCTTGCTTCGTACAATTCGCAGCGAACGGGACTGGCGCGCTTGTGATCAACTATTACAGTGTTATAATTTACACGAACCTTGGATACACAGGGTCTTTCCCGCTCTTGTTCTACGGCATCTACACACTGATAGGCGCTCTGGGCAACCTGGGCTCGCTACTCACCGTCGATAAGACCGGACGTCGGTTCGCGCTGATGACAGGCTTCGCTATATGTCTCATTTCCCTGATCCTGGAGACAGCTATGATTGCAGTATACGTCACTGGCTCGCAAACCACCAATCTAGCCGGACAGAGGGTGGCTCTGTTCGCGATCTTCCTGTTCGTCTTTGGTTATGGTCTCTTCATCGACGCGGCCAGCTTTATCTACAGTGCAGAGATCTATCCTACAAATATCCGCTCCCGAGGGGTAGCGCTTGCAACAACGACTTACTTCATCATGTGCATCACGTATGTCACTCCAGGCGCGGTTGCCATTGCGGACATATCTTGGAGGTACTTCCTGGTCTTCATTGTCATGACAGCAATCACAATTCCCGTCATTTACTTTTTCTTCCCGGAGACGAAAGGACGAAGCTTGGAAGAGTTGGCGGATCTCTTTGGAGATCCAGTGGCTGTGCACTTGACGACAGCGACGGAAGCCGAAAGAGCGGAGATTGACATGGAGATCAAGAATGATCACGTGGCAGAGCAGCTGGAATACGCAGGGGAGCGTAGATAGAGCCGTGCGGGTCTTTGCTGCTCAGATGTTACACTCAATACCTGATGCACACTGTTTCATCTTCTCTGCACCATGCCAAACCACTACATTCTCCTTCAAGCATCATAATCGACTCAGCTGCACACTATAAGGAAATCGCAGTGATCATCCTTGCGAGCCTTCGACGCCACCGCCGGTCCACAACATTCAATGCTTTAACTCGGCAACATCAGTCGAAGCCATCACCGCTCTCATTCCTTCATCACAGTACTCCGGCTGCTCCCTATAATAATGATTCCTCCCAGAAATCTCCACCGCCTTCCCCATCATTACCCCAACCTCTCTCCCCTTCTCAGACCCATCCTTCCCATCCACCAACATCATCACAACCTGCACAATCTTCTCCACGGGCGTAAAGTACTCCTCCGGAAAATTGCCCCACTCCGCCATACTCAGCAGATTCGTCTTCACAGTCCCGGGACAGATGGCATTTACGCGCACACCCAGCGCGCGCCAGAACTGCGGCGCGATGCTGCGCATCATGCCCACGACGCCGTGCTTAGCAGCGCTGTAAGTGCAGGAGTAATAGCTCGGGTACAGCCCGCCGCAGCTAGCCGTCATAACGAGGTTCCTGTCTCCACCCGGGGGAGAGAGACGAAAGTAATGCTGGGCGAGCCAGGTCGTAGTGATGACGCCCGTGAGGCAGATATCTACGATCAGCATACCTTCCTTTGGCGGGCCCGGCGGCTCGTCTCCGTCTGTCTGCTGGTCGGCGTAGAAGCTGGTTTTTTCGGCGATGCCGGCGTTGGCGAAGACGAAGTCGATGCGGCGCTGGGACTGGAATGCTGCTTTGAAGCTCGCGGCGAGGGAGGCGTAGTCGGCGACGTTGGTTCGGTGGAAGGTCGCGTTGTTGAGCGTGGAGACGGCCGATTCGCCGGCGGAGGCGTTGAGGTCGAAGATGTGCACTGCCCACTCGTTGCGTGCGGAGAGCGCTTTCGCGACGGCGAGGCCCATGCCGCTTGCTGTGAATTCATGGTAAGTCATTAACGGATAAGGAGCATTGAGTGGTCACCTCCGCCTGTGATGATAGCTACTTTAGAAGACATGCTGGCAGCAGTAGTATGAGATATTCGTCATTTCCAGGAGACGAAAAGACGTTGATATACACGTCTTACTACTGCAGATCAGTGTCTCCTCACAGAGTCGGCAAATGCGGAAAACGAGATCCGCGTGGAAAAAGATAGTGTTGTGACTGACATATGTTCGTTGAGGTTGTATCGTTAGCTACGTGAAAACTACAAGGAGAGCAACACATGCAGTACGAGTCTTCACGCCTTCAAGGTCCCGCCTGGGAGGCCTTATGTCTGGCCGTAGGCACCAACACGGCCCTAACGCGTCCACACTTGGAAGTTTTGGTCTTAGGAAGCGAGTAGCTGCTTCATGTCAGTCGCCTATGGAACATAGATAATGCGTTGGAGCAGGACATGGGGGACGTACTTGAATGCAGTAGAATTTGTTATTATTACCTCCGATGTTGGTCTGGTTGAGCGAGACCTTGTATACCGTGCGATGCTCATCGATGTGGACCCGGTGGGTGGATTCGAGAGGACAATATTCATCGATCAGACAAGCAAGGCCCTCAGTCCGCATCTTTTGTTCCTTAAACTTTTGGCTCGTGGACATTTTTTTGAGAACAGATAGCTGTCGGCAGCAAGAGTTTGGCCTCGCCACTAGCGCTTAGAAAGGTAGCCTTCCCCTTCTGCTTCTTGCCATGCTGAGTGCTTGCGGCAAGGACGGGGCTATGAACGTCTCGTTTACGGCTCTTGCCTTCGCCCGCGTGCTTCTTGCGTCCGAGTCAGTGGAATCTATCACGGCGATCTCCTCGTGTGGCTCTGACGCTTCGGAGGAGGCCAGGTCGACGTTCAAGAACAGATGCTTGTTCTCATCGGAGCGCGTCTTTCCTTGCAGGCAACAATACAGCCATTGAACGCCAACAATGAGAACAGAAGGCTGCTCGCGGGCTTTTTCAACTGCATTACATATGTTGTTGGCAGTATCTTTGTGCGCGAAGCCGTTCTTGGACCTCTCTGAGCGTTTCGCTCGCAATCAGACGCAGAGACTAGTAGATGCGTGTTTTGATCGGACAACTTCTTCGCGTAGGTGCCTCCGAGGCTGTTGACGTACTCGCTGAGCTTTGCTGCAAGCCGACGAGTCAGACTTAGGGAGACGCCAGATGTCAAAACCTGCGGACAAGACGTACAGTGAGTATCGCTGAAGGCACCACTCATCGCGATGCAACATCCCTTAAGGGGGCCTGCCATCGTGAAGGCTTGTTCAAATTGAGAGAAGTAGCGTCGTTGAGAACGCCCTCAGGATATCTAGGTTAATACTGAGTGCTGGAATTCGCTTAGACAGAGCAGGAGATAAAGTCGATTCAAGATAGAGACCGGTGTGACGTTGGGAGTCAGGCAGCCGAAGACGGAAGTCGCGCGAAAGCACGTGAGTGAAAAGCTCTAGCGCAGCCTACCTACACCTCCTTACGCAGATGAAATCACAACATAAGGACCTGTGCCCGGAAACATAATCATGATCGAAAGTTCGTTTCCTTGAGATTCTACTAATTTGAAGATGCTTTTATGGATGAGGTGTCTGAAAGGAAGATAGACCCGAAGGAAAGACGGATGTGTCAAAACACACCTTTGGCAGGAGAGGCCAAAAATACGCCAGAGCGATTATACGGTACGAAGGGCTTGGATGATGGGTCAATCGTGATTCAAACGACAAGCCAGAAAGTGTATCAGCAACTCTAGGATTCGGGCGCCTGAGGACTCGGAGCAACTGCACGCTTGGTCAACAGATTAGTATCCTTTGTACAGCGCATACGACGAGGGGAAGCATTGAGTAGGAGATTTTCTCAACTTAACCTTTCTTATCTACGCAGCTCGATCACGACAATTGCCCGTGGAGCATGCTGTTTCTTGCATCTCAACAAACCATGAACCTCCGCACGGAATGTAAGTGCCTCGAATACAACAAACACTCTGATGACACGCTGGGACGGCTCGCATGAAGGATGATGAAGGCGACAAGTTCGCTGAGGACGGTGCCTGGGGTCGTCGGGTCGGATGTGCAGGTTATGAATGACCGATTACTGCAAGTCGTTCAAGACTTTGTTCGCTGGGCTCGGAAGGATGCCAGAAGCCAGGAAGGTCATAGATCTGTTCATCAGAACTGTTTCTTGGGAAATAGTAAGAGTGATCAGTGGGATATAGGTTGAAAAGGGGAGTGTAGGTAGCATCAGCCAGCAGAGCTGACATCATCCGCGCTAGTACAATGAACCACCAACAGTAGCCACGCTCCAGCGCGCTCCGCAGAAACTCCACTCGAACAACCAATTCGACATCATATTCCTGGAAAGATGGAGATCCTCAACGACCAGCGCGAGTATCTCAAAGCGACACAGCAAACAGACGGCGTTTGCATCCTCGAAGCGACCGCGACCTGGTGCTCACAATGCAAAGCCATCGAACCCTACGTTCAGAAGCTGGTCAAGCAATTTCCCGATGCGCGCTTCTACAAATACGACATCGAGCAGGCGCCTGCGATTGCGCAAGAGCTGGGCGTGAGCATGATGCCGACATTCAGTATATTCAACGATGGCAACATTGAGGCTGGTATCACAGGAGCAAAGCCCGACGCGTTGTTGAAGGCGATCAGAGAGACGTATAAGGGCAAGGAAGTCGACGTGGCAGAGTAAGGTCGGAAGTAGTACTCTGAGACGGCCGTCATATATCAAGTCGGGCTAGACCAGGCTTCTACCGGATAATTTGCATTCCGCGCTCGTGGTGCGAGGCAGCTGGTTAGACTTGGCCTTGTTCGTACGGAATATCACGAAATGAGCGGTCACTATCGCTCGGATCCAGTCTACCTCTCGGTATAATTCTGGTGCCCGTTCCTCCATCTAGTTGCCATTTGCTCTTCGCCCTACTAAGCCCGACCGAAGGACAGAGGCATAAGTTCTTTTAGTAATATCCACCTTTTCTGAAACAAGGTCGCGCATTGCATTTTCGCTATGCCCCTCCTCGGATTGAGTAGCCTGAACTTCCTCCACAGCAACATGAGTCTGAGACCTCTTCGCTTGAGCTTTGCGCTTTTTCTGAGCCTCTTTCCTCTTGCTATCCTTTTTTTTCCTTTCCTGTTCCTTTGCAACCTGCTCAGGTGTCATGATCTTCTGGTTCTCTTCCTCCTGCTCCATCCTCGGGGACTCCGAAGCCTCCATCATTCCTAGTCCGCCCATGCTCGCTTCAAGCTGCTCTCTCTCTGCCTGCCATTGGCTCTGGGTGATTTCGCTGATCACCTTCCGCCCGGTTTGCAGCACGTCGTCTGCGTTATTGATGTTGATGAGCGTATGCAGCACTTCGATACTCGCGCAATCCTCGCCAACCGCCATCAGCGCGGCGATCACTTCCGCATCAATTTCCAAAGCTCTGTGTTTGATTGTATTGCCCAGCAGGTGCTTCAGCGAGTTCCACGTAACGCCCAAATATTGCAAACTCATTGCGAGGAACAGACCAACCATGTCTTCTTGTCTCTTTTCATCGGCCAATTTGCGTACCCTCATTGTATCTGCTGTGGCCGCCGCCTTAATCTCGGTGGCGCTCTGTTCAGACTGGACTGGTGGATTTGCACTGTGCAGGGCACGAAACCCCTCCAGATTTGCCTGCATGTGCAATCGTTCCCTTCTTAAGTCCGTGTAACTGGCGAAGCGGCGCTCGAGCCAGCGGCGCAGCTCAGAGATGATCTCGCTCTTGTTGGTGGACAACTGCCCGGTCACGCCGCCGGATTGCATCCATGCTTCGATGCGTGGGATATCGAAGCGAGATCGCGGTTCTCGCGGTGCACTGATAGCGCTAAGGGCACTGAAGGAGTGAGCTATGATATCCTTCTTCGCGGTGGTGTGCTGACCTTGCCAACTCGTTCAGGTCCATGATTGAGACTGATCAGACTATTTTAATGTCCTCAACGGAAGTGTATGGTAGTAATGGTTGTACCTAGTGAGAGAAGAGTGGACGCATGCAGTAATCTTTCTGTGCACAGCAAGTCATTCCGCTTGAAGGTAGGAACGATTTGATCTAGGCACGGAAACGACATCTTGACACCCGAGCTGCGGTTCTGAGCAGGAACAATACCTGATCTAAGCGTCCAAGTATGAAGATTCTATTGGCACATCAAGCGCATTGCTCAATCGAACCGGAAGACAGGTGCTACGCAAGGTGGCAAAGTAGTGACGCATCAACATACAAGATGCATTCTACGGCTTCTTGCATGGTGCGTTTCTACTGCTCTATAGCAATCAGATCAGCCGCTCTCGCAGCTAGAGCATACACAGCTACCTGGATGTGGGCCGCGATCGGGATGGGAAAGATGCTGGCGTCAACTACCCTCAGCCCATTGACGCCAATGACTCTGCATGAAGCGTCTACAACCTTGCCCATGGCCGCAGTACTCATGGGATGATCAAGGGTGAAACCAAAGTCTCGTATCCTCGCGTCGTAATCCTTGTCTTCTGAGTCTGGAAGAAGCACTGGGTGACCTTCAGGTGGCACCTGAGAGTCGATGAAAGACTGACCTGAGGGTGTTTCAAGCAGCACTCTGGAGATGTTCTTGAGACCCTCCCGCAGGATGTGGCGGTCGACTTCCGTATCGTTCGCATTTATGTCGATCTTTGGCGGCTGCTGGGGGTCTTTGGAGTTGATGCTGACATGCCCACGAGAGGTAGGAGAGAGGTTAGCGGTGACTGTAGTCACATACGTGCCGTCCAATGGAACATTCACACCCGACATATGAGGTCCCATGTAGGTGTAGAGGAGGATGCTCTCAGTGTGACATGCTTTCGGACGGAGGACCAATGCTTTATCTTCCTTAGAGGTAAGAAGCATTTCAGTATGCAAATTGGTTGGCACGCGTCCGAAATGGATGAAGTCGAGAGGCGCGCCGTTGGCATACGAGGGATCTGTCAGCAAAGGGGAGCCCAGCGCCAGTCCCTCTTCTGGATGCTTCAGCTTCCACGTCAACGCGACAGAGAGATGGTCCCGCAAGTTGTTGCCTACCTCTGGATTGCCATGAACCAGAGGTATTGAATGTGCGACCAGTGTCTGCGGGTCACCTATGCCAGAAAGGATGAGAATCTTCGGAGTATGATATACACCTGCTGAGACAATGACTTCTTTCCTCGCATTAATATGCAGGCCACTGATGAGGTCGACACCAGTAGCCCTTGGTTCTTGTCCCTGATCTTGTGTGAAAGTGACTCGGTGGACCCATGTATCTGTCACAACATCTATACCCTTCAGGTTGAAGGACTTGCTAGGGAGTTGCCGGTTCCCTTCATCCCAAGCCTCCATCAGCTCTGTCAGGCCCAGAGGTTCTCCAGCGTTGCCGTCTTCGATATAGTCAACGCCGGATTGAGCCCAGGCTTCTTGGACCGCTTTTCGTAGTGGATACGTTCTTTTCGGCCAATTGGCCTTCACTGGTACCACGTGGATCAAGCCTTCATAGCCGTGGTGGTCTTCATTGACTTTCAAGCCTCTAACACGCTCGGTGGCCTTGAAATAGGGCAGCAGATTCTTGTAGCTCCACCCTTGATCCCCCACTGTCTGGGCCCACAGATCATAGTCACAAGCCGGTCCTCTAGTCCACGCACCCGAGTTGACAGCTCCGGAGCCGCTGAGTCCTTTCCCAACTTGAGCGATGCTGGATCTGTTTCCGAGGCCTTTGCATGGTTCGATGGACAGCTGCCATGTCAAATCAGCGTTATTACGAACGTCTGAGGCATTGCTAGCAGATGCCGCAAGCTCGTGCGTTGATGGATCCGAACCCGCTTCTAGGACAAGGATGGAAGCGTTGGGGAGTTTAGCATGAAGGCGGGCAGCTAGTGTAATACCACCTATACCACCTCCAACTACGATGTAATCGTAAGCCGACGATGGGTTGGGCCGGTCTGGCGCCATGGCCAGTTTTCGTGGGTTTAAAGCGGAAGTGGGTGGTAGCTTTCGGATCTAGACAGCGATTCACCAAAAGATGACTGCTCGGCGAGCGTGGTGATAAGTCCTACAGTGACATGGAGGATGTCTATCGTCAGGTGTCACAGCAGATGTCGTCGCGCGGACTTCCCTTGGAATTTGCGCGTTCTGTTCCGGATTGTCCTTCTGCAGTCAGCATAGGCAGCCGGGCAAGAATTGCATGAAAGACTGCATGGAGCAGATCAGAGGATCTGCATCCATAAGGTGGCTACTGTGTCGGACATTGTTCTTACTCGGTCAAGGCTGAAGTCTGGCAGACAACTGTTGTTGCCTATATACAGTGAGTGCGAGAACCTGCCGCGTGCGTCCGGATGAAAACCATCGATTCTCGGCTATGCAGTTGGCTGTCACTTCCATATCCGTCACTTTCATCTTTGTCGTCTTGCTTGCCTTCATAATGTCTTCTCCAGAATCTTGGTCTTCAAGCAGTAGTGGATGGCATGACCGGTCTACACCACTATCGCCCTCTACACCGATCCGAAAGGAAGATGCCTTGTTTGCAGTCACTCGCAACGCCATGGGCGGCCACTTTTTCATACTGGGCCTGTTCCAGCCCGACATTGCAGTCAATCGCGCGGGTCAGATACTTCGGCTTCAAACCAGCGACTTCGTTGCTTTTGCAAAACTGTCAGAATCGTGGACAGATTATCAGAACGATCACAGCAAGAAGAATTACAGGATCCAGCACAACCGGACTTGTCGTCCTTTCACAATACTACATATCCCCACAGCCGATGGTCTCGACACGACAAGTGTGTATGGCTTCAGCAAGGATAAACAAGAACTGGAAAGGGGGGCAGGATTATTACCTAACGCACTTCGGGAGCTGCTGGGCCTTGCTGGCGAGGCAGATCGGGCAGACAGTGCTGCTATCAATCACGAAATCCTTCACAAAGTTAAGGAGATTGGCAGACAAAACCCTTAGGATGCGTTGATGCAACCTTGAGGTCGGTGTCGAAGTTTTGGCTACTTTCTTCCGCATGGCATTGACATAGCACTGGCATAACTGTCTCGCTCACAACGTTGGGGATGAGCGGAGCATAGATTGACCCACTTCAATATCATGACATTACCGTGACCTCCGGGGTCGTGAAGTATAAGCAGAACACACATCTCATTATCCTATTACGGCTGTCAACCTAAAACCGGTGAACAAAACCAGGTTCCCTCAACGCCGCCGCTGTATGCAAGTCATTCTTTCATCTCGCTGGAAGGCTGGCGTGACGTGTCGGTTAATCCCAAGCGTCACCCCACCCCTCATCCTCATCCTGCTGTTTAGCCACTTTCTTCGGCTCCACCTTCTTCGCTGACGGAAACGCGGGCTTGACTACAGCCGGGTTACTAGTCATTGGCGCCGCGATAGCACTCTTGGATTTCGCTGCGATTGTAGGCCTTGTGGAGGTGGTGGTGGTGGTGGCGGCCGGCTTACTCAAGCCCCGTGGCAGTGCTTTCTTTCCCGTCTTCGCCGCAGCTTGGGCATTCAGCCAGCCCGCGAAGTCGGGCTCGCCTTGGTCGTCGTAGTTGATTTTCGGTGCTGTTGCTGTTGATGGGTTTCTTGCGATTGTCTCGCCCCATGGGTCGTCGTCTTCTTCATCCACCTGTGTCGTGGTTGTGGGAGTTGGCTCGTCGCCCCATGCTCCAAAGTCGTCGGCGTCGACACTAGGGTCCCAGTCGTCGGCTGCGACGGATGGTTCGGGAGACGCAAACCCGGTGGGTGTATCATTAGAATGTTTAGATAAGGCCTGGCGGTGAAGCGAAGTTGAGGAAAAGGAGGCTTTCGGAGCCGTGGCAACGGTTTCTGCGGCTGGAGGGACGGAGGCGGAACGGTGCGTTTCAGGACGTGAAGACGAGCCGTTGGCGTGGGGTTGTATCTCGCCGCTTGCAGCTGCGAGCTTGTTCGTGAAGGAGGATATGGCCCAGCCTGCCCAGCCTGCGGCGTCATTTTGTGTAGTTCCCATGCGAGGGGCATTGGCTGTGGTTGCGTTGGGTGCATTCGAAGGAGGTAGTACGGTGTCAGGGAGAGACTGCCCATACTTGCGAACGCGTTGGAGATAGATGTCCATAGCCTTGTTCGCGGAATCGCGGACTACCTTCTCTCTGTCCACCAGTGATGGCGGTAGACACGGCAATAATTTCGTTGCACATTCTTCCTCGCTAAAGAGGTCTGCCGTGGCGGTCAAAGCTAGGAGTGACGCATTACGAGCATGTACAAAGGGATCGCGGAGCGAGCGCGTAAAAGCAGCGACGAGTACTTTCGTGCGTGTGCTGGATCCAAGATTGCGAGCTATCTTACCGAGACAAATCGTTGTATTAGTTCGAATGCCAGGTTGCTCATCGTTCGCGGTCTTGGCAAGATGCCGTAACAGCTCGCCGTTGATGGTGCGGTCTGAAAGCTTTGGCACGATTGAGAGCACTGCTTTTACTGTCTGCTCTCGCACTACTGGAGCAGTATCGGTGAATCCTGTCACCATCTGCGGGAAGATCTTATCGTTCACGAGCTTCTGTGGGAGGTGATCCATCATCAGAGGTAAATTGTCCAGCAGGCAAACACGAATGGCTCGGTCAGGACTCGAGAACAGCCGTACAACGACGGGCGTGATCTTTGATTCATATTCATCGTCGGAGAGCTTCTTGCTGATTTTCATGACAACTCCAAACACACGTGGGCCGCCACCACCAAACTCGACGGACTTCAGGAGCTCTGGCAAAATCTTCATCTTGAAGAAGTCCTCCGGAAAGTCGTCAGACAGATCGTCAAGCTGGCTGTGGAAGTAGTCAGCACGTTGTTCCCTAGCAATCACAGTCATCGTACCCTAGAAATTCGTCTCTTTCCGTCTCGCTCTTAATTCCTAAGTTATCGATACCCTCGGTCAAGTGGATGAGCGGTGTCTCAAAGAATCCGCCACTCCGCTGGCCTTGCTCGAGGAACTGACCCACGTTCAGCCTGACTTTGGGGTTCGCATTAAGGAGCCGTTTATAGCTTTGCTGCATGCTCGGCGGCACGCTCTTTGCGGACATCGCTTGGTCGGCGCCATGGAAGCCTCCGTTGAAGACTTCGTATATCAAGAGGCCAAAGTCGTATGCATCTACGGCGGTTAAGGGGGCCTTTTTGACAACGTCCCATCCTCCCCTTGCAATCTCTGGCGGTACATATCGCGTAGAATCGGGTACAAGGCTGCCGGAATGGAAGATTATAGCATCGTCTTCCTTTACCGAGCTTAACACGTCAAACCCCCCTAGCTTCCACTCGCCGCTCTCGCTTGTGTATACTGACGAGCATCTTATGCTGCCGTGTATAGAGGATGCTTCGCCATTAATGAATTTCAATGTTCTCGCAATGCTGCATAAGCCCCACTTAACGGTCTCTTCAGCAAGGCTCTTTCGCTTAGTCTGCCATGCCAGTGGCTGCAGTCGCTCGGTGGCGATGTATATATACGTCTCGGACTCCACAGCATCCAAGACTCGAATCACTCCTGGATGCCTAAGGGTACGCAATTTACGGAGCGCATTGCGGGCTAAAGGTAATCGGCTTTTGTTCGTTGTAATGTCGAACGAGAATATGCTGCACTTTGAGCCGTCTTCCTGGTGCGTGTATGTCAGCGCTGAGTATTATATTGGACGATGTGGAATGATCGTACCCGCTTTGTGCCGTTGTGAAGTGTCCAGATAGACTGATCTATATCAACTCGGTCGCCGAATGTGTACGGAAAGGCTGGTCCTTTGGATATTGCCGACGCGACGGCCGACTTCAAAAAGTCCATGGAAGTCACACAAATCAGCGGCCTGCGCGTGCAGCGGCAACAATGGGGTGCGATTGTTATACTAATTAGTATAGAGGTTGACTCTCGGTTCATGTTGCCTTGTCAGATGGAGGTGCCTAATCGATAAGCTTCGGCTACATCTCGGCGGTTGCTCAGCCCTATCAATTACTGCGCAGGTATACTCCTGAAAGTGAGGAAGTAAGCCGACGCCGGAAACTATTTGTCGTTTGTCAACCCGCTCTAAGAGCTAGAGCGCAGACGAATGTCTCATTGCCCGTGTCCAGGCAGACAGCTTCTTCACGACGGAGTCTCATATCGCGCTGCATGTGGCTCGGATCTTTCGACATGAGAAAAACTTTGGCGGCTACCCGCTTGTCAAGCTTGACGTGGGCTATATCTACTACCTCAGAGCCATTAACATCGCGGTCCGTGATCACTCAATGTAGCGATCACGGGTTTCTTCGGTGACGAAGTTTTCCCAGTCTCCATGCCTGGGCCTCTCACCACATCTAAGGAACAACAACGACGACGAGGACAGCAACAACAACAACAACAAGAACATGAGTCCACCTCCGGA
>Ga0160429_1000778_pt1 | contig 21234 bp, 23 predicted proteins | sample SolpanmetagenomR_FD_108199 | JGI IMG/M metagenome (GOLD analysis project Ga0160429, IMG submission 108199) | Solar panel surface microbial communities from Lawrence Berkeley National Laboratory, California, USA - R | ecosystem: Engineered > Built environment > Solar panel > Unclassified ...
AACACCGCCGCCACGGCGGCCGCCGCTGGGTGGTAGTTACCCTTATGGGAGAGTAGTTTATTGCCTAGCAACTAGAATCTTATAGAACCCGCGCTGCCGTGCGGTAGCGCAGCGAGTCAAACAGTACCAGCTTTTGCACGCCGCTGGCGCTGTACTGGCTCAGTAGGCCATGTTGCAGCAGTAAAGTCAGGTCTTTCTGGCCAAAAAACAGCGCATTATCCTGCCGCAGCGTAGCCCTGATTTCCTGGGGTAGGCCAGCGTCGCTCGTCACTACTAGGCGCAGTACGGGGGCGTTGTCGTGGCCGGGTTGCAGGCGGTAGGTATAGCGCGCCCCGCCGCCCGGCAGGCTGGCCGAGTCAACGGCGTAGGCCCCACGCAGGGCCGCCTTGTTGATGTCGGCCTGATAAAAAATCTGGAGTTCGTCGGCCCATTTCACTTGAGGCACACGCACTGTTTCGCGCGCGCCGTTGCGCAGGCTCACCTGTTTTTCTACACCGGGGTGGCTGGCGGCCAACTGGCGCACCTGCGCATCGAGCAGGCCCCGCACGTCAAAGTACAGGCCAGCGCGGTGGGGCGCGCCGGGGGCTGCCGGTTCGGCGGGGGTAGGGCCCGCGTTGCAACCGCCCAGCACTGCTAGCGCGGCCACACCGCCTACATAAAAACTTGTTCTACAACCCATTTTAACAACGTGTCCCGCACTGTGACCCGTAGGACGACGGAGTCAAACACTGCGGGACACTGCGGAGATAAGAAGAATACGGCTGTTTTGTTCAGCCTAGGCCAGGGTAGGACGCAGCAGGCTCTGGCCAGTCATTTCGGCAGGCTGGGGCACGCCCATGAGCGCGAGCACAGTAGGCGCAATGTCGCCGAGCTTACCATTGGCCAACGTACCACGGTAATTATGGTCAGCTAAGATGCAGGGCACTAGGTTGGTAGTGTGGGCCGTATTGGGCGAGCCGTCGGCGTTGCGCATAAATTCGGCGTTGCCGTGGTCGGCAATGACGATGGTCGCGTAGCCAGCGGCCAGGGCGGCCTCTACCACGTCGCGGGCGCAGGCGTCGGCAGTTTCCACCGCCTTTATAACGGCCTCAAATACGCCCGTGTGGCCCACCATGTCGGGGTTGGCAAAGTTGATGACCACGAAGTCGGCCGAATTGGCTTGTAGCTCGGGGACCAGGGCATCGCGCAGCTCGTAGGCGCTCATCTCGGGGGCAAGGTCGTAGGTCGCCACTTTGGGTGAGGCCCGCAAAATGCACTTTTCGCCGTCAAATTCCTTTTCCCTACCCCCCGAAAAGAAGAAGGTTACGTGCGGATATTTTTCCGTTTCGGCCATCCGCAGCTGGGTCTTGCCGTACGCTGCCAGCACCTGGCCTAGGGTATTGTCGAGGTTATCCTTGTCGAAAATCGGCGTCACGCTCACAAACGTCGAATCGTAGTTCGTCATTGTGAGGTAGCGCAGGTTCAGGCGGTGCATCTGGTAGGTGTTGAAATCCTGCTGCGTAAGTGCCTCCGTGATTTCGCGGCCCCGGTCGGTGCGGAAGTTAAAGCACAGTACCACGTCGCCTTCCTGAATGGTAGCCAGCGGCAGGCCATCGGCTCCGGTTTTCACAATGGGTTTCAAAAACTCGTCGGTTACGCCATCTTTATACTGCTCCTGAATGCTTTGAATCAGGTTTTGTGAGGGCGTGCCGATGCCATTCACTAGCAGGTCGTAGGCGATTTTGACGCGTTCCCAGCGCTGGTCGCGGTCCATGGCGTAATAGCGCCCCACGATAGACGCAATTTTGGCACTCGTGCGCTCCTGGTCGTTGTATTTCTCCAACTCGTTCACGAAATGCACGCCGCTCTTGGGGTCGGTGTCGCGGCCGTCGGTGAAAGCGTGCACAAATACCTTCTGCACCTCTGCCTCGTGGGCAATAGTGCAGAGCGCCTTTACGTGGTCGATGTGGGAGTGTACACCGCCGTCAGATAGCAAGCCAATGAGATGAAAAGCCTTATTGTTCTGCTTTGCATAGTCAAGCGCTTCGCGCAGAGCAGGCACCTGGCCCAGCTTACGTTCCCGAATGGCTTTGGCAATGCGCACTAGCTCCTGGTCGACCACGCGGCCGGCGCCAATGTTCATGTGGCCCACCTCCGAGTTGCCCATCTGGCCATCTGGCAGGCCCACAGCCTCGCCCGATGCTTGGAGTGTGCTGTGCGGAAAGCGCTGCACCAGTCCGTGAAAGTATGGGGTCTGAGCCTTGTCAACGGCCGAAACCTCTACGTTTGGGGCAATTCCCCACCCATCCAGAATAACTAATAGGACCTGCTTGTTCATGGCTGCAAAAGTACGCCCCGTACCCTAAAGCGCCTGCTAACCGTAGTAAAGCAGGTACTTTAGGCTCAGCTTCAGAAAGCCCTCAAATTGGCTTCTACTGGCATAGTTTTAGCTTAAGCCTAGTTAGGCGCCTCCGACCTGCTCGCGAAGCTCGTTTTTATGAAAATAATTCTTACTAAAGTATTCTTATTTACGTGGCTGATTTTGGCCTTCGTAGTGAGCAGCCAAGCCCAAGCCGCCGACCAGTTGGGAGCCGTACGCTCGGCCATTTCCAGTGGTTCGTCGCGTAGTTTAGCGCAGTACTTAGGCCCGTCGGTCGAAGTCGGCTTCGATGGCGACAAGCAGAGCTACAACGCGACGCAGACGGAATTGGTCATGAAAAACTTCTTCACCAAGAACCCGCCCACTAGTTTCGATATCGTGCACCAAGGTGCTAGCAACGACGGAATTCCTTACGCAGTAGGGCATTACGTAGGTAAGAACGGGAGCTATCAGATATTTATCAAGCTAAAGCCCAAGCAAAGCACCCCGACGATAGATACGCTCGACTTTACCAAGGAATAACCTCTACTAACCCGACTACCTCTCCGTAGCCGGGTTTTTTATGCGCCGGTCGGGCGGCGTACCTTTGTCAGGTGTCAGCCACTACCGCCCCCTCCCTCACGCCCGCCGCTCTCACTACGTTTATTCGCACGGCTCTGGCCGAAGACGTAGGCGATGGCGACCATTCGGCGCTAGCGGCCATTCCGGCCGATGCGCGCAACCGCGCTCAGTTGCTGGTGAAAGATGAAGGTGTGCTGGCCGGCGTTCAGTTGGCCGAACTTATTTTTCGGGAAGTGGACCCTACCCTCGTGCTACACGGGCTGCTCGAAGATGGGGCTCGCGTGCGTCGCGGCGACGTTGCCTTCACAGTCGAAGGTCCCGCGCGCAGTATTCTCACCGCTGAGCGCTTGGTACTCAACTGCATGCAGCGCATGAGTGGCATCGCGACTTATACGGCACAGCTCACGGCTTTACTGGCTGGCACTAACGCCCGCTTGCTCGATACGCGTAAGACGACGCCCAATTTCCGGCTGTGCGAAAAGTGGGCGGTGCTGATTGGTGGCGGCGTCAATCACCGCTACGGACTCTTTGACATGATTATGCTGAAGGATAACCATGTGGACTACGCGGGGGGGGTAGGGCCGGCGGTGGCGGCCACCCACGACTACCTGCGTCGCACCGGCCGCACGCTGCCCATCGTGCTCGAAACCCGCACGCTGGCCGAGGTGCAGCAGGCGCTGGACGTGGGCGGCATCACCCGCATCATGCTCGACAACATGCCACCTGCCCAGCTGCGCGAGGCCGTGGCCCTAGTGGCTGGCCGCGTGCCGCTGGAAGCCAGCGGTGGCATCACCGAGCAAACCTTGGCCGAAGTGGCCGCTACCGGGGTCGATTTTATTTCGGTCGGAGCCCTCACGCATTCGGCTACCATCTTGGACTTAAGTTTAAAAGCATATTAATACAAGCCACGCCGACGGAGCAAGCATCTTATCACGGCTGCCTTCGTCTGGTTTACTATTCATTGCGGTGAAGGAAGGATAAGACCCTTTGCAAGCTCAGGATGACCCAACAGTTATGAACAACCCCAATCAGCGTGGCGGGGGCGGTGGCTACCGCCAGCAGCAGGCGCCGCAGTCCCTACCCGGCACCATTAAGACTAAAAAGTATCAGTTTGACCCCAACACCTATACCCGCATTGCGATGGCCGAGGTGTGGCGCAAAGAGTGGTGGTACGCGCTCATTCCATTTGCGGTGGGGCTGCTGCCGGCCATCATTTGGCACTCGTGGTGGTGGGTGTTGCTAGCCGTAGTGCTAGCGTTACTGTTTGTGGTGGTGCGCTCGTCGCTGGTGTCGGGTGTGACGCAGATGGAGCAGAGCAAGCCTTTGTTTGAGCGCATGAACTATGAGGCCGACTCGCGTCAACTCATTATGCGCCAAACGGAGCAGAAGGCGATGGCGCTGCCCTGGGACCAGATTGGCCGCGTGCGCCGCGAGCCCGATGCCTACCTGCTTTACCTCAAGCCCGCCGCTCCGCCTGCCGAGCTAGCTGCTTGGCGCCGCTGGGTAGCCAGCACGTTCGACGTGCCGGTGTTTCTACATTTGCCCCTGCGCTTGTTTAAGAACGACAACGACCGCAAGCTGTTTGAGGCTCTGCTGCGCCGCAAAGGCCTGCTGGCTGATGCACCTGCTGCCTAATACGCGCCGTATAGTAGCCCTCCTGATATCTTTCTACTTAGTTTTCCGCAAGGATTTTTTGACCCGTATGAAAAAGCTGCTTTTCTCCCTGGCTCCGGCCGCCGTGCTGCTACTCGCTTCGTGCAGCAGTGAGCCATCTGACTGGCGCCCTGAAAATAAAGTGTCGGTTGATATGATTCCGCCGGGCACCCGTCCTAGCGATAATTTTGACCAAGCAACTGCTGCTGCCCCCAGCCAAGAAAAAGGCGGAGCCATCAGCCGGCCTGTTAGCTCAGGCACGCGCCTGGAAAAAAGGCCGGCTCCCACTGCTGGCGCCGTACAATCGGCCGATACTCAAGAGGGTACGGCCGCAAAGCCTGGCGAGGGCGCTACGCAGGGTGGCGGTACTTCGGCTCCAGGCACGCCCGGCAGCACTCCAGTAGGCTCCCCCGGTATGGTGCAAGACCCGACCTCCAATCAAAACGTTAATACTAACCGCAAATAGGTTAGCCGCAAGCAGTTAAGCTCAGGCAGACGTGTTTTGCAAGGCTTGCATCAATGTTGCAAAGTATTTTGCAACATTGATGCAAGCCTTTGTGTTATCCAGCTTATGTGGGTTGCAATCTTACTTTTAACGGCAACAGTCTTGGGCGCGGGTGGGGTGGTAGGCGTTGTGCCAGCTGCTCGCACAGGCCAGTGGCTCAAGCCTTTGCTGGCTTTTAGCGGGGCTTACCTCTTCACGCTTACGCTCACGCACTTGCTACCCGAGGCGCTGTTGCTACTGCCGACCGCCCCCCAGCGAATCGGCTACTGGATGCTGGCGGGCTTCTTTGGGCAACTGTTGCTGGAGGTAGTGTCGCAGGGTATTGAGCATGGCCACGTGCACGCGCCTACCCCCACCGAGCGCGGCCGGGTGCCGCTGCTGCTAGTGCTAGCACTGGTAGTGCACTCGCTGCTGGAGGGTAGTATCTTGGTGCGTGGGGCAGGCAGCGGCGAGGTAGATGAGCACTTTTATGCCTTAGTGCTGGGCATTGCGCTGCACCATGTGCCGGCGGCGGTGGCCCTGGCTACGTTGCTGCGGCTACGGCTGGGCTCTTTCAAGCGGGTATGGCCGTGGCTGCTGCTATTTGCGCTGGCCTCGCCTGCGGGATTGGTATTCAGCAATTATGTAGTGTTGCAGCAACTACTAGGCAGTGGCGTATATGCGGCGCTGCTGGGGTTTGTGGCAGGTACGTTTCTGCATGTTTCTACTACCATCTTATTTGAGACCAGCCCCGAACACCGACTCAATTGGCCCAAACTAGGTGCTACACTGGCGGGGTTGCTGCTAGCGTTAGCGATTGGAAACAGCTAATAAATCACTATCCTCAACTTGCGTCCGGGTAGATGGGGTAGGGGGTGAGGCTTGCCCCCGCCCAGCATTAAACGGCAGTAGTCTTTGTGCAACGCCTGGCGAGGCAAGCTCCGCTCCCTGCCTACTAAAACCGAGGATTCCTTAGGCAGAATACTACCTATCCATTAAGCAAAGGTCCAGTACCGCGCAGAAAATCCTCGAGCTGGCTGGCGCGCGCAGTTTCGCGGGCTAGGGCAGCCTGCAAGCCCAGCAGGCGCTGGCGCATAAGCAACACCAGGTCAATGGCTTCGGGGGCTAGCCCCAGGCCGTGGTGCAGGCGCGCCAGGCGAGGCAGTAGCTCGTCGGGTTCCTCTACCTCAATGGCTTCGGGCACCGCAGCAGGGCGCAGCAAGCCAAGGTCTAGGAATTGGCGCAGTTCGGTGTGGCCCAGGCCGTAGCGGGCATCACATTCCTGAAAAGTAAGCAGTAATACGTGCGTTTCCATGGTGGGAAGGTGGTTACTAGCTAATAAATAATCAAGGAAAAGAAGCTTACCAGCCTCGCCCAAAAGTTACTGCATAGAGTAGGGGTAGGGGCTGGAAAGTGCAGCAACGGCGGCTTATTTATTCGCCGCGCAGGCTGGCCAATTGCCGGATGAGGTCGCGCTCAGCTTCGCTGAGGCCGGTGGGCAGCTGCACATTCAGGCGCAGGTAGAGGTCGCCGTATTGGCCCTCTTGCCGGTACACCGGAAAGCCTTTGCCGCGCAGGCGTAAGCGGCTACCGTTGGCCGTTTCGGGCTTTAGGTTGATTTTGACTGGGCCACCCAGGGTTTCTACGGTTTGCTCGCCACCGAGCAGGGCGCGGTACAGCGACACTGGCACATCTTGGGTGAGGTCGTCGCCGGTGCGGGCGTAGCGGGCATCGGGTAAAATACGGAACGTGATGAGTAGCGCGCCGCTGGGGCCGCCATTGCGGCCGGGCGCGCCCTGGTCGCGCAGCCGGATGGTTTGCCCATCGGCTACCCCCGGCTGAATGTTGATGCGCAGGTTTTTACCATTCACTGTGATGGTGCGTGGGCCGCCCGTGTAGGCTTCGGCCAAGCTTAGCTCCAGCTCGGCCTGGTAGTCGGAGCCCGCGCCGGGCCGGCCGCTGCGTCCACCGCCCCCACCAAACAGGGAGCTGAAAAAATCGGAGAAATCTGAGCCTTCGCCACCGCCGCCAAATTCGCTACCCCCCCCGGCGCCACCAAAACCGCCCGGCGCATACTGGCCCCAGTCGAAGCCGCCGGCGGGCGCGCCGCCTGGTGCCCGGCCAGCGCCCGCCTGCTGGTAGCGCTGGTAGTCGGTGCCCATGCGGTCGTATTTCTGGCGCTTGTCAGGGTCCGATAGCACCTCGTTGGCCTCGTTTGCTTCCTTAAACTTCTGCTCGGCAGCCGTGTTGTTGGGGTTTACGTCGGGGTGATACTGGCGGGCTAGCTTGCGATAAGCCTTTTTAATCTGCTCAGTAGTAGCGTTTTTCTCGACGCCCAGGATTTTATAATAATCTTTATAATCCATCGGAGTGAGGGGTAGGGAGAAGGTAAAAGAGTGAAGAAGTTGATAGCAGCTAAGCCGGGCCTTTGGGTAAGCTAGTCGGCTTAAAGCGCAAGGTGGTAGATAAAGTAAGGAGGTGGTTGAACGCTCGATTCCTACTACACGTTGGTTTACGAGAATAAGCTGACCGAGGACAGTTTTGCATTCTGGCCAGAAGCCAATCAGGGCAATCGGGTTATGGGTGACCAGAGCTAAAATCCGGGCACATTCGGCACGATTTTCAAGGGTTATGGCGTGGCACGCTACTTTTCTTTTCCGTTCTTTTTCTATTTATGCCGATGAAACTAGTTATGCAATCTCTTCTGCTGTCGGGTGTTATGCTGATGGCCCAAGAAAGCCAGGCACAGACTCCGGCGGCTGCTGTGCAGCCAGGTCAGACTACTACTCCTACCCCGACTACCCCTGCTGCTGGGCGCCGCGTACTGGCCCCGCGCCGAGTAGTGGCCCCGCGCCGCACGGGTGCCGCACCAGTACGCGCTCGCACGAATGGGGTGATGTCTAAAGACGGCCTTACCCTACAGAATGGCCGGGTAGTGCTTACGGAACTGGGCCTTGCGTCGCCTCTAGAGCAGGACAAGCGCTTGCTCAACGGCACGCTTATTACCCCCAAAGGCCAGGTAACTGGCGTAGACGGCGTGGCTTCGCAAATGGCCGAGGGCGACTATGTGTCGCTAACAGGCCGCCTCACGAGCAAGCGCGAAATGGTAGAAGCCGACAGTGTGCGCAAGCTGGTAGCCTATGACCTTAAGCACCCCGGCAAGCGTAAGGAAATGGAAAAGGCTCGCGAAAAAGTGGAGAAAGAGCGCGCCAAAGCTGAAAAAGAAGCCGCCAAGGCTAAAGCCAAAGCCGGCCGCTAAGGCCGGCTGTAGTCGGCGAGCACGGCCATGCCCGCCGCGTCGTCTTTGGCTTCTACTACCTCGTCGATGACGAATTGAATCTCGTTGTCGGTCCAACCTTCAGCTTCGGCGGCACGCACGAAGCTAGCCAGGGCAGCAAAGCGGTTGCCCGGCTCAGCGGGCGGGCTCCAGATGATATGTTTGCGGATATTCATACCGCGAAGATGGCACCCAGCGGCCTCTGCTTCGGCGGGGGCCGCTTTGTTTTTAAGAAAGCGCCTGAGCCTAGCGGCGGCCTGCGGCGGCTGGGGCCGCTCGCACTACCTTGAGCTGCACGGGTACCACACCCGCATCGAGCAAGCCAAGCTTGCGGGCGGCCCGCTTCGACACGTCTACGATGCGACCCTTCACGTGCGGCCCGCGGTCGTTGACGACCACCTTCACCGAGCGGCCATTGCGCACGTTGGTCACTTTTATCTTGGTGCCAAAGGGTAGCGTATTGTGCGCCGCCGTGAGCCGGCCGGGGCGGTAGGGCGTGCCACTGGTGGTGGGCCGGCCCGCAAACTTATCGGCGTAGTATGATCCCTGGCCCGACTGCGTGAACGCGGATTTGCTGCCGCCGCACGCCGAAAGCATAATTAGAAATATAGTGATTAAGAATGCTCTATTTCTTGTGAAAAGAGGGACTGAGTACATCATTTAGCTATTCATTTTGCCTTCATGCGGCATGTCAAAATAAACGCTCATCTTTCTCTCGGAATTATTTCCTACCCCAACTTCTTATAAAAAAAATGCTGAAACTCGTTGCTGGTCTCGCACTATCGGGTCTTTTCCTCAAGGCTCACGCCCAAACTACTCCGGCTCCTATGCAAGACGGCAAGATGATGGATGGCAAGACGAAAAAAACAAGATGAAGGAAGGGGAAATGTCGGAGCGCAAGATGAAAAAAGGCAAAATGGCGACGAAAAGATGAAGACCAACATGTAGGTCCGCGCCTTAGCGTTGCACCAGTTCGGCCGCCCGGTTCAGTAGCTTGCGAAAGCTGCCGGGCCGGGCGGTTTTGGCGGGGGTAGGGGCCGGGCTAGGGCGGGCCGGCGCAGGCGGCGGCCCTACGCGCAGGGCCAGCAAGGCGGCGTAGCTACCCTGAAAAACGTTGAAATCGACAGTGCCCCGAATGCCGGGCACATAGGATTCATCCGAATGCTGCCAGATAATCCAGCGGCTGGCGGGCAGCGTGGGGCGCTCCACTTCGTAGTGGGCCAGCCACAGCGGGTAGTCGTCGAAGTGTCCGGCCAGGTAATGGCGGTAGAAGGTGTAGTTGGAGTACAGGATGGGCCGCACTTTATAGTGGCTTTCCACGGCATCGAGCCACTGGCGCACTTCGCGGCGCATCTCGGCCACATCGTGAAAGCGGGTAGCCTCCACATCGAGCACGGGCGGCAGGTCGCCGGGCCGCAGCGGCACCGTAGAGATAAACAGGCGCGCCTGCTCGCCCCCGTCGCGATTGGGTTGAAAGTAGTGGTAGGCCCCACTGAGAATACCCGCCGCGCGGGCTTGCTGCCAGTTGCGCCGGAAGCGGGTGTCGCGCAGCGTGGCCCCCTCACTGGCCTTGATAAACGCAAACCGCACCCGTTGCCGGGCCACCTCGGGCCAGTCGATGCGGCCCTGGTAGGTCGAAACGTCGATGCCGTGCACCGAGTAGCCGGCCAGTAGCGGCGTGCTTTCGCGGCCCGTGAGGTAGCGCGTGGTGAGCGTGGCCCAAGTGCGCCGCGCATAGCGGTTGAGCTGGCGCTGGTGGCGCCCGTAGTAGACCCCGCCGCCCAGCAGCCCCAGCAGCAGCCCCGCTAGCACCCAGCGCCGCCAGCCCCGGCGCGGCGCCGGCGCCGGCGCCGGCGCAATAGCTGGCGCAGGAAGGGGGGGTAGGGCAGGTATGGGCATGGGGAGCAAGCCAAAAATAACGCACGGCGGCCCGCCACGCGTATGCCGGCCGGGGCCGTAGCTTGCAGCCTGAAAGCCGAGCTGCTCACTTCCGGTTCCCTTTTCGCCTTTACTTATGCCCGACGCCCGCGACGCCAACGGCCACCTTATTCGCGAGCTGCACGGCATTACGCTCGCCGCTATCCTCGAGTACCTGGTGGCGCACTACGGCTTTGCCGGCCTCGATACCCGTCTGAAGCTCAATTGTTTTGCCGTGGACCCTAGTGTGAAATCCAGCCTTACGTTTTTGCGAAAGACAGCCTGGGCGCGGGCCAAGGTCGAAGATCTGTATGTGCGCCTGCGCACGGCCGAGGTGCTGGGCCGCCCGCTGCCTTAAGCTACTTACCTGCTACTACTTGTTTCATGGCGGAGCTGCGCGAAAAATCAGGACCCTTGGCGTTGGTGGCTGGCTTGGGCTGCTACGTAGCCTTCGAAACGGCGGCTTTTTACCTGCTGCGGGCGCTCACGGCGGGCTTGGGCGAGGCCAACCAGTACCAGCCCGAAAACACCATTGTCAGCAACTGGGTCAAAACGGTAGCGTTTCTGGTCCTGCACTTGGCGATGGTGCTGGCCGCGGTGCTGGTACTCAGCAATAAGCTGCCCCGCCGCTACCGGGGCCAGATAATCGGCTGGCTGCTGGTGAGCCTGCTGGTGGGTTTTGGCTTGCTCATCCCGCTATTTTATAAAAAAGCCGGCTGCTAGTAACAGCTGCAACGTCTAGCCAGTCTATATTCCATTCAGGCCCACAAATAACAAAGCCACTGCTCATCGCAGTGGCCTCAAGAGGGTGAAAGTAGAACGGGTGCGGTGCCGGTCGGTCCCGGCGTTATGAGGGGGGTAGGGGGCCGGTCGGTCCCGGCCGTATCGACAGGCTAGGCAGTCTTAGCTGCCCGGCTGAATGTCAATTTCGCGCGGCTGGCTAGCCTCAGCATCGCGGAAGGGAATAGCCACGCGCAACTCACCGTTTTCGTGGCTGGCGTTGATAGCCGTCAGGTCTAGGTTTTGGGGCAGGTCAAGGGTTTGCACAAATAGCGGGGCGGCCAACTGGGCCTCGGGCTCGTGGCGAAACTCGCCGTACACGGTGAGGCGGCTATCCTTCAGCACCACATGGAAGCTTTCGGCGGGCACACTGGGCATGGCCACGTGCAGCACCACGCCCTGCGGGCGCTCGTTCACACGCAGCTTGGGCTGGGCCACCCCGCCCCCGATGGTATTCAGCAAATCGAGTTGCGGAGCGATAGAACGGATAAATTCGCGGCTGATAAGTTTCATAATCACAGAGCCTTATTAGGTTGCTTCGGACTGGATATTACAAACCACATACCAGCTTTAGAAACAGGCTAAGGTAGCTGATAATCACACGTTATGGCCGATAAAATAGGTTAAACAATTTTGCCTTATGACATGCTGGCCGAAAGCCGGCCGAAGTGGCAGCCCCCGGCCCCGTGCCCGCACCCTACCCCCTCAAAACCGACTCGTCAGGCCGAAGTGTACCTTGGAGTTGGTGAGCGAAAAGCTGGTGTTCAGAAACTCCGAGCGCCCCACCGAATACACAAACTGAAACAGCCCGGCCGGCGTGCGAAAGCTCAGGCCGGCACCCAAGCCAGTAGGCTGGTCGAGGGCGCGAGTGGCCAGGTTAGTAGGTAGGTAGGCCTGCAGCACCGCCTGGTCGGCAAAGATGAATACGTAGCCTTCGGGCCCAGTAAACTGACGGAATTCGACGGTGCCCACGCCATAGGCATTGGTGTAAAACTGGTTTTCGGAGAAGCCGCGCAGCGAGTTGAGCCCGCCCAGCCGGAATAAATCGTTGAGAAAAAGCCGTTGGTTGAACAAGCCCTCGCCGCGCAGGCGTACCAGCAGCACGCTCTGCCGGCTCAGGGCCCAGTAGCGCTCGCCCCGCCCGCTGAGGCTATACTGCGTCGAGCGGAAGTTCACGCGTCGGTACAGCGAGTCGTTGAGGTCAGCGTTTTTGCGAACGGTCTTGGTCCCTACCCCCCCCTGCACGCTCAAAAAGAGGCCTCGATGCGGGAAATAAATATCGTCAAGGTTGGCGCGTGAATAGCCTATGCCGTACGAGATGTACTCTGAATCAGCGTTATCGGGTAGGGTAGTGCGCAGGCGCAGTAGCGAATCAAGCAGGCGCGAGCTGCGCTGCTCGGCGAAGAAAGTAAGCCGGCCGGCCCGCGCCGTGGGGTAGCTCACCTGCAGCCGCGGCCGCAGCGTCAGGAAGTCGTTGTTCTGCTTATACAGGTTGAAAGTGGTGCCTACTTCGAGCGGCGTGCCGAAGATATTAGGATGCAAGTAGCTGAGGTCCAGTAGCTGCGAGGCGGCATCTACTTTGCGCCATTGCAGGCCCAGCTGCTTACCGCCGCCGCGCAGGTTGCGCAGGGCCACCGTCACATCGCCCGTAAACTGCACGCCGCTGCGGCCGTCGTTAGGCAGTAGGCCCACAATGGCGTCGAACTGGTTGGCCGAACGCTCGTCGAGCAGCAAGTACACCCGCGCCCGGCCGCGGGCAAAGCGCACCTCGGGCTCGGCCCGCAGGCGCACGTAGGGCAGCTGGCGCAGCAGCGCAGCAGCGGCGGCCACGCGCTGCTGGCTGTAGGGCGCTTCGGGCAAAATCTGCAGGTATTTGGCCAAAAAACGCTTCTTGGTTTTACTGCTGCCCACTATTTGCAAAGAGTCGAAATACACCACTGGCCCCCGCTTGAGCACCACCCGGCCCGCAATGTCGCGCCCGCTCAGGCGCAGCGAGTCGATGCCGACCGTGGCGAAAGGATAGCCCTGGTTTTCGGCCTCCGTGAGCACGCGCTCCTGCAGGGCCACCCAGTCGGCCGGGTGCCAGGGCGTGCGCCGGAAAAATTTTTCGCGGTAGCCAGCGCGGGTTAGCAAGCCATCGCCGAGGTTGCCATTGTGCAAGTATGCCCACCTAAACTGCTCGCCCACATATAAATGCACGCGCACTGTGTCGCGGCTCCAGTGCATGTCGTCGGCCGAGGCCGTGAGGTAGGCATCGGCCTGCAGGGCTAATACCAATTCGCGCACTGTGCGCAGCGCCGTGAGCGAGTCGGGCACGGTAGCACGCGGGTGCAAGCGGCGCACCAGCGCCTGCCCAGCTGGCTCGGCCTCGATGCGCAGCACCCGCGGGCGCACTGGGCGGCGCAGTACGGCGGTAGTTGGGTCGGCGGCGGGGGGTAGGGGCGGCGAGGCTAGCTTGGGCGCGTTAGGCACGGCCACGCCCGGCCCGACGTCGGGCGTTTGGGCGCGTAGGGGCCCGGCGTGCAGGCCCAGCGCCAGCCAGCAGCTCCATAGAAGAAAGGTAGCGAGTCGGGCCATCGGTGGGAACGCAAACGTGCCGGGCTGTTTTTAATTTCAGATGCCCGATTTTTGCGGGCATAACGTGGGCGCTGCGAGTTAGTGTTACGCCCGCAAAAATCGCGCTGTTCCCAACCTCATGCCCGGCCTCTACCTCCATATTCCGTTTTGCAAGCAGGCCTGCCACTACTGCGACTTCACTTCAGCACCTCGCTGGGGCTGAAAGGGCAATTTGTGGACGCGCTGCTCTGGGAAATGGAATTGCGCAAAAACTACCTGCCCAGCCCCGCCGCGCCGCTCGAAACTATCTATTTTGGCGGTGGCACGCCCTCGCTGCTCACGGGGGCGGAATTAGCTCGAATTTTTGCGGCTATCGAACTGAATTTCAACGTGTCGCCCCAGGCCGAAATCACCCTCGAAGCCAACCCCGACGACCTCACGGCGGCCAAGCTGGCCGAACTGGCCGCCTCGCCCGTCAACCGCCTCAGCATTGGCCTACAAAGCTTTCACGAGCCGCACCTGCGCCTGATGAACCGTGCCCACTCGGCCGAAGAGTCCTGGCAGGCCGTGCGCCGGGCCCAAGCCGCTGGCTTTGAGAATATTTCAGTAGATTTAATTTACGGGGTGCCGGCCCCTAGCCACGCCATCTGGGAGGCTGATTTGGCGCGCTTGCTGGAGCTGAACGTGCCGCACGTGTCGGCCTACGCCCTCACCATCGAGCCCGACACGGCCTTTGGCCGCCGGCTGCAAAAAGGCACCTTCGTGGCCCCACCCGAAGAGTTTGTGGCCCAGCAGTTTGAGCGGCTGTTGGCCCAGCTGCGTACCCACGGCTACGAGCAGTACGAAATCAGTAATTTCTGCCAGCCCGGCCGCGAAAGCCGCCACAATGCCAACTACTGGCGCGGCGTGCCCTACCTGGGCCTGGGCCCGAGCGCTCACTCCTTCGACGGCCGCAGCCGCCAATATGCCGTGGCCAACAATCCGCAGTACGTGACTGCTGTGCTGGAAGAAGGCCAAGTGCCTGCCACCGTCGAGCTCCTTACCCCCCTCGACCAAGCCAACGAATACCTGCTCACGACGCTGCGCACCAGCCGCGGCTGCGACTTAGCGTATCTACGCGACACGCTGGGCCTCAATATTTTGGGTGAGCGTGCCGAGTACTTGGCCAGCCTCACAGCCCAGGGCATGGCTACGCTGAGCGGCGACGTGCTGCGCCTCACCGACGCCGGCAAGCTGCTGGCCGACCACATCACGCTGGAGCTATTTGCCGCTGCGCCGGCTGCCGCGCTGTAGCTTGCGGTGGCGGTCGGGCGGGCCGCTGGTTTCTTCTTTGTATCACCCCTATCCCCTCGCCGCCGTGAAGCTTCTTAGTGATGCCCTGGTCAGCAACGACGATTTTTTTGTGGAACACGTCCAGCTCACGGCCATTGTCTTCGATAATACCGACGATGTGACGGTGTGGGCCACCACCTATCGCGACGACGACGACCACTTCTTCCACCTTGGCCTGCCCTTCCAAGCCCTCGACACGCTGCTGCGCGTGGCGGGCGACCGTGCCGATGCCCTGGCCGAAGAAGTAGCCGATGCCTTAGCTACCACCGAGCAGTGGCCCTGCCTGCTCGAATACGCCACCGAAGACGACCCGCCCGTAGCCCTGCCCGGCGTGGCCCTCAAACTGGCCGTCACCTTCCCCGCTGACGCTGACGAAGCCGATGACCCGCAGCCACACAATATCTTCTACCTGGAAGGGATCTATGCCCGGCTAGCTCCGTGACGGGGGTAGAGAATACAGCCAGGTGGTACCTCATTCCGGGCTTAGGGGCTGATGAGCGGGTCTTTCGGCGCCTGCAGCTACCAGGCCCCTGGCAGGTCATGACTTGGCTGCCACCCGAGTCCCCAACCGAACCGCTCGCCCATTATGCCGCCCGCCTAGCCGAGGGCGTGCCAGTAGATGAAGCTTGCTGGCTAGTGGGCGTATCCTTCGGCGGGCTGCTGGTGCAAGAGATGGGCCGCCTGCGGCCGCGGGCGCGCGTGGTGCTCATTTCCAGCCTCGGCAGCCCGCACGACTTGCCTCCGCTGCTGCGGCTGGCCGGTGCCATTGGTCTGCATCGGGTGCTGCCTTTCGGGTTGCTTAGGTGGCTGCCGCGGCTAGCGCAGTGGTTTTTTGGGGCACGAGGCGGCACCGAGTACCGCTTGCTTCGCCAAATACTGCGCGACACCGACCCTGCCTTTGCGCGCTGGGCTACGGCGCAACTACTAAGCTGGCGTGGCCCAGGGCTGCCGGATACCGTGCGCCTGCAGGGCACCCACGACCGTTTGCTACCCGCTGGCGCGGCGCGCATCGAATACCGTTTGGCTGGCGCTGGGCATTTTCTTATCGTTAGCCACGCCGCGCAGGTCAGCCAAGTGCTGCAAGCGTTGGCTGCTACCGCACACTAAAAGCTTAATGCTAGGTAGGGGGTAGAGCACCCTATTAAATAGGTATCGATTAGCATAAGCAACTTCGCTGTGCTGTTATATACACCAAGGCTACAATTCCATGTAGTGGCCGTCACTGTTATCGAGTGGAATGTAGCCAAGCGGCTGTCCAACTCTATGTTGATGCGCTTGAATAACCTATAACAGAGAAAGGGCTGCCCCGAATAGGAGCAGCCCTTTGTCGCTACAAAAGCGGTAACCTTAGGCAGTAGCCTCGGCCAAAGCCGGTACTACCGATACGAACGAACGCTCGTCGCGGCCCTTGCGGAACTGCACCGTGCCGTCAACCAGCGCAAACAGCGTGTGGTCTTTGCCGATGCCCACGTTGGTGCCGGGGTGATGCTTGGTGCCGCGCTGACGCACGATGATGTTGCCAGCGATGAGCGACTGACCACCGAAGATTTTCACGCCGAGGCGCTTGCTATGCGATTCACGGCCGTTGTTTGACGAGCCGACGCCTTTTTTGTGTGCCATGTTGGTAGGGAGTTATGAGTTAAAAGTTATGAATTATGAGTTTTCGGTCGGAGCCCGAGTAGCTAGTAGCCAACTCATCACCCCTGCCTTCTAACTCAGAACTAATTACCCAATGCTGTTAATCATTACTTTGGTGAACTGCTGGCGGTGGCCATTCAGTTTCTTGTAGCCCTTGCGGCGCTTCTTCTTGAACACCAACACTTTGTCACCTTGTACGTGAGCCATGATGGTGCCTTTGATGGCGACGTTCAGCTCGGGGGTACCGATGCTGAGGGTGCCGTTGTCGTCGGTCAGCAGGGCGTTGCCGAGCTCTACCGAGTCACCGACATTGCCGGCCAGACGCTGGGCGTAAACAAATTTATTAGCCTCAACCTTAGTCTGTTGGCCGGCGATATTGACAATGGCGTACATCTTATTTCCGCTGGTGGTTTCTCAAAAGGGAACGCAAAAGTACGGCTACTTCCTGGTAATTCCAAACATAAGTAACTAATCGTCATTTGTTCGCCACAAAATGCGGTGCTTCCAGCATATTTATCGGGCCGCTAGCTAAGTGCCTGAGCGCAAGAAGCAGACCCGATAACTTGGTTTTTTGTGGACAACCGATGTTATCCACAGTCAAAATGTGGATAAGTGTCTATAAATCGGTTATTTCACGCCGTTGACTTCATGTGCTGCTCAGAGTGGGGGTAGGGGCAGGTAAAAAGTAACCTGCGGCGGCAGTAGCTTTTTGCTTAGAGATAGCCCGGCTATCTTTGGAAACCGGCCGGGCTAGGGCCGAACAAGCATTCCGCAGTGACGGTTAGTTTCTCAATCAGCAAATCTAGTTTCACCTCGAAACCCACGTTTTATGGAGCCATTACTCGCCGAAAACCCCAACCGGTTCGTGCTTTTTCCCATCCAAAATCCCGAGGTATGGGATTTTTACAAAAAGGCGGAAGCCTCGTTTTGGACGGCCGAGGAAATCGACCTTTCGCAGGACCAGAAAGACTGGAATGGCCTGAATGACAACGAACGCCACTTCATCAAGCACGTACTGGCTTTCTTCGCCGCCTCCGATGGCATCGTGAATGAAAACCTGGCCATCAACTTCATGCAGGAAGTGCAGATGCCCGAGGCGCGCTGCTTCTACGGCTTCCAGATTATGATGGAAAACATTCACAGTGAGACGTATTCGCTGCTGATTGATACCTATATCAAAGACACGAAGGAGAAGGATTATCTCTTCAACGCGCTTGAGACCGTGCCTGCTGTGCAGCGCAAAGGCCAGTGGGCGTTGACGTGGATTAACTCGGAGAATTTTGCCGAGCGCCTCATCGCTTTCGCGGCTGTAGAAGGCATTTTCTTCTCGGGCTCGTTCTGCTCCATTTTCTGGTTGAAAAAGCGCGGCCTGATGCCCGGCCTCACGTTCAGCAACGAGCTGATTTCGCGCGACGAAGGACTGCACTGCGACTTTGCATGCTTGCTCTACAGCTACATCGAAAACAAGCTGCCCGAGGCGCGTGTGCAAGCCATCATCCGCGACGCGGTAACGATTGAGCAGGAGTTCGTGACCGAGGCGCTGCCCGTGAGCCTCATCGGCATGAACGCCAAGACGATGAGCCAGTACATCGAGTTTGTGGCCGATCGCCTACTTGTATCGCTGGGCTGCGCCAAAATCTACAATTCTAGCAACCCCTTCGACTTCATGGAAATGATTTCGGTGCAAGGCAAAACCAACTTCTTTGAGAAGCGCGTAGCCGAGTACCAGAAAGCCGGTGTGATGAACGAAGGCAAGAGCCACGCCTTCTCGCTCGACGAAGATTTTTAAGGATTAGTTATCCTGTCAGCAAAAAGGCCTGATTTCCACTTGGAAATCAGGCCTTTTTGCTGATAATAAGCGTGTGTTTCTATACACATACTGGCTAGCTGTATAGCCAATTTTAGCTCAGAGTGTCTGCTGGCCGCTGCCCTAGCGACCAGCAAAACGTGCGCTTGGCTTCGCGGCGGCTAGGCATTGAGCCCGCTAGTAGGGGTAGGGAGATGACCTTTTGTAGAATGCAGTATCTACTAGTGGCGGCCGCCGTAGGCTTTGCCACTCACCTTTCTGCTTATGTCTTCTGCACCCACCCAGTGGCCACTGCCCGGCCAGGTTGACCCGCTCGTTTCGCCCTGCGCCTTTTGCCGGCGGCGGCTAGTCATCGATGGCAAGCAAGTTTTTAAAAGCTGCTCATGCAAGGCCTTTGGGCCGCCCGTGACCACAACGGCGCTACTGCTGGGCGCGGTGCTAGCCGGGGCAAGTTTGTGGTGGGCTGGCCGCCAAAGTAGGGGGTAGGGCTAGCAGTATATAACCAATAAAATCTTAGCGCAGACCAAGGCTGCCCGGCCCATTTACTGAAAAACGGCCGGGCAGCCTCATTTTCAGGCTATGTAGGAAAATTCTAAAGTTTTCTTTTGGCTGCCTCAAACATGGGAACTAATTTCCGACTTTAAAGCACCGCAGCTTCGCTCCCGAAGCTAGTCAGATTAGTAGTTCTTGCCCACCACAGCACTCCCTATAACATGCTTGTAATCAAACGCGATGGCCGCCGCGAGTCGGTCAAATTTGACAAAGTCACTGCTCGTATCGAGAAGCTCTGCTACGGGCTCAACCAAAATTTTGTGTCGCCCATCGAAGTGGCCAAAAAGGTCATCGACGGCATCTACGATGGCGTGACGACCATCGAACTCGACAACCTAGCGGCCGAGACGGCTGCCTCGCTCACTACCCGGCACCCCGACTACGCTATCCTGGCGGCCCGCATCGCGGTGAGCAACCTGCACAAGGTGACCTCGAAGTCGTTTTCGAGCACTATGAAGCGCCTCTACACCTACGAGGACCCCAAGAATGGCGACAACGCGTCGCTGATTGCGAAGGACGTGTGGGAGGTGATTCACAAGCACGCGCACACCCTGGACTCGGCCATTATCTACGACCGCGATTATAACTACGACTTCTTCGGCTTCAAGACCCTGGAGCGTTCGTATTTGCTGCGCCTCGATGGCAAAGTAGTGGAGCGGCCCCAGCACATGCTGATGCGCGTAGCGGTGGGCATCCACAAGGAAGACATCGACTCGGCCATCAAGACCTATAATCTGATGTCGGAGCGCTGGTTTACCCACGCTACCCCCACGTTGTTCAACGCCGGCACGCCGAAGCCACAGATGTCGTCGTGCTTCCTGCTCACGATGAAGGACGACTCGATTGAGGGCATTTATGACACCTTGAAGGACTGCGCGCTGATTTCGCAGTCGGCGGGCGGTATCGGCCTGGCTGTGCACAACGTGCGCGCCACGGGCTCCTACATCAAGGGCACCAACGGTAACTCCAACGGCCTGGTGCCGATGCTGAAGGTATTCAACGACACGGCCCGCTACGTGGACCAGGGCGGCGGCAAGCGCAAGGGTGCGTTCGCCATTTACCTGGAGCCTTGGTACGCCGACGTGTTCGAGTTCTTGGACATGAAGAAGAACCACGGCAAGGAGGAAATGCGCGCCCGCGACTTGTTCTACGCCCTCTGGACGCCCGACTTGTTTATGAAGCGCGTGGAGGAAAACGGCGACTGGACGCTGATGTGCCCGCACGAGTGCCCCGGCCTGAGCGATTCGTGGGGCCCCGAGTTTGAGAAGCTCTACACCAAGTACGAGCGCGAAGGCCGCGGCCGCAAGACCATTAAGGCGCAGGAACTGTGGTTCCACATCCTGGAAAGCCAGACCGAGACGGGCACCCCCTACATGCTCTTCAAGGACGCTGCCAACGGCAAGAGCAACCAGCAGAACCTCGGCACCATCAAGTCGAGCAATCTCTGCACCGAGATTATGGAGTACACCGACAAGGACGAGATTGCGGTATGCAACCTCGCCTCGCTGGCCCTACCCCGCTACTTGGTAGAAGATGCCCAGGGCAACGTGACCTTCGACCACAACAAGCTGTACGAGGTAACCTACCAGGCCACGCTGAACCTGAACAAGGTGATTGACGTGAACTACTACCCCGTACCCGAAACCGAGCGCTCCAACTTCCGCCACCGCCCCATCGGGCTGGGCGTGCAGGGCTTGGCCGACACGTTTATCGCGTTGCGGATGCCTTTCGAGAGCGACGAAGCCAAGGGCTTGAACACCGACATTTTCGAGACGATTTACTTCGCCGCCATGACGGCTTCGAAGGACCTCGCCATCAAGGAGGGCCACTACGAAACGTTCCCCGGCTCGCCGCTCAGCCAGGGTAAGTTCCAGTTTGACCTCTGGGGCGTAACGCCGCAGTCGGGCCGTTGGGACTGGGATACCCTGCGCGGGGAAGTAATCGAGCACGGCGTGCGCAACTCGCTGCTCGTGGCGCCCATGCCCACCGCCAACACCGCCCAGGTGCTCGGCAACAACGAGTCGTTTGAGCCCTACACCAGCAACATCTACGTGCGGCGCGTGCTCAGCGGCGAGTTTATGGTGGTGAACAAGCACCTGCTGAAAGACTTGGTGAAGCTCGGCCTCTGGAACGAGCAGATGAAGCAGGAAATCATCGCCGCCAACGGTTCGGTGCAGGGCATTGCCCGCGTGCCCCAGCACATCAAGGACCTGTACAAGACGGTGTGGGAGATTTCGCAGCGCACCATCATCGACATGGCCGCCGACCGGGGCGCCTACATCTGCCAGAGCCAGAGCCTGAACCTGCACGTGCAGAAC
>Ga0160429_1000779_pt1 | contig 21216 bp, 20 predicted proteins | sample SolpanmetagenomR_FD_108199 | JGI IMG/M metagenome (GOLD analysis project Ga0160429, IMG submission 108199) | Solar panel surface microbial communities from Lawrence Berkeley National Laboratory, California, USA - R | ecosystem: Engineered > Built environment > Solar panel > Unclassified ...
CTTGCCCTGGCTATGTAAGAGGAGGTTCAATGGATGGAGTACATCGTGGTCTTGCGCTTGTTGACCAGATCCTGGCTATTGTTGATCCTAAGCTATCAGCATATCTTGTCACAAAAGGCATGAAGGCAGAAATATATGGCTTCGCATCAGTCTTGACGCTTTGCGCTTGCACCCCACCTCTCACAGAAGTGCTCAATCTTTGGGACTTTCTGTTCGCCTATGGCCCACATCTGAACCTGCTGTGCATTGTTGCGCAGCTTGTCCTCATCAGAGACCAGATCCTGGCCAGTCCAAGGTGAGTGCCGCTCTTGATTGTGATGGATTACGACCTAACCAAATTATAGTCCAAATCAGATTCTAAGATCATTTCCGCCTCTACAGTCTGGAAAGATCAAGGCTATGGCTATAAGCTTCGTCAGGAAGATACCAAAAGACGTCTATGAACAGATTGTCAATCATGCTAAGTGATGAACGGAGTTGTTGGCACAACAACAGCCAGCAAATCAGCATAAGGGATCATGTATCAGCAGCAGCAGCCATCTCAACCCAACCAAAAGGATCTGGATTGCATGGACGTAGCTTCAAGGGTGCTCTGTCTTACTTGGTGCAAAGAAGCATCTCGAGCGCTGGGCACGAACGATGAAGCTTATCTGGCGTGACGGCAAGCATTCGCGAGAAGCCTCACACTTCTCCCTGTCTATCCGGAGGTGTGTCCGAGACTCCCAGCACCTTTGTCCTCGCAAGCGAGAGGTCTTGGGATTGACCTTCAGGTACTGGAAACTCTACAAAAGTCTTTGCATGCCAGCACATCGCGCAAGTATCCGCGAGATCCAGTCTCGCGATCTGGCGATTCTAATGCAGGAACAGCAACAGAGCCTGAAGCGGCTGAGATAGCGGCACGTACAGGTGAAACAATCAGAAACGTGCTTTCAAGCTCTGGCTCAAAGCAAAATGGCTGACGATGCCAAGTCCATATCAGCGCAACCACAATTGGTAGTACCTAGCTAAAGTAGCAAGGAGGGGTTAGACTCTATAGCCGCCCCTCACCCTCCCCTCGCGGCAAGTTCCCACCAGCCAGTCGTCTCATCGACGTGCACATCGGTTCAGAAAGATCTACAGTTTCGAGTTGGTCGGGATATGCAATTGTGAGCACATGGCGGGGCCGGCACTAATGCACGTCTCGTAGAAATCCAAGAAAGAGACTGGACACGGACAAGGTTATCCCGCGAATACCAAAGCACCATACTACTGGACTCGCTTAAGAAGTAGGCGTGGTATATGGCTGTACTCTAGCTGTATTTTGATGGCTGCGGATAATAATGCCATAATAGTGCCGCAAGCATTATTCAGGTTATGCATTATTAAGCGTTGTATCCCTGAACTTGGAACGTTGGGGAAAGAGAGAAAAACGTTCTTGGAGACCGTTTGGAAAAAAAGGTTGAACGATGATCATATTGTGCATTAGGGGGATTTTGGGAGGATTTGCGACTGGATACATCTCGTGGCAAGGGCGTGAGTCGAGACGAAACAACAAGGCATCAGCAACACTAGAACAAGGACGAGCAGATAGAACGTGAAGGGCGGAAAGCAGAGCTGGAGAGGATGAAGCTCGCCGGCAAAACTACTTTTGACATGGTTTTTCGAATTAATGAAGAGACACGATGGCTTTCTTGAATCAGAGGCCAAGCAATAAGTCTGGTTTGGTTGCTGCACGAGGTTGGAGCTGTTTGCCAGTTAAGATAAGCAGGCAGAGATGAAGGAAGGTGCAGTATTGAGGTATCCAGCACATACCTACCTGATGCCATACTATGTCCGAGGTTAGGCGTGTTTCAAGTCGTTTTGTTGAGACCGCGTGGCAAGTGGAGAGTGAAGGATCGGTTTCCAAGTCCAAGCCTCTTTGGCGCGCTATACTAGAAATAGCGTATTCGCCTGCGCCGCGTCATCACTCATCGTCTACCAGCCTCCGTAATTTTTTTAAAGCCGGATGATGATAAATGTGAAACAAAATGCGTTTAGAGAGAAGTTGATGGAGTAGGAGGGCGAACGGGGCCGGAGAGACTCCTCTGACAATTAGAACTCGTAGACAGGATGGAATGTCACTCGTCACTCGGGAAGGTGTCGGTATGTGTACGTAGTACCTTTACATAGAAACAGGCAACACCCTTGTGCTGGCTTGCTTTTTGCTGTCTCTTGTCTAACTTTCCCTCTCTTCTTGCTCGTAGACGACAGCCATCAAATCCTAGACAGTAGCAGCACAACCTGACAGCAACAGGGCAACCAACCTTTCCATCTAGCTCATCACTTTCGAAACGGAACCAAAAAGCAGATCGAGCTTTCACGTGTCGATCCCGACCTCCCGACAACCTACCTGGTACCGTCTGTTGAAGCCCCATTCGTCTGCCTCTCCGCCTCACTGTTCAATTTCATCTTCATCGTCACTACAACATCCTCGCTCGCTTGTTCATTCACTACACCTAACAAACACTTGCGACGATACATCTTGAAGAGGCTGATCCGACACAACTCCGACATCAACTAATCAGATATCTTTTCATCCGACCCGGACCGTGCTAAATCGAGCACGATCTATTCTCGCATTAGAACTGCATTACGAAATCTACATACCGACGACTTCCCAGGAGCCTGTCCTATACAAGCTTCATCACCACTCTACTTTTAATACATACCATACAAGATGTCGTCCGCAGTACAGCAGCAACAGCAGCAATATGAGCAATATGAGCCATACAACCCGAATCAGCAGCAGGCACAGCTACAGCAGCAGCAACAGCATTACTTGGCACCACAGGAACGTCCTCAACAACGAACGCGCTCAAAGTCAGGTTTCAGCATAAAGAGCGACAAGAGTGATGCCCCAAGTTTCGGCTCAAAACCAAAATACAGCTTCAAAGAGGCCAAGCAGAGCGAGAAGAAGTCGCGGTTTGGCAGATCATCGACAAAGGTCGACCCGAACAAGGCGCTTGCAGAGGCTCAGCCAGGTATGTACTCTGACATTGTATACCTTTTGTACGAACAAATTTGCTGACATGATCTTTTCTAGCTGCTTTTGCGCAATGGGAACCATCGACATTACCGTCAATGACCAGAGGACACTCGTATAAGGACTCGTTGGGCAATGTTATTGGTAAGCTTATAACAAGGGCTGTGCAAAATCATCCGCTAATCTGTATGCCTTTTTCAGCCGACCCAGACCGTACCAATCCTACTAGACCACGAATGGAGCGTCCGCTCGATACCATCAGATCATTTGAAGCAGCAATCGAGAGCAGCCACAAGAGAAAGACACAACTTATGCGCGCAGGTATGATTTCTCGCACTGCTATTCTAAACATCTAATCAAGACTAACTCTCGTTCTCACAGAATCAGCGGATGCTATCAGCAGTATGATTGGCAGTGGTCAAAGCCGTAGGGCCAGCTATCTTAGTAAGCCATCTAAAGAGCTCATAATGACAAGACCTTCCTCCTAACAAATTCAATAGGCAACGGCTCAGAAGCTCCTTATGCTCCATCCCCAAGATACTCCCCGAACCACACTCAAACTCCTTCACGCCACATGTCCATGACAGGAGGAGGCAGTCATTATGGTGGCAGTCATTATGGTGGCTACAACAGCGGTTACCCACCACCACCATCCAGCGCATACGGCTATGGTCACCGTCGACCAATGGGTCACCGTGTACAATCTGCACCTTTTGCACAACATCGAATGAGCTCAGACTACAGCTTGTATCAAGGCCATGAGCGGTACCACGAATCGCACGACACAGTCAACACAATCGGCGAATCGAGTGGCAGCCAAAGTGAGCCTTGGGGTAACTCAACCGACCCGAGTAGTGAAAACAGCTCCATCGACCGAGTACAAGGCGGTGTTGAGCGTGTGTCACTCAGTGCGGACCGTCTTCAAGCACTCAAGCAACAGGAGCCAGAGTCACAACACCCTTACGGCTATGGTAGAGGAGCTTCACCCATAACCAACGCTGCTGTCAGAGACACTGCTATTCGGGAGGAAGAAGATGGTCGATCAGTAAGAGGAAATAACTACTTTATGCCTGTTCAGCAAGGACCCAGAAGATCCTCACCACCAGTCATTCCTCAACAACAAGCGTACCCACCGGCTAGTCAGCGGAGGTCTGTGGAACCCCAACAACAACAACAACAACATCAGCAGCAGCAGCAGCAAGGACCGCCAGCACCAAATGCTGGAATGAATGCTGCAGCTGCTGCTTGGGCTGCTTCTTCGAGACCAATGTCACAACAAGCCCCTCAACCGCGGGGCCCTCCTGGTCTGATGCGTGGACCATCATCCGCTGCACAGCCTAGACAGAAGAACATTATCAGTTTTGGAACGAACTCGTCGATCGCCACCGAGTATGCTGCCGAGAACGCCCAAAAAGCTATTGTGAAGCCGTCTGCTTCTACGAAGAGGAAGAGTTGGTTCGGTAGGAAGAAGTGATAGGGGAAAGAAAGAGAGTAATGATCGTGAATGGGAGGGTTTACTACAAAAAAGCAAAGTCTAGACTGGGTTTTGAGGTGATGCAGATATTTTTGGTGGTTTGGTGGTCTTATTTTCTTTGCAATGAAGTGAGATGTGAAGAAGGTGAATGAATGCAGCTTAGGAGACTTCTCTATAATGATTTGAAAGATTGACAGCCCTTGGATTTCTTTCGATATGTTGACTTCTTATGATATGCTATGTTTCATCTGCGTCTGGAATCTTACTTGCTCTTCACTCTCGCTGTTCCCGTACCATTGCGTTGCCACCTTCCGAAGATTGGTTTTTCCTGGAGCTGCGAAACCACTGTCCTCGTCACCTGCTCTGCCAGTTCTAGCTAGGACTGACTGAGACTACGTCGAGCAGAGAGATCCTCGAATGTATTGCGACTCGACCACGTCCTCACATCAGCCTGCTTCTGTCCAAAACAACCCAACCGCCAAACCCTCTACACCAAAACAATGACATCCCAACCCCCTCTCCCCCGCTACTTCGCCAACGAACCCCCCCTCTCCCACCGCTCCCCCAACAAACAACTCATCGCATCACTCACCCACATCGTCCGCGCCTACCCCCCCGACTCGCGCCGACCAGGCGGCGGCCTCTACCACGGCCCAACAAGCATCGCCTACCTGTTCTTCACGCTACAAGAATTCTACAAAGACCTCGAAATCGAAGGCTACAATATGGGAACCTGGTGTGCCGCTTACCTGAAAACGGCACAAGATGCTATGCGCACGTTCCCTGGCCCGGACACCCAACATTGCGGTATTAGCGAAGATATCCTGTGCTTACTTGCGCTGAGCGCAGCGAGCAGCAAAGATGCAGAATTAGTGCAGGAAGTGTGCGATTATGTCGAGGTTGTCGAGGAGGACGGGGCGAGTAATGAGTGGTTATACGGCCGTGCAGGTTATCTATATCTCCTACGCCTCATGCGCGCCAGTTTCGCAGACGAAGCGCAGATTGTGCAAGAAATCAACGACACGGCCGACGAAGTCATCGAGGCCATCTTAGCCTCCCCTCGTCCGTTCAAATGGCACGGCAAGGCGTATGTCGGCGCTGCGCACGGCATCATGGGGATTATAACGCAGATTGTGCTGACGAGAGGCGACAAGTATGCCAGGGACCTCGAAAGTGAGCTAGGCGTGCTGCTGTCCTACCAATTCGACAACTCGGGCAATTGGCCGTCCTCCCTACCGCCCGGCCACGATACGCTCGTCCAATTCTGCCATGGTGCGCCCGGCATCATCACGAGTCTCGAGAGCATCAAATCCTATTTCCCGGCGCTACAACCGCGCATCGAAGCCGCGATCGCAAAAGGTAGAAAAGACGTGTGGCAGCGGGGCTTGTTGACGAAAGAACCATGTTTGTGCCATGGTATTGCGGGGAATGCGTTGTGTTTGGGGAAGAGGGAGGAGGTGGAGCATTTCTTGAGCTTTATTACGGTTGGTGAGATTAGAGCGATGGATGAGGATGGCATGATGGAGAGGAGTGAGAGGCCGGATAGTCTGTGGGGTGGGGAAGCGGGGAGGGCGTGGAGTTGGGCGGTGGTTGATTTGGATTTGCCAAGGAGGTTTTTGGGGTATAATGATTTGTGATGGGTCTGGTTTGTGGTGGTGGTGGTGTGGGTGGGTGGCCAGGAGGGTGAGATTGGGGACGCAAAGTAAAGCAAAGCAAAGAGAAGTAGATGCACTAAAGACAAAGCATAGGAAACAGGGCGAAGAAGAAAAACACACGTACAGAAATGCTGAGATGGGCAAAAGGTGCGCCCCCCCGAGACTGAGACTGCAGGATACGTGGCTTGTGCCACCATTTTGCTCGAAAACGAAAAACGAAACTGCTGTAGCCCAGCCAGCCTTGACGATAATGAGAATAACGATTACATAAAAACGATCAAATAACGACAAATAGCAACGAAGTATTACTAGAAACGAATGTATAACGAAGCCTTAGTCAACAATGTTCTATCCGATCACTCTATCCATGCCCCAGATAGATGAAGCAACTTTAAGGCAATCCAACAAAGTGAAACGAATTAGACAAGAAATGAAAGGAGATGATCGTTCTGTGCCCGACTGTCTGTCTGTCTGTCTGTCTATCTGTCCATCATCTGTCTCCTTGCCCATCCACAAGCAATAGCCTGCACTCATAAAGACCACTATTCCGAAACCACCTTCCTTCCATACTACAGCCTCTCTCCTCTTCTCCACCAACACAAACCAACAGCCAACAAAGAACTGACAAAACTATGACACCTCCAACCAACCCTCTCACTCCATGCAATCATTATATCACTAAGAAAGAGAAATCGTAGCACTCGTTTAGTACATACCCAACAAATACTATAGAAGATGCAGGATTATCGTAATAGGTGTAGTAATATCTCTTCTCTTACATACTCGAAATAGTCAGGTTATCAGGTATGAGAATGAAAGGGAGGGAAAAGATGATGATGGCTGAGGTGAGATTTGAATGGATATAGTATGTTCGCATGTAAGTGAAGTATTTAGTGTAGAAAGTGAAGTATTTAGTTCAAGAGTAACATTTTGTTGCTGTAGATCGTGTGTTTAGTAAAGATATTACATGTTTCCTTTTCCAGATCACAGGCATCTCAATCATCTAGGCATGGGTGTATTACTGTCGTTACCTTTCGGCATATTGTACTCGTGGAGACTGTAGATATCCATTAACATTCATCGCCACACAACGTCATCTCCATGAAATAGAAAGGACTCAATCAATCCAGGGATCTTCATCTCCCAATGAAGCCATCTCAATCACATCCTCAGGCGTCAACTCAGTCTGCAGTAGAGCACCAGCCGGCTCGTGATCTCAGTGTCTCAGCACCAGCAGCAGCTAACACGATGTCATCGAGCATAGACGGTATAGAGGACTGCTTTGAGCTTTTCGTTCGTCGCTGGTGTGGTGGTGTGAGAGGCATGAGATAGATCTATTATACTAGGCGTAACTCAGCTTGTGGAGATGTTTCAACAAGCTATACACCAACAATGGAGATACCACACGGTCAATGATCAATCTTTCATCTTTCATGGCAAATATTTGTTTAGGGAAAGATCGCTTGTAGCACTTTATGTGATCTATAAGACATCATGCCAAATAAGCTCATGGGAGAGGTAAAAAGATATAGAATTTTCAAATACTTCCTCGTTTATAACCATTTTCCTTACCTATGAACTCGTTTGATATTGCCAAGCCCGCTTAGTCAGCAACGACATTAAAAATATGTCAACTCGACACAAAAATCTTCTACATCATCGTGTGGATTCGGGACGAGAACCAGGCAGGTCTCGAGATGCCATAAGCCTTCGTGTCAAGCAATCTCGAAACCCTCGTAGCTCCCGTCTATATCCTAAACACGCCACTCCTTGCTTTACGCTAAGCACAGCACGAAGCTCATGTCAACAACAGATAGACAAGGCATTTCCACAGTGTCTACAGCTACAGCCACAGCCACAGCTCCATTTCTCACCGGCAACCAACGTGACAAACTTCGCCACGAAGCTCACCGATACGGAAATTACACATCATACTACACCTTCCGCAGCCAAGACGTGCCAGATCCAAGACTTACCCAACTCAAGCCTTTCGTCCAAGGTCGACGGATCTTAGATCTCGGCTGCAACGCCGGCAAACTCACCTTGGAGCTCGCGACACATTTCGACGCGACGCAGATTGTAGGCGTAGATCTAGATGCAGGGCTGATCGCTTCCGCACACGAGGCCAAGGCAGCTGCGCTGTCGCAGGGGCAAAGTGTGGTGGAGATTGTCACATTTGAACAGTTTGACTTTGCAAACACGTGGCCTTTTCAGCGAAGCGCCGCTGGGCAATGGGATGTGGTGATGCTGTTGAGTGTGATCAAGTGGGTGCACCTGAATAATTCGGATGATGTGCTAGTTGAGCTTTTCAGGCGATTGTTCGAGGTCGTGGTTCCTGGGGGCTGCTTGGTGATTGAGCCGCAAGACTGGGCGAATTACAAGAGGGCGGTGAAGAAGTGTCCGAGTCTCAGACAGAATCTGAAGGTGTTGAACTTGAGACCGCCTTTCATGGAGACGCTGAGCCAGGGAGGATGGGAGCAGGTTGATGGTTGGGAAAGAGATGAATTTGGATTCGAAAGGAGTGTACGGGTGTGGAGGAAGCCACAAGTTTCAACCTGAATACTTGGAGTTCACGATGCTGCCTGAAGATGGTAGGCTCTCCTCCAGGGCTCGGCTCGTGTCATCGTGTCTCGTCACGTTGCTTTTTACCCGTCGCCATACAACAAGCGAGATTGACTATGCCACCGCATCCCGTCTCCACCAACGATTCCCCTCATGAAACCGATTGAGTTCAGACTCGGGCAAGGTACTGCATAGATTCGGAAGAAGGCTCATCCTCCCGAACATACCCACGCACTCGACGTACCAACCAAGCATCATGGCCTCTATATCAAATCTGCCGAACCACGACCAAATCTGAGATTGATACGGTGGCCCTCGACTCGCTTGAGGTCTGCCCAAGGATTATAGGACAGAATAGCGAACGGTACGATGTTGCATATAAGATTGCGCAATCTCAATTGTCCGAAAAAGGAGGGCAACTGCTTTTTGTCTTGTACAGTGCCTGGACATTTGTAATACTGGTACGCATGAGCTTCATGGTCGGTAAATTAGGGAAGACGCATGTGAGTGAGGAAGTGATGGTTAACTCACTCCCAACCGGCAAGCACAGCTCCATTTGTAGAGTGTATGTGGTGATGGCCTTGCGATACGGCAAACCTGTACTCGAGCACTCTCAGAAACGCATCAATTGGAACGATTGGCGTAGCAGATTGCTGCTAAGAGACCAAGTGAGCATCAGGCGAGAATCGCTAGGAACGCACTATAAGAACGGCACGCTTGAGCCGTGAGGTGCTGCTCTGCCACTTCTATCGTGAGTCGAGTTATAGTGAGAATCGCCCATGCTGTTACGCTTGGAGAAAAGCTCTTTCTTTTAGGCTCTTTCTTTTCATCTTCACGCTATACTCATTCCCTACTGTATGCTATTTCAGATCCGTCCAGTAGCCCAGCAATACTGTCCAAGAGGCCATACGAACTATCTAGTTCAACTCATGTTCGATGACATTAACAGCTGATTAGCTACATAAGCACAATCGGCTCTCGTCTTCAACCAACCACAACATATTCTTGGGAGACACTGTATCGTCCCTCATTCGTCGAACTCCAACATATTGAGATCTCGAACCCTTTCCTTATTCTGACTATATCTCTTCTTTCCTTTCCCCACCCTATCATCAAAGAATCTTGCATCTCCTAGATCGTCGCCACTGCATCGAACGTTCAGAAGGTTGCTATATGCATGACGGATATAGGCCTTTTTCCTTGTCGGTGGGTAGGAAATAGCCAAGTGTTACGTCGTACTGTATCACAGACGCAGGCACCTCTACTTCAGGACTCAGCTTAGCTCAGCTCCGCTCATGACCCACATTACACCACTCACTCGTCACGATCAAAAGACGAAACATGGCACGATACAAAGGTTATTTGGTAAATAGAGCAGCAGTGCTGATATGCACATTATACTACAACATTCTTCTTTTCAAATACAGGTCCAGATGCTTTAAAGTGAGCGGTCACAGAAGTAAGATGTGTGATACAGACAAACAAAGACACACCTTCCACATACATATACCTTTCCAACCAAGCCATTCCCCTCTCCTCCCCTCTCATCCACCATCCCATACACATAACGCGAATCACAGCTTCCATCCCATTTCTTTCCATTTCTTCCCCATTAATCCGCTCTACTTCTGCCTTACGCCTTCCCTTCACACTGCATAGCCACCAAGACACCATGATATCAGTATCTGTACATGTATCTGTGCTAATCAAATCATATAACCGCATACAGTATAGGATCTTCAGAGCTATCGAACCAAATCAAACTAGACCAATCAAACAAGATCAGACCAGCCAGTGCAGTGCGGTGGTGTGCTGCTTCTGCAAATTCTGGCCAATATTAGGTCGATTATCCAGTGCCCACCTATCATAGCATATTATATTCTTTCACTGTCTTCATTGCATCGTTGAGTCCAGTCAAAATCCTAAGCATATGTCTACTGATTGATTCTGTTCGATTCAGCTTCGCCAGTGTCCATATCTGCAGCATGTCATGCTCATGTTCTCCTTTCTCCTTTTTTTCTGCCAGTGCCCATCATATTATCTATCATGTTATCTTTCATATTATGCAATCGCCTTATTCTCTACCACCTACCTATCCAATCGTCTACCTTCTCACCACGAACAAACATACGTACAAACAAGCAATGGCAATATCTAGGGCAGAGTTGAGGAGAAGGTCTTGGACGAACAAGAGAACCAAACACAAACATTGTTGCCGACGCAGCACACCATACACATTTTGTTACAACAAACACACCCGTTGGAACAAAGGAAATTTCAAGATCATCTTATTGTAATCTGTTACATAGTCCCAACAACCGCTTCTCGTACATAATCTCGACAATCATTGCTTAAAAAGCTCATCGTAGTATTATTTCATACATACTCGGCAAAATCGCTTGCTCAAAAGGCATCCATCAACCACAGCCAGTAAACTATACAGTATAGAAGTGAGAGTACGAAGAGAAAAAGAAAAGAAGTACGAAAAAAGACGTCATATCGCGTAACATCGGGCGTAAAAAAGAAGAACAGCAGATCAAATCATCGTCCCAAAATACCACCACTAAACGTCCCCCTCGCCTCCTTCTCAAACGGCGGCAACTGCGGCGCCCTACTCACCCTCTTCTCGCTGATAACCCCCTTCCCCTTCTCAGTCTGCGGCATCATACTAGGAGCAACTCGATACCCCTCCTGCCGTCTGCGCCATCTCTCCAACAGTATCCCCGCCACAACCATCAAGAAGATAAGTGCCAGCGCAATAGCAAGACTTATCAGCACCACAAAGCCCTTAGCAAGGTTGCCTCTACCTCCATTTGCAGAATTCGAGCTCGGGTTCCAGAAGCCGCTTGGGTTTTGGACGATAGTGCGGCGTAGGGAGCCTGGATTGCTGAGGCCTACGGCGCTGAGCAGAAAGGGCGTCCAGCTCTGGCCGTCGAAGAGAGCCGCGCTCACGTTGCCGTAGTTCGGTAGAACGAGCGCGCCACTAGCGAGCAGAACTTGGTTTTGTGCGATTACCGGACTCGTAAAGTTATGTTTCGTCATTGTGCTTAGTGTTTGCAGGCCGTAGACTACGCTTTGCGGGGCAAGGCCGGGGATGCCGGTCCAATTTCGGTTCGCGGCGGAGTAGTAACTGAGGAAAATTGAGTTATTGGTGTTTGATGTGCCAGCGGCGTAGAAGGATGTGTATGTTGCGTCTGTGGCGGTGAAAGCGGAGACTTGGCCGGGGACTTGGGCTGCGTTGCCGGCGTTTGCGATGGATGTTGTTGTGTTTGTGGTCAGGTCGAAGGATGCGAGGGTGGTGTAGTTGGTTTTTTGGAGGCCAAAGGTCATGTTACCGGCGATGATCAGGCGGGTGGAGTTTGCCCAGGTTAATGCGGTGATGGTGGAGTCGGTTGAGAGAGCCGGATTTAGAGCAGGCAAGACCCACTGCTCTTCCGGAATCGACCATGAACAAAGAGCGGGACAAGGTAGTCGACCAGCGGTGGTGAAGCTGCCGCCGACATAGACGTCTGAAGCAGAAGGTCGAGCTGCGATAGCATTAACAGACCAGCTGCTGTTTCCTCCTGTTAGAGCTGGTGGCTGCACTGCGTTGAGTGTTGCAGTTTTGAGGTCGTAGAGTACCACGCCGGAAGTGTCTGCACCTCCTGCTACAAGTGTTGTTCCAGAAGTGTCAAGCGCGAGTACTACAGCATCTGCAGGAAGTCGGGCGCTTTCCATTCCTGTGACGGTGTTGTTGTAAGTGTTGTTGGCAAATGTACTGTTTACAAAGGCCAGATTTGCGACTTGACTCCCATTTGTTGCCGTAGCTTCAAAGTGGCCAGCAAGGATTGTAATGTTGAGGCCGTTCTGCTCGTAGAATGTGCCAGCTACAACACCATCGACATTTTCCCGTGCTACTGCTCTCTTGCTGTTAGCACTGGACGGGCCTTGAGTTGATGGCTGGATCTGAATAGGTAATTGTTCGAGAGCGAGCTTGCCCTCAGCTCCTAATGCAGCTGCACCACTGATGCCAAGAGCTTGCGAATTGACAGCACCAGCATATAAAAGTCCTACACCAGTGACATTGGTATAACTGCTGAGCAATCCACCTAGAGATATTGTTGCAACATTGAGATGATTGAGCCAGTTATTCATTGCGGGCACCCAAAGAGCGATACCATTCACAGGCGCAGCTTGGTATGTGCCATATGCTTCGATTTGGCTGAAGGAACCACTGAACGCAACACACTGTAGTGTCATACCAGTAGTAGTATTGACAGCGACAGGCATAGCGGTGTCAACAGGTCCATTGACACCAGCGCCAATGGCTTGCCAAGCATTGTTCGTAAAGTTGTAGGCAGCGATATTGTTGAGTCCAGCAAGTGTCCCGTTACGCATGTTTGTGAAACTGCCAACAGCATACATGAGTGTGTCATTGACGTAAAGACTCTCTACTGCGCCACTCAGACCACCTCCAGGAAGAGATGAAGCGTTGCCATTATTGTTCATGGAGAAGATGTTACTGTATTGATCAGCGCCAAATCCACCTGCAATATAGGTTGTACTGCCAACGACAGCAATGTCGTTGATTGCTGCACCACCACTTAACTGTACACCAGTCTGGTCGACGCCACTTGCCGCGTAGTTGGTGTTGTTAGATGCTGATGGATCGAACTCGTACAGACCATTAAGACCAGAAACAGAACTGATAAGTTGAAACCTGACACGCTGACCAACGACGGTGAGAGGTCTATTCTGGCCAGCAGCAGGACTCAGTGTGATTGAAGGTCTGAATGATGTCTGTGTAACATCAACGTAACCATAATAGATTTGATCGTATTTGTCGTAGTTGTTAGTCTGCCACAGCTCAACTGAAACCGGGGTAGTTGGTGTGCCTTGGCCTGAACCCATTTGTCCAGTGATATTGACCAGACCTCGAGTAGCGCATGTGTTGTCTAAGAGACATCCAGGAGTGTCGATCGTTACTGAATAGTTGCCAGACTGCTTGATATCTGGAAAGAATACTATAGACAGATCTTCCGGTCGTTCTCCAGCAGCAAAGTTGCCGACAACATACTCTGAACCGCTGGCCATTGATGAATGTACTGTCCATTCACCAGTTGTGGTTACTGTTGACGCTACAGTAGCAGAGACCTGACAAGTTGGCTCATTGAATGCTTCGATAGCATACGAGTAGATATCTGATGCCTGTTAGTATATGACATTTTTCCTGTAATAAAGACATTTCCAACAAACCATTCTGAAACAGCTCAATACCACTCAACCCACCGCCTCTTCCATACCACTCCACAAGATGTAACGAGAAGCTGTCGATTGGAATTTGATTCACAAAATAGAAATCCTGGTAACTCGCGTTCTGTGCCAAAGGACAAAATGCAGAACATGACTCTAGCTGACCCTGCGCATTGTTGTAGGTCATGGCCAAAATGGCGTTGTTATTTTCTGTTACGAAACTGAACGTCCTCGTTCCATAATCAGGCGTTTGCGAGTTCCAGAGACGAAGCTTTGAAGGTCGAAAGACAAATGGAAACTCTGCCTGCCATTGTCCTTGAGTGTTATCAGCCAGAAGCCATTCATTGTCGGCGCTGGTATTGTCGGATGGACTTGTGCAGATAATGTTCCTAGGGTTGTTTGAAGGTGTCGTAGCAGAAGAAGTCGCAGAAACGTTCGCGGCGTCGAGGTTGACTGCTTGCGCATTAGGTGTCGTCGGTGCAACTTGTAGTCCAGTTCCTGAAAATGCACCACCAAAAACAATATGGCCATTTGGCAACTTTGTAATCGCCGACACTGGTCCATTGAAGCCCAAGAATGGCAAGTTCGCCCACTCTCCAATGTTCCATGCGATGGCATTGGTCGAATTACCTCCAGAAAACGACCCTCCAACATATACTACTTGATTGTCATTATCGCAATAAAGTGCTTCCACCTGTCCCGTCAGACCTGGCAAAGGTGTGACTGTGTCGTTCATAGGATTGTATAGAGCCATTCCTTGAATACTCTGCCCTCCCAAATCCGTAAAGTTTCCTCCTACTATCACTCCTCCAAGTGTTCCATTCTTGCGCACCCACGGACACATTGCTAGGATTGAGGCATCTGTGCTCTTCAAATTGGCGAATGCGCCAGAGGGATATCGACCGAGTATCGATTGGGAGCCATTCGTGTTACTGGTTCCTTCGGTTTGACCGACGTAGTTGTACAATGATATTGAATCCCAGTTTCCGGCAAGCGCTATGCGACCAAGGGAAGAAAGATCGACATTTGGTGGAGGAACGGGTTGGAAGGTAATTGCCTGGATTTCGGGTAGGAGGGCGAGGGTGGTGAGGAAGAGTCGAGCAATTGATGGCTGAGTTGTCGAATGTGGTGATTGAGATGAATGTGTTCGTGAAGTAAATAGTCTCATTGTGATTGTGCGCCGAGTACGGCAGGGATGTTATTGTGGTGTCACAATCGGTGTGTGTGTTTTCGGCAATGCGACAAATCGCAAAGCTTTGTGTCGTTTGTGTATGTGTGATGAGACGTTTGTCGCAGTGTGGAGGACGAAAGGAGCGACTAGAGGTGGGTGGGTGGTGAGGTGAGGAAAGGGTCGACGATCGGGTCGAGTCGATTATGACGAGCAGTAGTGGCGGGTGTGTGTGAGTGAGGTTGGAAAAACAAGTGACAAAGTGACTTTGTTCTGCTTGGGCGAGGCTTTCGCTGCAGCCAACTCTAACCACTCTAAACTCTGAAACCCTGTGCCGCGATATGACGTTGTGGGGAACCGGCGATCCTGCGCCTATCTTTTCCTTCGCTCCGTGTGCTACCTTTCCTACTACAGTTAACAGAGCGAGAAATCGTGTACTGCAAGTCAGCAAAGTCGTCGTTGATGTTCGTCTATGTTGTTGGCGCTGACAGACAAGAGCATGTTTTGTGAATTCCTGGCTCACTTTAGGGCGGGTCGTGCGTGCTCAATCTTGCATGCATGCTCCAACGGCCGTTGCCGTGGATTCAGCCTCTCGAATCTCGAATCCATGTCTTGTCTCGATGAAATTACAACATGAAACAATCAAAGTACCAATGTCTTATGACTGACGACGGAATGGCCCTGCGAGGTATTCGACCAGCAAGATGGGTTTGGCTGTGAGAGACGAGAAGTTCGTTGTAAATATTTGGTGATCACGTGACTGTATATTGTCGATTCTTACCACCAAGACCAAATACACTAAATCCTCGCTCGCTCAGCTTCAGCCATACATCTTTCAACAAGCTCCCAAGTCACTTCACCCATTGGCATCATCTTCTTCCCCTGTTCCTTTGCCTTTGCGCTACTGGCCTGCCTTCTGGCATACCTCGCTGCAATACCCTGCAGAATAACACAAAGCTTGTACAAACTGAATGCATCTCCCCAAGCAAGGTCAACACTACTTGGTGTCCAGCCCGCCACCTCGGCATACCACTCAATGCATTGAGCTCGCGTTGGGAGGCCAGGAGTAGTGTCTGGCTGGAAAGCCGATGAAGCTGCCCCAGTGTTTGTGCCGCCTGGTGTTTGAGAAAGGGTGGACATGGCAAGAGGAGAGGAGGCAGTTACGTATGGCGTCAGAAGGTTGCAAAGGTCGGCCAGCGGATGACCTATTGTTGACATCTCCCAGCTGGATGCGTATTAGTAATGAAGCTGGAACACAAAAGCAATACAATACGTACTCTAATATCCCAATGACTCTTGGCTCTGTTTTATGAAAGACCACATTGTCAATCTTGAAATCCCCATGCACGAAAGTGCCCCTGTCTCGCGGTTGTGTCCGCCGCGAGGAGAAGAACTTCATGATGTCGTCAAAGTGAGGGATCTGGCCAACTTCGTCTTGACTTTCTATATCAGTGGTACTCGCTTGCGCAACGCATAGACTGCGGAATAGGGCAATCTGGCGGTTGTAGAAGCCCTTGGGTTTGCCAAACGTGGACATGGAGACGCTTGCAGGGTCGATGCGGTGAAAGCGAGCGAGTTGGCGAATCGCATCGTGCCACCTACAGTGCATGTTAGCGCCCTGAACCAGCTGATGTCTATGATATAGATGAAGGCACATACATAGTCGTTCTGTCCTCCGCCGATATTCCTGGCATAGCTGGATCCTCAAATATCCTGCCATCCAAGTATTCCATGATGTAAAAAGGCGTTCCAATAATATCATCATCTTCACAAAGGATATAAGTCTTTGGTGCAGCAACGTCGGTGTCCTGGAGAGCATGAAGGATACGGTATTCCCGGTCGACTCGGTGGGCTGTTTTGGAGAGGAGTTTTCCTGGCGGCTTCTTTCGCATTACAAAGCGACCGCCATTGGAGGCTGTGAGGAGGTACGTTGGGTTGGATTGGCCATAGCCGAACTGGAAAAGATGGGATCAGTATGTAGGGATATAAGCAGAACGAGAATTAAGTACCTGTTTCACGTCAATAGGAGTCTTGATCTCTTTTACGTTGTCTTCTATGTATTTCTGGAACTTCTCAAGGTCAATGGGCTGTCTGATTGGACCAGCCATGGTGTAAATACAAAAGCAATTGAAGCTGAAACAGAAGCTGAAACGTAGGCCATGTTTTGAGGACTTTGATGTCTCTCGAGGGAGGAAGGAGCGAGCCGAGGTTGCAAGGCGGAGGAGGCACAGCCCCTTTTTGTCGGAATCCAAATCTCGTTAGCGCGATTGCTTCACGTTCTTGTCAGCAAGGTCCTCATACTGGCACATCGCCGGCTATACCGCTGCATGATTTTATACTTCGATTCATGGAGTCACTGATGTGACACTCGTATACAGCTCGTGACTTAGCTGACACAAACAAAAGCCTATTTCTAGATCAGAAGAAGAGGACTCCTCAATTGCAACCTCTAAAAAGTGGTCGCGCTGACCTGACGAAGGATTACAACCAGTCTACGCTAGCGCCAATGGCTGAGGGTGTGACAGCGACAGCTAATGGCTCAAAGTCAGAAGATGCAACGCGAGGCCGACCATACTACGACAAGCTACGAAAAGACCTGAAAGATATCTTGGAGAAGAAGCGCGAGCTAAATAAGACCATGGCCAACCTCGAATCAACAATAGCAAGAGCAGAAAATGCATACCTCGAGGAGACATCTGCAGCCGGAAACATCATCAAGGGATTCGACAACTACATCAAGGCCTCTGTGGCAGGCGGAGGTGCTAGTGCTGTCGGAGGAACAGCCACGAGACGGAAAGGTGGTGTCAGTGAGCAGGATAGAATCTTCAGTAAAAGCTCGGTCAGCTGGAGCACGGTATATCTCAAGACTTACCTTGGCAAGACAGGCAAGGACAAGTATTGACACTTCACATAGGACGTCACGGCGCCATTGATCATCAACATCCATAACTCTAGCGCAACACCTTCGGAAGCGCCCACCCCTAGCGGAACAATGACAAGTACTCGGAATACACCTATGGCATCAGGGAAGGCCGGAAGTAAGAACAGGAAGCGAGCTGCAGCGGATAAGAAAGAGGAGGAGTTTGATGTAGACGAGCGCGCAATGAAACGAGGAAAGGTCAGCTGGGGAGTGAGGGATTGATCTTCACAGCCAGCGGAGTGAGCAAGATTGAACGTAGGTTTGGCGTTTTGGCGATACACGATACCCCATTAGATGTGTTTATATGAATCAGAGGATGGTGACAAGCCTTTCGGGACATGCTCAAAGCAGTCAAGCATCGGACTTGGCGTACGGCTACGAATATGAGGACCAGAATAGGATTGACAACGGCAAAGCGATTGGACATGAACTGGGAGGTTCCGAGTTGTTCTTTAACCTCACTGAAAGAAGCAAGATTCGAAATCGACGAGGTGATGATTCGACCTAATAACTCTACAGATTGAGATGAGAAGCAAGCAAAGAAGAGCTCACGACCAATGGGCCAACTTTGAGCACACTAGCTTCATAATAGTGCATCGCCTGTTTTTAACACAGATAATTATGATAAATAGAACTTTTGTCACGTGACCTATAGACGACACCTCATATAGAAATCCTTCAACACAGTCCACGGCAAGACGCCACCCTGTTAGATGCCTAAAAAGCCCAGGTATTGTCTAATAAACTGTCCATTCACTCATCGCACAGTGTAGTATCTGGGGGGTGATCGAAGTGAGCTGGCACTGTAAGCGGGTGAATGATACCTGTACGACGATATTCCTGCCTTTGCGTCATGTTCCCTTAGATATCAAATATGTGTCTCGCAATTTTCTTCGGGCTTCAGGTTCTTTGTCAATAAAGTTTCGCGAGGTGGGAAGCATTATCATCTTGACTGATGCGATAGCGCAGGCGAGAGTGAATCAGCATCAGGTCTTGTAGCGCACAGAAGTGTGCTCGGGAATGTGGTTTTTGGAGGAGGTATATCTGGTTTAGCAAAAAATACAAAGTCTGGAACGCCTAGTGCTACTCAGCTCAATAGGCATCGCGTCGCCTAGACCGTAAATTCTTATTGTTCTTCCTTCTTCTTCTTCCTCTGCCATCCTAGAGCTGCTCTCTTGTCTATCTCGCTATTGATCATCAACACTGCTGTCTCACCTGTGTAGCTAGTCGTGGCTAACTGAATCCGTTGTCAACTGTCATGCTCTGAGCTGACGGACACACACCGCATTTGGCAATATCACGGTTGCTGCCGAGATCCAGCTTCTAGCTTCCTTCATCTTCTTGCCTTCCTTCTTCTCTCAACCTCCAACCCTCTCTCTTTGCGAATACCCACGCTCACCTTCGCCAATAACGCGAAAATACTCGACAACATCTACAGTCTCCTTTGTGGGTCGCTCACCACCTCCTGGAATATTGGTGCTGCACATGGTGTAGCATCCTGATCCACTTTTATCAGAATCGTGTTCTGACCTTGCCGGCTGCGATAGCAAGTCTGTCCACAACAAAAACTTCGTCTCCTGTCATCTGCTCCAAATCTTCTCACCTCGTTGGGCATATCGCAGTATAATAGGAAACGTGTCATGCTCGCATCGTATCTGCAGAACTGATTGTGCAAGGCTGCATCCACTGAGAAAGGCTGTAGGCCATGTCACAAGCGATGGGTTACGACGCGCCCCCCCTCACAGCGTCAGAGAAAGTTCCTCCAGAATTGCCAACCTCAACGCGGCAAAAATCATCACAGCCTGAAATACATACAACATTCACTTCTCTAACCCCGCTACCTGCACCTTCCGCACAAAATAACGATAGTGCACAACAATATCAACACGATCCACCATCATCACAAATGGCACAGATTTATGCTCAAACGCGACCAACAGATTCGCCACATACTAACTCTGCGACCGATCGACAATATGACAGTGGATCAGGAACTGATTCTGCTACATATGGCACTCGCTCGAGACATCGTGGTGGCCCTCGCCCAAATTATGCAGATGATGATGATATGGAAATCGAGTATATCGGCGAACGATCAGTACCGTCCGTGCAGCGACCTGTACAGTCGAATCCTCCAGCCATGTATCATCAACCTTACAGCACTGATTACGCATCGCCGGCAGCTCCATATGGCTACGCGCCGTATGGTTTTGCGAAACTGACCAACAGTGAATTTTCGTCAGCAAATGGAGCGCATTCGAATGGGTCAGCATCAGCTTATTCACACGACACACAGAAGAAGCGGAAGCATGAAAAGTCGACTACAGTCAAGGCTCCAGTTGCTTATCCGCCGCAATCAAGGGAACATGCACCTCAGCCACAACCGATGTCTTTCTACTTTGTCGACAATAAGCCCAGCAAAAAGCGCAGAATAGGTGAACACTACGGTCAAGCTTCGAAGGCGAATGCTGGCAGCCCAGCAGCCCCAAGTCCCGCGCTTCCAGCTGTGCAAGCGCACATACCAGCTCCCACGCCTGCGTCAGTCCCTAGGCCTATTGTGACGCCCAAACCGCCTCCGATAGAAAAACCTCCGCCACTACCAAAATCTGAGCCGCAACCAAGACCAGCAGCTCCACCCAAGACTGCACCTGTGCCAAAACCAGCACCAACGCCCAAACCTGTTGCAGTATCGAAAACAACTCCGGTTCCAAGACTAGCTGCACCACCAAAACCAGCTGCAGCATCGAAACCAGCCGCAGCACCAAAACCAGCAGCTGCGCCAAAAGTTGTGGCCACAGTGCCGAAGCCTGCAGCAACAGCCGTTGTGGCAGGTCCTCGCAAAGGGTCCGCGGGTCACGTGAAGAGAAGTGGGGCTCATCCTTCGTGCTTGGTCACCTTTGAGAAGAGTGGTGCTATCCTTCAGAATGACAAGCTCGTTGCAGACGATGGCACTGTCTTTGCCGCCAATGGTATGTGAACTGTGACATTGACGTGACGTTCCTAAAGTCGGCGACCTTTGCAGTTAGATTCACCCTGCTAACACTAAATCTTAGATAATGCCTACCTCATCTGTGAGCCTCCAGGCGAGGCATACTATCTTTGCCGTATCATGGAATTTCGTCATGCAGAGGCTGCGGATCCACGATCTCCAGTTGTCTCCATGCTTGTCAACTGGTTCTACAGACCAAAAGACATTGGCAAGTA
>Ga0160429_1000780_pt1 | contig 21210 bp, 15 predicted proteins | sample SolpanmetagenomR_FD_108199 | JGI IMG/M metagenome (GOLD analysis project Ga0160429, IMG submission 108199) | Solar panel surface microbial communities from Lawrence Berkeley National Laboratory, California, USA - R | ecosystem: Engineered > Built environment > Solar panel > Unclassified ...
CGAAGAGCATTATAGACATGCAACACGCTAGCGACATAATGACGATGGTTGCAAATCAACTTGCCATAGTCTCTGACAATGTCGTTGAGGTGGAGCATGATGTCTCCAGCAACAAAAGGATTTTGAAAGTACAAATCGTACTTGGGTTCGCGAGTGAAGCCGTCCAGTTCAAGAGCAAAGGTCTCAAGAGACCCGGCCAGGGCGGTGCCACAACAATGCTGCATATATGGGTTGCTCGATACCTCATGATAGTTCTGGGAGAGTTCCATCACATACTTGAGCGTCCTGACACGAGGATTGATTGGCACTATCAACGTCGGGGAAGGATCTGCTGCCGCTTTGCCATCAGGAAACATATACGCTCGATGACATTCGACCAAGAAGCGCAGGTAGAATGCAAGCCTGACTCTACCAGGAAGAGGTTTCTCCGACCACTCTTGAGCCATCTGGATACCAGGGGTGAGATTGTAGTCATTTTCAACATCTCCCCAAGTCCGATAGTCGAGCATACACTGTAGCATAAGTAGCATAGCACGAGCATCAACATCACGATTGGCAATCGCGGTGATCTTGCCAAAGGCATCTTTGTACAATGGCATAGTCTTTGGGCTTGAGGGCTTCTTCTGGTAACAATCAAGGACATAGAATCCTAAAAGCATGCCGTCGCCATTGGTACAGGCGAGGTTCGATGGCATATCTTTTTTGCTCCAAACAGGAGGCGGACCTGCACTTTTCAAGGATTTGAGCATCAACTTCCAGAGCTCCAGGTTATAAGACCAGGGTGAAGCAGTGAGGACCTCAAGGTCATCATGGGCCCATGACCAGATAGAACGAGACAAAGCAGACGCAACGTTATATGGAATATCGCCTCTTCCTGCTTTCGCCCAGGTTGACCTTGCCACATCGAGAAGGCTGTCAAGATGCTTGAAGATTGTCAGCGAAACATACTAAACTACGTGATCACGACCATACTAACCACGAGAGCCATGAAAGCTTCGACATAGTAGCTGATCATATCGTCCATCATGACATCAAAGTCCAGGTCAATATCCTCTGCCGCAGGTTGCTTGGACTTCTTGGGCAGTGGGAGTGGAAGTGGTGCTGCGTGCGTATCTTGATAATCTTGAGTGGGAGTCTCCGGTCCATCATCCGATTCTGGTTCATCGTCGTAGAGAGCTTCATAGCGGTTGAGTAGTGGTTCAGGGCTAGAGGAGGTTGAGAAACTAGCGGATGTTGGAGGCTGCGATTTTGCGGGTTGGATCGTCTTTACAGAGCGCGTGGCGCGAAGACTGTCGTATATGGTTTCGAGCGTGTCGCTAAAGACTTCGTGGCGAAGGTTGGACTCCGCGTCGACCAGTCCTGACTCGTCTCGCATCCATTTGTTGAGGTGTTTGCGTCCTTCGATAGCGTCTCTGAGAGCCCAAAGCACCTCACGAGGCGCCTCGAAACCTTTCAGTCTGATATTCTCTGCCATTGTTAATAGGCGTCGACAAGTTGTGATCTTGGTATTCTCCTCGGAGAGCTCAGATCCATTGTCTTGAAGCCATTTGATGGCAATGCTCGTCTCTCTCTTGTAGTTGGTGTATGTGCTGCAACGAGAAAGGCGTTGTCAGTTGGAGTTTGTTTTGGCCTTTACCGGGTCATTTCACCTACGTGGAAAGGCCATGAGGCAGAGAAGTCCCACCAGTGATGAGCATTGTCGTGGTAAAAAATCACGATTTGATGTTGAACGGCACGAGACTTCAAACAGCAGACTCGGTATAAGAGCTAACCTCAAGATGAGGTGTGAGAGCTCAGAGCCAAAGGAACACAAAAGGGCGTCTCAGGAGTGCCCACACGGTGATACAAGAAGATGACAAGAACAAAAAAACAAGTTGACAGAAACGTGAAAAAGAAAGTGTGTGCAACAAGGACCAGAGGAGGGAACGGAGGAAGGGCGAGGAAGGAATGTTGGCGTTTGCTCGGACACCTGCATAAAATAGCGTGATCTCCACACTGTCATGTTTCAGGCTGCAACACAGCAGGATCGACCGACTGTGGTTCAGTACAACAGCAATATAGACCATGGCTCACGTCTTGCTTCAGTTCCGCTCATAATTTCAGCTTTAGTTGTCCAAGTTGAGCTTGTTCAAGGTCGTGGTGCCAAGAGAGCATAAGCAGAGCATAAGTAGAGCATAAGCAAAGAGCGCTGTGGCTTACGCCCAGGCATAATCAGGAGTGTGCAGTTCCTGACATGTCCTGATATATCCTGGATTTTGCAGTCTCCGTTGGCACTGGGCAAGACATAAGTACCATATCGAGTTGTTCTCTCCTCATTTTCAGATCTGAAACATGGGCAGTCCGCCAAGCCGTCACATGCTTGTTTCAAACGTCTATCGCCGCAGCTTCATCGTGACGACTGCGACAACAACAACCACTTTACATTACAATCATGGCGTCCAAGAAGAAGGTCCTGCTCAAGGTCATCATCCTTGGTGACAGTGGCGTAGGAAAGACCAGCTTGATGAATCAATATGTACGTCCTGACTACAGCGCATCTCAGCTGATTGGCCTAGGATGATCGTGTTTCAGATGTATACTAACAGCTTATCTTGCTTTAGGTCAACAAAAAGTTCAGCGCTAGTTATAAGGCCACCATCGGTGTATGTCCAGCTATCTTGCAGCTCAATCCGGTTACGAGCTATGCTAATCAGCATCACAACTCAGGCCGACTTCCTCACAAAAGAGATTCTCGTCGATGACCGACTCGTTACAATGCAACTATGGGATACTGCAGGACAAGAAAGATTCCAGTCGCTTGGCGTAGCATTCTACAGAGGCGCAGATTGTTGCGTGTTGTGCTTCGACGTCACCAACAGCAAGAGTTTCGACACATTGGATAGCTGGAGGGACGAGTTTCTGATACAAGCAAGCCCGATGGACCCGGAGAACTTCCCTTTTGTACGCAGAATGCTATGAGGTCATATGAAACAGTGGGACTGATAGCAGGCAGGTCGTATTAGGAAACAAGATAGATGTGGAGGAGAGCAAGCGAGTGGTCAGTGCTGGGTATAAAGATTGTTGGAAAATAGTCCACTGACAAGCTATAGGTGTCTACGAAGCGCGCCCAAACATTCTGCAACTCGAAAGGTGGCATACCATACTTTGAGACGAGTGCGAAAGAGGCTGTTAATGTTGAACAAGCATTTGAGGGTATGTCTGAACAGCATATGCAGGTACCTCTATTATCTAGACTGACTCCCAATCATAGTAATTGCACGACAAGCTCTGGCACAAGAAGACAATACCGACTTTGGAAACGATTTCCCGGACACTATTCCTATCAATTACGAAGGCGAGCAAGGAGGATGTGCATGTTAGGGAGGGCTAGGCTACGGGCCAGGATAGAAGTGAGATTCTGTGTCCATGGGGTTATGAGTTTCAGCATGAGAGCAGAAGTTATGACTGGCGTTTCGGGAGTTTTTGCGAAGGGGTCATGGGAGCTTGACATCGTACAATCATGTAGAGAGATAAGATCGCCCAGTACATACGCAAATGCGAGAAGCAATCGATCCTTCATCCTTTATTACAAGACGATATTATCATCGCGCTTAACTCATGAGCTGCGGTAATGTAATCAAGTTTGAGTCCCGATAGAATATATGCCAAGGTATTTGGCGTCATGTGTTTCAGAGTTTCCAATGGCATCGTCCTTATCACTCCACTTTCACATCTGCAAGATAGCATCTCGAGAGGTGGGATGCAGTGTGATGCCTTCTGGCGCTCTTGTCACTACCCATTCTCTTGAGCCCGAGCCTCCAAGAGCCTCTTTGAAGCCATACACCACCCACTACTAGATGAGCGACATACCTGCATCTGTGCGCGGAGCAGTCCAAAGTCTTGCCATACCACTCCCTATCTCACGATCCTATTCCCAGCAGACCACGAGAACGCAAGGAACGATACATGAAGCAGCTACGGCTAGGAAGATTGCCTTGAGACGGCGGCTACTCGGACTGGCGCTGCTATCGTGCACGGTAATACTGTGGACTGCCAGTGGCTTTTTGCAGAGTGTAAGTTGCGCATCCCATGCTTACATGGATAGAGTAGAGCAATACTGACATCTTATAGTCTATATTCGCAGATAATACTTACTCCCACCCCTACTTCGTTACATACATCAATACCAGCTTCTTCATCATCCCCTTCCTCCCCATCGCTATCAAGAGTATAGTACCTCCCAAAGCGAAGAGGTGGCTCGAGAAACACACCTTCTCATCGAACGCATCCACGGCGTTATATGCGCCTCTAGCCAATGACGACTCCCAGCATCTACCTCCCTGGGACAGCGACACACCCATCCTTACCAAGAACGACACCTCCACGATTCCTGGTCGCCTCGACGGCACGTTCAGCCCAATCTCGCAATACTCCGGCAATGATTTCGAAAATACCACCGATTTAACTCCTCCCACATTTCCAGCAGACTCTCTCGCACCTCTAACCACTCGCGAAACCTTCCACCTTAGTCTCAAATTTGCTCTTCTCTGGTTTATCGCGAACTATTTCAACAGCTGTAGCTACTACTTCACCACCGTCGCATCTGTTACCATCCTCTCCTCGACCTCCTCAATTTTCACCTTGATATTTGGCGCCTTGACTGGTGTCGAACACTTCACATTGCGAAAATTGCTGGGCGTCCTTGCATGTCTTGCCGGTGTAGTGCTAACATCCGGCATTGACGTAAGCGAAGGTGAAGGCGCGGATCGAGGCAACTTCCCCAGTAAAACAAGTAAGCAAATCGCGTTGGGTGACCTTTTGGCTTTGGCGGCCGCAGTGCTGTACGGCATCTACTCAGTCGCGCTAGTGAAGACGGTCGGCGACGAGTCGCGGATACGTATGCCTGTCTTCTTTGGCTTCCTAGGTCTGATCAACGTCGCTGTTCTGTGGCCTGGTTTCTTCATTCTGCACTACGCCGGCGTCGAAAGCTTTTCTTTGCCGCCAACGGGCAGGATATGGAGCATTATAGTGATCAATGCGGCGGCTAGTCTGATAAGTGATGTGTGCTGGGCTTACGCCGTGTTATTTGTAGGACCGCTTGTGGTGACTGTGGGGTTGAGTTTAACGATTCCGTTGAGTTTGGTGGGCCAGATGGTGTTGCAGGATGAGTATGTGACGGCGATGTATTTTGTGGGTGCGGCTGTGGTGGTTGTGGGGTTTCTTGTTGTCAATTGGGATATGGGTGATGATGCGAAAGAGGAGGATGTATCGGGGGTGGAGGTACGATAACCTTAGTAGTACGACTGAGAGTACAAATATTCGCAGAAACAAGCCGACTCTGGCAAACAAGCCAACAGAACTCACAGCAGCAATTCACGAGCAAATTGACGAGCAAACTGTCAAAGATCTTGAAGCAGCTCGAATTGAGAACTCGCCGGAGTGCCAATAATCAATTCACAAACCACCAGCAGTACTCGCAGATACTGTCAAGTCGACTCCAACAGACGAGAAGGATCTGGATCTCGAGACGTCAGACTGAGATATATGAAAACATTTCTCCCACGCCAAGATCTCAAAGTACATCAGTAGACTCCACACGCATGCTTCAGACAGAGACTATTAAGATCTCGGATGACGACTTTCCAGCTACTCCACTTCAGGGTGGACTTAAGAGGAAGAGACTGGACGACGAGGAGACTGCTGAGGAAGCTCAGATGACGATAGACGAAATACTGCTTTGCGCCATCTTGAGGACTGTTGATCTCAAGGCTCCACACTCGACGAGTTCCTCCTTCTCCTCTTCTCACCAGCTTCTGCCTCCCTCCGCGACGGCACACCCAATATCCCTCTATCCTCTTCCTCGTCTCCATCATCGTCATCGCGATCTCTCATCCTCCTACCACTCCGCACATTCTCCTCTTCCTTCCTCGCCTGCACCACCCAGTTCTCCTCATTCCTTGCATAATCATGCTGTCTCGCCCAATTTCCTAGCATCTCCTCGACTTTTGGACCCCATACGGCTTCGCCCTTTTGTAGATCTGCGTATTCAAGAACGTTCTTGCCTAGTTCGAAGTCGCCTTGCCGCGTGCGCACCAGGGAACTCATTAGTGCTAGCGAGCTGACAGCAGCGCCGAGGTCGTGGCAGAGGGAGCGGACGTAGAAACCTGATGTTACGGTCATGCGGAGGCGGGCTGCTGGTGGTTTGGGTTGGGGTCGTGTGTTGGCGAGGGCGCCTGACATCAGTGTTGTTGGTGGTTCGTCTTCTGCTTTTACGGTATTTGAGCCCGTCTCCTCTTCGATATCCAGCACTTTCTCAATAACCTCCTTCTCTTCTTTTGGCGCCTCTTCTTCTGGCCATATATGCTCATGCGTCCCTCCCTCCATCCACTCCACCATCTCCAATTCCACAACCTCCACCGGCCGTTCCTTGATCTCAACAGGCACTTCTTTGCCCTCCCTTGCAAACTCATATAACTTCTTACCTTGCACCTTCAGCGCACTGTATATTGGTGGCCGTTGCATAATCTTGCCCCGAAACCCATCCAGTTTTTCCCTGACCAACGCTTCTGTGATGTGCTCATACGGCTTGCGTCCCACTACTTTGCCGACACGATCATATGTATCCGTTGCAGCACCGAAGAGTACAACAGTCTCATAAGATTTGGTGCAAGACAAAAAGTTACTCAGTTCCTTGGTGCCCCGACCGATGCCGGCGATGAGGACCCCTGTAGCTAGAGGATCAAGAGTCCCACCATGACCGATTTTGATGCTGGGGTTTTGGCGCTTGATACCCCGTCGTTTCTTCTGTTGGCGAGCGGATTCGTCGTGGCGGCGTTGACGCTCACGCGTTAGCCAGGGCGCGAATAGGGCGGAGGGATCGAACTGGAGCTGGACGTCGCGTAGGACTTGGGCGGAGGATATGCCGGTGGGCTTGTGGATGGCTGTGTAGAGGGTGGGAGATATTAGTATGCTGTAGGCGAGAAGCAAAGTTGTGGTCAGGTGAGAGATAGGAACGGACCCAATATGCCCTCTACTATCTTGCCGCTGGACGAGCGGGAGTGGTTGATCTGAGACATTATTGAGCGACGGAGAGGTGATGGCATTGATGTGTTGTAAGAGTGTATTCAGAAATACTTTCTTACTAAAGTTGCATTGGTACGGAGCCAGCTCCGGGGGTGATCCGCAAATCGCGTTACTCGAAGTGAAACACGCTTCTCGCGACAGTCCAACTTGATCATAATTACAACATTCTGATCCATCGTCCACGTCGTCCAAACCTCTCCATGAAGTTTTTTTCATCTTCGTGACGCCTGCAACGATGAAGACTATTCATGAAGATGTGGTGCTCAAGCCCAAAGACCCGTCCATTGCCGACTCAAATGCCTGGCTCGAATATCCCATCACCCATGTTGAGGTAACAGATCCGGAGACTGGCGAACTCACCTCTCTTCTGACGGCAAACGTCACGAAACCACTTACAATCACCGGCAAGCTCGACCGACTGCCCGATGACCTCCTTCAATATGTGTTTTCGAATGCGCCTTATCCCTGTAACCTTCAGATCACAAATGTCCGAACTTTCAGTTATGGTCAGTACGAAGAGGGCACACTGGCGTTATGGGCGGCTGGGAATGCAGGATGGTTTGAGCTGAAGCCAAGTCGAAGATATAAAGAGATATGGGCACACATGCTCGAGGCTGTGGAGGTTCTGTACTTCCTTACAGATGCACATCGGGATTTGAAGAAGAAGGAGCTGGCGAATATCACATTGCAGACAATATTAGAGCGATATGCGGAAGATCCGAAGCATGGTTGCACGACTATAGCAGAAACGCAGGACGTTATAAGAAAGCACCGAGCTTTTCTATTGGCAGAAATGACGAAGGAGAACGAAGGTGTTACATGGAGTAAAACACAGACTATGAAACGCATCAAACGGATGGTCAAGGAGATGAGGAAGGATGAAGACGTGACCATGACAATGCTAGACGATACAGTACTCGATAACACAACGATCGTTCAAGACTCAGGCACACCAAGCTCCGAGACACCAGATTCACAATCAGCACAACTCCGACCAGCAGGGAAAGGGAAATCGTCATTACGACCAATAAGTGCCAAGATTGCATTGAAAGCAGAAGGACGACGGCAATCGACAATGGATAGCATTACCACAGATGTGTCAATGACTGCTTTCGACAACATGGAGAGCACGATATCAACACCTTCGGCATCACTTTCGATGCCTATTGAAGAACGCAACAACAAACGTAGAGCCACCGCCGATCGGCGAGCAGAGAGACTCACGAAACGCCAGAAGCTTGAGGAACAAACACAAAAGGATGCGATCATCGAGGTGCCTCATGAGCAGCAAACAGAAGCTGGCGCAGATATACCGCTTCCACTCAAAATGACACCTTCCATGCCCGCTCCTCGCATACGTCCGCGGCCACAAAAGAAGCCAACCCACCAAGTACATATTATTGAAGAAGCACTGCCTTCTTTCCATGCTACGGGAGATGACGGTGTTTGGCGATGTTCTTTTGATGGGTGTTCGCATACCGTATATGGAGTCACGGAAGATAACGAGGACTCGAAGCTACTCATCAAAGAACACTATAAAAAGCATGCAATTGATAGCCAGGCCAAGCTGGATCTGATATACAAAGAGGAGAGGCCATATCTGCCTGTAGGAAATCTTGTGAAGAGGATTAGAGAACTAGCAGCAGCAAAGCAAGCGGCTGAAGCGGCGAAAGGAGAGACGAATGGCATGAATGGCATGAATGGATATCCCCAGATCAAGACGGAGCACAGACTCATGGATTATCCCCAGCCGATTGTCAAGGCAGGTTATTGAGTTGAGGAGTGCAACGAATGCATATAGGACGGCGTTCTCAGAGCAATGGACATAGGAAATGATACCCACGGCTGGCACTGCCAGACCAGCGACCGACTTGTAGATAGATCATGCAAGTAACAAGAATTTGAACTTGAAGCACTATTGTCGGCCCACTCGTGCGCATCAAACTTTAGCACCAATTAGATCCACGATTCAGCCCACGATGATCTAGAACCATTGCGCGTCCTACATCCTATTAACCTAAAACACATCTTTCATCATGTAAGACACTGTTACTGAGGACGTGCTAAGGCTGTCCTCGAAACCGTTACACCCATATCATGCCCCAGCAATAGCACCGGATCACGGAGAAAGAAGGCATACTCAGCTCAGCTCTAGGCATACTCAGCTCAGCTCTAGGCATACACCACACTTGAACATACTGTCGCATATGCTTCACATTCGACAAGACACATAACTCTGGCAAGATGCCTGGAACACAGCGTTCTGCGCACAATGATGTATATCACGATGCTGATCTGGATGTCAGCTCTATAGAAGACAACCCCTCACAACCACTAAACACCGCGTTCGAATCGAAAGAGAAGCCTTGCGCGTGCGACTATAAGGAGGTCGCGATCAACAAGAAGAGCAGGGAAAGAACGTCGTGGGGCTGCATGTACGCATTACTAGGGCTCCTTGTCGTCTGCGGTGCTATCAATCTGGCTTTCCTTGCGCTTGGTGTCTTTATACTGCGAGAGCCGGATTGGATGCCACATTGGGGCGAGCCTGGCCATGCTGGCGAAGGGCTGAAACACTATCCAACAGACTTCACACGAGACATTGTCCCTGTCCCAGCGCACAGCCACAACGACTACTGGCGACGAATACCTTTCTATGAGGCGATTCACTACGGGCTCACTTCCGTGGAAGCAGATGTATGGCTGCAAGAAGATGGCGAACTCTTAGTCGGGCATGACGAGGCATCCCTCACCCGCAATCGAACGCTGAGAAGTCTCTACGTTAATCCAATAAAAGAAGTTCTTGATTGCCAGAATCCAGATAACGAGTTCTCGCACGGTACAAGAAACGGAGTTTTCGATACAGTACGCGAACAACCTTTGATGCTCCTCATTGACATCAAGACCGATGGTTACAAGACTCTACCAGTTGTGCAGAGACAGCTGGAAGCGCTGCGTGAGAAGAACTACCTGACCTACTTCAATGGTCACGAGGTCGTGCAAGGACCTGTCCAAGTTGTAATGACAGGTGATACTCCTTTTGACCTGCTTATCGCGAACACCACATACCGTGATACCTTCTTCGATGCACCCCTCGACAAGATCTGGGAAGACAGTCCAGAACGACAAGCAGCCATTGCTGTTGGCACTCTCACCGAGAGTGATGGGATACGGCAGCATTCCAAGCTGAAGAAGCGAGATGCAGCTTCACCACAAGGCTTGACGGGCACAGACGGTATCACGGGAGCTTCATTCACAGCAGAGAACTCTTACTATGCTAGCGTATCGTTCCGGGATGTGTTGGGCTGGCCTGCGTACTTTGGGAATTTGGATAAACGAGTTTTGGCTACGATGAGAGGACAGATCAAGGCTGCGCATGCGCAGGGGTTGAAGGTGAGATACTGGGAGACGCCTAATTGGCCTCTAGGTGCGAGGCATAAGATATGGAAGACGTTCTTGGAAGTGGGAGTGGATGTTTTGAATGTGGACGATCCGAAAGATGTGGCTAAGGGGACGTGGAAGGAGGGAGCGTCCTGGTGGTTCTGGTAGTGTGCTAGAGCACCGTTGCTTGTTCCAATTCCTACCTACTTCGCCTGACCCTGCCTTGCTCATGAAGTCTGCCAGATTCGAGCTCTATACTACTAATCGGGAAACTCTAAGCGATAACCCTAATTCGTTAAAAGTGAAATGCATCTCTGTTAGTTACAACTCAGCTAACCTGACATTCATCCATCACGACTTCGATTCCATCAAGCCAAACACCCGACTCACTCGTTCAAATCGCCATGCGGCGGCAGCTGTGCAGAAAATGGCACGAAGCTTCGATGAACTCCTGGAGTTCCTGAACGATCAAGTTGCCATTCGAGGCGAAAGTGGTAAGTCGGGTTGTTCATGTGACGCAAAAATGAGTGAAGCTTCGCAGAAAAGGACACATCGTGATTCGGACTCGAACGCGTGCTTTTTGTTTACACTTCATTGAAGCTCACTGCTAATGCTTCGCATCAGGCACGTCTGTGGCCGAGCTTCGAAAGCTCATTGAACAATTCTATCACTCTCCCGCCTATGGAGATGATGGCCTTGACGGCGCCTCGTCGTTGTCTGCTAGTGAACGAAATGAATCAGGTGGAGCTTTGATTGATGACCATCTTGTCGCTAAGGTTTGGTCGTGGATGACAAGAAACCCGGACATTCGGGTGGAAAGAAGGAGTCAAGCCAATGGCAGTGCTACTGACAGTGCACATGCGCTTTCTTCGCAAGGTCAACCGACATCTAACACCATCTCACCACTGCCAAACCAAGATGCAGTTCTGGTCGCTTCAGAAAACATCATGTGGCATACACTCGCAGGTCATGGTCCAGACATCACTCGTATCAAGCCTATGGAGTTCACCCTACTTTCTTTCATTGGTGCAGCTGGACCAGAAGGTATACCACAAACTGAGCTTATCCACCTAAGCGGACAGGATAAGCGGTCGCTGCCTCACCGAACAGATGTTCTGGCAGAACGTGGGTACATTACGAAGAAGTCATGGCGAGTCAAAGGATGTAATACCAGTCTATTGACACTGAAGAGATTCGATGGGACAATCGAAGAGGTCAAAGATACCTTTGATCCGCTTACTGCCACGCCAAAAGAAATATACAACTACTTGTTCCCCGACGGGCGACCTTGTGTCTTGGATCGATTGGTCAAAGTTCTCGTCGCACTACTAAGCACGGTCAATGTGATGACGGCGAGACAACTTCGTGCTCGCACTGTAAGCAACGGCGAGCATGTTTGCCAAGGTTAGAATTGACGAAAAATACTAGGGAATCTCCAAGCATAAACTGGCAGCAAGAAATCTCTTCGTCTATCTCTATCGGCTTGAACTGCTAGGTATCTTGAAGCGAATAGGAATGCCATCTGTGACTGGCAATACCATCCTTTTACACAGTGTTCAGCTACTGCAAATACCAGATGCTGCAACGATTGAACGATTCATTGGATTCACTGTCCAGGACGAGGAAGACTTGATGACAGCTCGCCAAACTGCCGGAGAAAGTCTTAGCGATCTGATCGAGCCCGAAGCTGGACAAGAGCCTGCGATAGGAAATGTTGAGCCTGAAGACGATACTGGAGATGCTGAAGAGGTCGAAGCGGATGACAGCACGAGAACGATTGCTCAATGGACGCCCAACAAGCCAATTGCGAACATCTACTTTGATGTGGTCGACGCTGCCGGACCAGAAGGCCTGAGCACAATGGTAAGTGCTTCTAATTACAGCCGGCTCTGTTCAATATTAATGCAAGATCAGGATGTCAATGTTCAAGGTCTTGGGTTGTTCTATAAAAGGCCGACGGAGCATATGTTGGGTCATCTCACGGATGTATGGCACAACTCACAGCCGCCTCACCTGCGTCACCTCGCCATCGTCAGAGACACGAAGATGGAAAACAAAGGCGTGCACTATTTGTATCGGAGTTATGGTAACTTTGCTCAAGCTGTTGCTAATGGTGAGACGAGTTGGGAAGCAATTGGATGGTCCCATGACAAAGAGAAGACTAAGGCAAAAGATACTGTTGACAAATGGGGATTTCCTGTCATTCCGGCTGCAAGTTTCCACGCCAAAACCGGAGCCGCGACAGTATCAGAAGCTCGTAGAGCTCAGAAGTTCGAACGCCAGAAACGTTCGTTCTTGAATGACTACATCAACATGGTACCACCACCAGTGCGCGAAGCCAGACCGACGCAGGACATTGATGCAAAGCCAACTCCAAAGAAGACCAAAATACCTGGGAACAAAACTATCGGTAGACCACGAAAGTATCCCAAAGGTCAAGAACCATACAAAAGCGGTAATCACTATAGGAAGAAAGATGGGGTGTCCGAAAGCAAAGTCATGTCGCAAGCAAGACAGCTAGCGTTGGCTGAGTTACCTGCAGCTGATCGGCTTATGCTTGATCCATCAAAACGAAAGGGGCGTCCTCCAAAGACTAACACGGAACTCTCAAAACCTCGGAAAAGACCCTTGAAGCAACCTTTGCTTGAAGATATTGTTGCTCAGGCTGAACCCAACTCGCGCAAAACAACCAGTAACCTTGGACAGCACGATAATGGTGACTCTGCTAATGGTGAACCTGTGATTGGTACAAAGCGAGCAGCACCAAATAGCCCAGAACGCGAGCCGGCAGCAAAACGTCAAGAGCTCGACATCGAGGAATATAAAGGACAACTGCAAGCACGATTGAATGATCGTGTTCAAGTTCTGCACCAGGAGTTGATTACCTTGTCACGACCTGGCTTGTATGTTGCTCCGCTGGGCTCAAACTTCACCAGCGCGCTGGGCAGCAGCCTAGTCGTCGTTGCAAAGTCTCACCGTTTGCGCCAACTTGCATGGTTCACCCCTTCAGACGATATACCAAAACTTGTACGAGGTGCGAATTTGCTACCTGCTCCGGCATTGCCCAGGAACGAGCAAGCTGCTGGAAGCTTGGGAGACGATATTGAGGTAGTTGACACAGAAACACCCAAGCGACCCACAAAGCGTCGCAAGACTATGAAATTGGCTGCACATGATACTGTACCTCGTGCCATAACATCGACTGCCAGTAGCAGGCCATTCTCCACTGAAGCTCAATCGGGTACAGACGAGATGCTGCCCCTCCCCATGATTATCGACGCTCCACTTCAATCAGCAACGATTTCTAATGGAAGTTTTCTTGATCAGCTTATGGCTGCGGCTAATGTCGATACTCCACTCATGGAAGTTCAAGCTGCAAGTAATGGAGCTGCGCCACTCGGTGTTGATGGGCCTATTGCTCGAAGCACCGTGGATGATACGGGCTCAAACGTGGAGAATCCGGCAGTACTGTCTGACATACCTCCACAAGAACGTGATATAAGCCAAATGGTATCAGATCAGGCGTGTGGTAATATCCTGGAGGTGCATGACCAGCAATCTACCGATGCTTCGAGCCTGCGTGTGACTGAAAAAGAGTTGCAAAGTCACCATGAGCAGTCTCTGGTACCGTCTCTCGATAACCTACAACATGCATCTGGCCCACCAGGAGCTTTCACAAAGCTATCTAACATCCCTTGGCCGCAGCCTACAATAACATCGCAACCCAGATTCTCCCGGTATACGCCAGCTCTAGTGAAGCAGGCGACACCTCGACCGCAAACAAGGTTTTCAGACACTCCCGACGACGACTATGGCGGCTTAGATGTGGATGCATCTTCATTGACTCATGTGACTATCGGAGACGAAGCAGAACCTCAAAAGCCCAAAAGAACATACCAGAGAAAGGTTGGTGTCAGACTTGGTGCAGGGGGCATGGTCGGTCACGCGAGAAACCAAAGACTCCTCAAACTCATCGAAATGGCTGGTGGTGCATATCCTGGTGATAGAGAGCTGTACTATGCGTTCTCCACTGATATTGCCAAGGTTGAGGCAGATGTTACAACTGACTGGCCTACGATCAAACGCGCGATTAAGCAGCTAGTGGATTCCAAGAAGCTGATCAAGATCACCTTTGTTTTTGCGGACAAGAACGGAGTTGCGACGAAGAAACACATTCTTTTACTGCCAGGCACCAAGGGAGATTCTGAAAGTGTACGCCGTCTCCAGAGATGTATGGTTGCTGCACATCCACAATATTACTTTCCCGAAGGAGTCGATATCAATCGAGCATACAGTGAACGTGCGTCCGAACGTCGTAGGGCGGATCCTCCCAAGACAATCATAGAACGTGAGGAACTCGTGCCCAAGTGGGCTCCAATCCCTTCTCAAACATCAGTCACCCAAGAGCCTGCTTGGAAACAATGGGCAAAGGCCGAGAAAGTGGGTGGTGACCTAGTCCAAACAATTCGGGAGATGGCTACTGGGACGATGTCCGATGAAGAAGCCTTTGCGGAAGAGCCCGATGAAGAACAGTTGGGTATGCAAGCACAGTTTCAGCTTGGTACATACACGCATAACTCGGAGGCTGTGCCACAGAGAGCTTTGTCGAAAGGTGCCAAGTATGCTTCTAGGACGTCATGGTTTCAAAAGCAGAAAGAGCGAGGAGATCAGGCTAGGTTTGAAAGAGAGCGGCGAGAAAGAATGGAGCAAGAGTGGAAAGAGCGCGAGCGTTTGGACCATCTGGAGAGACAGCGACAAGAAGCAGCAAAGAAGCAGAGGGAGTTCGTTGCACACGTGAAACTGCAGAGACAACAGCTAGAGAAGGCAAAAGCGGCAACTCCAAGCAAAAAGCCAGACATCGACCTGAGTGGTATTTCGCTACAATTTGCAAAGGACATTGGTCTACTTGATATGGATATTGAGGAAGTCGAGCGCAGTCAACAACAGTACTTTCTGGAGACTGAAGTTGAGGGTGGAAGTTCTGGGTTTGTCACAACAACCATCTCATCGACACCAGCTCCGCTGAATCGCTTCAGTAGTGCTCTGAAACCAAAAGCTCCTCAAGCACCCGCTGCCATAAAATTTCAAGAGCCCCCTATCTTCTTCGTGCAGAAAACACCCGTCACGATCAACCCGAATGCTTGGGTCTGGCCCCATGGAAAGCGAAAGCGTGGAAGACAACCCATCAACGTACCTGTTCAGTCTCTCACTGATCCCGATCAGAAGTGGCATCGCATGACTGGCACCTTCTCAACGGACTTCTTCTTCTATCGTGCCAACAGACCTGCACTCAAAATCGATGTCAACAGCCATCGCGAGTGGGAGAACAAGATTCCAGGTTCGTTGGAGGAGATGATTGAGCAGCGCAGAAGGTTGAGCACTACCAATGTTGAAAGAGCTCCCGTCGACTTCAATGATCAGGTTGACCAAGTTGCCCTTTGGGAAAAGGAGAATAGTGATCTAATCAATGAGATGTCGCTCGTCAATCCTCGCTTTATCAATTTCACCGTACCCGAGGAAGTGGCTACTCCGACTATGCGGCGGCAAATCACACCTGAATCTGTTAGAAGCTATAGTTTCAAAGAACAGGGGACGAATTCGATAAGGAGATACTCGTCCATAGAGACACCGCAATCGAAGGGGTTCAAAAAGCCAGCTTTGCCCGAGACGGCCCGTCGCAAGGGCAGGAAGCCAAAGTCAGCATTACCCCAGGGACACACTACTATCAACAATGAAGAACATCGACGCCTTGTGGCTGGTGTTATTGTGTTGCGTACTCTACTTGGTGGCGTGGAGCAACAGATAAGCTGGTCTATGGTTGAAAAGCTCCTCCCAGACCACGATGGGTCAACGTTGCAGGACCACTGGAGATCCTTCAGTCGAACGAATATATTCCAACTTGCCAGGTTCCAAGATGAGTTTGAGAAGGCTTTTGCCGAAGCCTATGAACAGAGACTTATGCCGCCTATCAATTTCAACAATCTTGCCCATTATGACTGGGACGGTGTACTTGTGTGGACTATGGAGAATCTTCAGGTTCCAACCGAAGAAGCCGACGCTCAACTCCCAGGCGAGCGTCAACTGCTAGAGAACCTCTTCGAAACACAGGATGTCCCTCTGCCTGAAGATCACGTTTGGGACGAATACTTCAAGGAGCTCACCACGCACATCAAGCGTGGCGAGATCATTAACACAGCCACTTTCGACGATGCATTCAAACGTGCTAAGCCGGTTGTTAGCAACGATCCCCAGACGTGCGCCCGCTCTCTACTCCGCGCAAATGCATTCGCACCAGAAGAAAGGTACGATGCTGTCGCGGCTCGTCGAAAAATTGAAGGTTCTTTTAGTGAGCCCGAAGTCAACACAGCACTGGCCTCACTCTTGTCCTCCGGCATGCTCCTTGCTAAGAACAAAGGTCGTCCAGTACCCGGACGTAACTACTACGTCAACGATCGCTACTATCATCACATCAAGCGCAACGCCCTTGACATTCCAGCCCTGCAAGCAGCTTGTAGCGCCAAGATTCATCTCGATAATGCGATTTTCGACCCGGCTGGACCAGGTTTCTATACTGTTGATTACACAACCTCTGATGGTGAGATCATGCTCATCCTCGAGCTCGTCTCTCAAGGTCGTCTGAGTCTACAAATCGACGTACCACCCACTACTTTTGACCCTGATGTCAAATGTCTCGATCCCACTACTGGTGAGCGCCATCTCAGTATCTGGGGCTTCACAGTCGGCGAAGGTCATTACAAATCCACCAAGATGGACCGCGATAACCTCACCTTCCGTGCCAATGCCTACCCAACTGATTCATACGTTCCGGGTGTGCCACTGCAGAACCCGCTTCCTCCTCCACCTGCGCCAATGGTGATGACGAAGGATGGTAAGGTGAGGGTGCCGCTTTGGTATGATATTCACGACAACTTGTTGCCTGACATCTGGGAGTCGTTTGTCGTGATGGTACTTGCCGCGGTGGTGCTGCGGCCTGGGTGTGGGATTAAGTACATCATGGAGAAGATGACGAGGAAGATTGTAGAGGAATGGGATGTGGAATTGGTGATTGAGTGGTTGGTAGGTCTTGGTGTTGTGAAAGGGAGTGGTGAGGAAGGTTGGAGGGCAACGGAGTGGTGGTGGGCTGTGTTTGGCTGCGGCCCTGGTTGAGAATGAAAGCTAGTTGACTGCTTCTCGTGTTAGTCGCTCTTTCACAGCGTGGAGTACAAGGTCACAGTGTTTGCAAGATAGTCGTTTCTTTATGCCCCAGTTCTGAGTGGCAAATACTCTAGCTCCCCCACACGCGCTAAGCGCCCCACATTAGTATCAACAACCACCACCCTTCCCCTCCCTTCTTCCTTGCTCTGAATCAACTGTGAGACAATTCGTGCACAACATGTCTCCCTCGAAAACATTTGACCTCGATTGGTCAACTTTCTATAATATAATTAATGGTGAAAAATGTTCTGCAAAGGAAACATCCCATGGCATCAACCCAGCAACAGGTGATAAGCTTTGGGATGTACCAGTAGCAACCGAGCAAGACGTCAATAACGCCGTCGACGCTGCCAGAAAAGCATTCAAATCATGGCGAAACGTGTCGATAGAAGACCGGCGTTCAGCTCTGCTAGCTTGGAGCAACAAGCTTCGGTCGTACAAGGAAGAACTGACCGATATCATCTGCAAAGAAGTCGGCAGACCTCGCCCATTCTCTGCCATGGAAATCGACATCACCACCGGCACGATTGATACTTTAGCAGCACTAGACCTCCCGGTCGAGCGCATTGAAGACGACACTAAAGTGCTGACGACCCGCTACGTCCCTCTTGGCGTCGTCGGTGCAATTTGTCCCTGGAACTTCCCTGTGATTCTGTCGCTTAACAAAGTCGCCTCCGCACTCATCACTGGGTGTGTGATTATTGTCAAGCCGAGTCCTTTTACACCGTACAGCGCGCTGAAGTGTGTTGAAGCTGCACAAGAGTTTTTTCCGCCTGGTGTCGTGCAGATCTTGGGTGGTGATGATAAGCTTGGCCCAATGTTGACGGCGCATGCTGGTGTGGATAAGATTGCTTTCACGGGTAGTATTGCTACGGGGAAGAAGATCATGGAGGCTTGTTCGAAAACACTGAAGAGAGTGACTCTCGAGCTTGGCGGCAACGACGCAGTTATCGTCCTCCCAGACGTCAACATTGAAAAAGTAGCACCAGAAGTCGTTCTCGGATGTCTCCAAAACTCTGGACAAGTCTGTATCGCCTCAAAACGTGTCTTCATCCACAAAGACATCTATGAGCCCTTCCTCGCTGCCATGGTCGGCTTCACCGGTCATCTTAAACCAGGCGACCCGTCGGACCCAAACACGGGACTTGGTCCTGTGCAAAACCTGATGCAATACGAACGCGTCAAGGGCTTTGTGGACGATTGTAGAGAGAGTGGATTTAAATTTGCCACGGGCGATCAGAAGGTCAAAGAGGGAAAGGGATATTTCATCCAGCCTACGGTATGTGATTCGTCTTGCTTTGCTTCTTACATTGATTCTGAGGAGAGATTGGTTAACGTAAATAATTAGATCATCGACAACCCACCCACGAACAGTAGAATCGTGCAGGAAGAGCCATTCGGTACGTCGTCGTGTCTACCTTGTTTATCCCAATCGCTCCTCGTAGCCCTCTCTAACGCAAAACACCTACAGGTCCCATCTTCCCCGTACAACCCTACACCAACTTAGACGAAGCAATCGACCTCGCCAACTCCACCAGAACCGGTCTCGGCGCCTCAGTCTGGGGTAAAGACGTCGCCAAAGCTGAAGAAGTAGCACGACAGCTCGAAGCAGGTAATGTATGGGTTAATTCGTGGGGGAAGCCTGATGCTAGAGGTACGTACGCAGTTTAATCATTATACCCGTTTACACAAGAAGAACATCCTTTTGAAGAAGAATAAAGTAGATATTTGAATAAATCCAAAAACTGACGAGCAAATGTCTAGGTTTCTTCTCGGGATTCAAGGAAAGTGGTATTGGTGGTGAGTATGGTATTGATGGCATTAAAGCGTATTGTAATACGCAGTGTATGCATACGTGGAAGACCGAGATGTGAATGATGTGTATGTGTTGGTGTATATGAGATGAGATTTGTGGGCATATCTGAATCGATGTTTCGGATCTTTCCTTCATTTGGAAATATACATCTTTTTTGCTTTCCATTAATCTTGAGAAAGAACAAACGATGATGATGATAATGGATACCAGACCAACTTTTCCTTTCCTTTCTATTCTTTTCTCTTCCTTCCTATCCGAATGACCAAGGCGCGCAACGTTTCAGTTTCATATCTGGTGTAAGTCACACTGGTCGCACATACATCCACTTCCTGATATTCAACTCCTCCTTTTCTCTTTCCCTGAATACAACACAAAACGTTGGCCTACAAGGTACCCTCCAGAAACAAGAGAGACGGCGAGTAAGACAAGCCCGACCTCAAATCCAACCTCAATGTAAAAAGTCCAGCTTAGTTGAATCTCAACCAGTCCAATGTAATTCGATCAATCCAACTCCAACATTCCAGACAGCCCCACGGAAAAAGGAAAGACAAAAAGAAGCTTGGTTGGCTTGCCCTTGCCTCTTCCCATCCGTTTTTGCCAGTTCAGAGCCAACATATCCATCCAAAACGGAATTAAGATGAAAACGAGGCGAAGTGTCTACAAACCAATACATACGGTGTTGACAAAAGATCCTCACTTCCGGTCAGCAAAAGTCAACTGATTCTCTTCTGGACCTAGGAGCTAAGAGAGTGGTAGCATTCCCCTTGCATATTGAAAAGGAAGCAAGATGGTGCCTGATTCTTGTTATCCCTCCTGCTCTTGCCTTCGAGATCGCAGCTGTTTACAGATCGGGTGAGGACAAGAAACAGAGTTAGCACTCTCCTCACACCTAACCGTGCTCCAATGTCACAGCATGAGCTAAAGTAGTGTCCAAATTAAAGCATTTTCAAGCAGCAATCTCATTCTCGTCAAGCTGTACAGTACCTGTTCAAAGACCTCTCGCAACCGAAGCGCTCCAAGCCAGCTTCAACACTGGAAGGTGGAGACGTTCAGCTCTGTTCATTGCCTAATGCTTCACGAGGGTGTAGAGGAGCTATTCGATCAATTTTTTGACAATCGTACCAGATGTTAAGAATACAGCTGATGAAGAAGAGGTAAAGTAGTGGCGTAGCACAAGCCCGCGCGAGTATAAGCTCCGTGTATTCAATTTCGCTAAGACACGTAAAGCTATACCCGGCAATTAAAGTAAGCTTACTTAGCTCGAGTTAGACGGTACTAAGCTTAGTCTTTAAGATAGCATTACGGCGCGTCCTCGAGTAAGGTCTCTTTACTACTATTAGCTATGCTGTATTATTAAGCACTCTTACGAAGCGAGAAAGCCTACGGCCGAGCACCTCGGAGCTCTTTAGCACGAGGCTTGAGTAAGTGTAGGCTCGTAGAGGGAACGTAGCTTTCTTAAGCTATTTATAAAATAGGTTAGTACGGCGTTCCTACTAAACCTTAGTCTAACGGAAGACGTATTAATGGATATAGAAGGTAGTAATAACTTCTTCTATACTTAACTTCCACTACTAAGTACGAATTAGAGCATTCTTCCCAAGCTCCAGACATGAGCCGAGGATGAGGATGAGGATGAGGATGAGGATGAGGATGAGGATGAGGATGAGGATGAGGATGAGGATGAGGATGAGGATGAGGATGAGGATGAGGATGAGGATGAGGATGAGGATGAGGATGAG
>Ga0160429_1000781_pt1 | contig 21198 bp, 19 predicted proteins | sample SolpanmetagenomR_FD_108199 | JGI IMG/M metagenome (GOLD analysis project Ga0160429, IMG submission 108199) | Solar panel surface microbial communities from Lawrence Berkeley National Laboratory, California, USA - R | ecosystem: Engineered > Built environment > Solar panel > Unclassified ...
GGTCAAGTTCCTTTATGTGACAGGTTTCACCTTTCGTTACACCATACTTGTAGGCGTGCTCCATGCGTTCCCATGTGGGCTCATTGAGTCGGCGCAAAGCGCTGGCCGGGTCTCTTTTAGGTGTTACCGGCGGCCCGCCGCCCGTTGAATTACCTAGGTCATCAAACAGTCCCATATTGGTGTGCGATTTTTGCGTGATTAGGAAGTGGGCCCTTGCCGTAGCGGGCGCTCAGCTGGGCTAGAAATCGACGGACGCCCTCGATGAAGGTGGTCGTATCGGGCGGCTCGGGTAGAGCAGCGTGCTTTGCGTAGAGGCGTAAGGCTTTGTCTGGGGCTTGCCCGGCCTGGGCGAGACCAGCTTTGTGACCACGCACCCATCCCAACCGATAAACAGGGTCTGCTTCGCGGTAGGCCAGCAGCTCGTCTGGACTCATCTGGAAAATTTGGGCTTGCTCACTATCAGCTGATGGCAAACAGGCCAGTACGGCTTCTTCGTAGGCTTGCATGGCAACCATGAGCTCATCTAGGTCTTGCACGTGGCGCAGGGCTGCGGCAGCGTAGCGGGACGAAGTATCAAGTGTTTGTACTCGTTTTTTGGAGTAGGCATCGAGCCGTAGCAGCACCTCACGCAGGGCAAGGCCAGCCCGCTCTATCGAGTCAGGAAAATTGGCTTGGGGAGGCATAGTGGAGGGAAATGCGTTAGGATGAGGTTGCTGTCGCTTGGCTTTCGCGCTGACGACGGCGATTAGCAGCCAGCTCAGCCTCCTGGCGGGCTTGGCGCTCAGCAATCACTTTGGGATTCAAGTCAGCTTTAAGGGTTTCGGGAGCACGAGTGCTTTGCACCGGCGTCAGCGGTGCAGGGCGCTGTGGCTGACGCCGGCCGCACCAGTCGCGGGCTGTGAGGTTAGCCGAGGTATAGGTTTTGAGTAGACCGGCTTTGTTCTCCATCGCCAGCAAGACCTCCTTCACTACCGGCTCGGTAAAGTCAGCCACGAGCTTAGTCCACTGCTTGCCTGTGAGCGGCGTTTTAAGGTGTTGCACCGTCGGCGCGTTCTCAGCCAGCCAAGCTGCCCATGGTTCGGGCTGCGGTGGCTCGACTAGCGAAGACGAATCAGAAATTTTATCTGCCCGCAAAGAGTCGTTAGACTCTTTTTTCTTAGTCTTAATCTTAGTCTTATGTAGTAGGTCGTTTTCGTTGCGCTTTTGTTGCGTTTTCGTTGCGGAAAGGGTATCAGAAAGGGGTGCAGGAAGGGGGGTGTTTTTAATACCCCTTTCGGTATTGAATTCCAGCCCTAAGAGTTGGTACTCCGTGGTGCACCCCCGTCCATTTCCGTTCTGGAAGTCGAGTAAGCCCGCGTCACGCAGGCGCTTGCGGGCCGTATCGAAGGGCCGCTTCGTGCGCATCTGTAAGTCCATCATCAGTCGCTCAACAGCAAGGTTAAAACAAGACTTTCTGAGTACATTAGCCCGCCGCAGCAGCCTGAAAAACAAGGCGTACTCATCATTGCTGAAGAAGTATTCCTCATCTTTCTGGTGGAAATGATTGATGTAATCGAGATAAGTCAAAGCTGGTGAGGTTTGGAGCAGCAGCGCTCTGCGTATTGACTATTGGCTTCAAGGCGTGGCAGCTGCTCGCGAAGTTGCTAGCCTGCTTCAGCTAGACGTTCAGTAGCCCGAGAGGTAGGGAATAGCAAAGTCACCAACGGCGGCTGGTGGGCATACATGGCTGAGGCTAGATGCCGGGAGCGCACAAGGCGAGAATGGGCCCGCGTAGATGTAGTGACGAGTCATTGCTGAACGGCCGCTCATGTAGCAGTTCCGCCTCCTGCTCCATGCCCTGTAGATGGGTTACGATTTCCTGCTCTAGGCTGCGCAAGCTTTCGCTGAGCGCATCACGCAAACCTGCGTAGGTATCCCCCAATTCGTTCATCGATAGGCGCAGCGTGAGTTGGCGACCGTCACCTGCCCGGAACTCAATGTCAAGGGCGGACTCCTCAAATAACTCACAGAAAACATTGTACTCAGCCAACTTACGGGCGTATTGACGGCGCAGGCGAGCTAAGCGCTCCTCATCTGACTTGAGGTCGTGGGCGAAGATGTTGTGTGCCTGCTGAGCCTCAGCCAGCTTTGTCAGAGTAGGGGCCAGCACGGTGACTTGAGCAGTGCGGCGGGGCCGGGCAGATGGGGCCGGGCAGATGGGGGTGGCAATGGCAACCATAAGAAGAAAATTGAGGGTGAAAAATGGGTAAAGCAGTGGCAAGGCCAGGGGTCTGGCACAGTGTATCAGAGGCCTTTTTAGGCTCTGAATAGGTCAGTTATGAATTTGCTTGTGCAGGAGGTAGGCCGGCCTCGAAGCGCCGTACATCGCGCTCACTACTTCGATAAGCCTTCTTTGCAGCGCAGAAGTAGCCCAGGCGGCCAGTAGCAATGAGTTCGCGCACACTTCGCTCCGAAATCTGCAAACGTTCAGTAAGCAGCCCGTTAAAAGGTAAGCTAGCATTGGCCTCACCATCAATGCGATATACTACGCTCTGCATAATGGCATCCGCACGGGCCTGTGCCTCTACCGCCTGCTGGTTTTTAAGTAGTTCGACAACTACAGCAGCGTCCTGAATCTCCAATAAGCCATTAGCCATAGTAAAGCGTATTGGCGGTAGTGCTGAGGCAACCCCAGCCACCGGAGTAGCAGGCGGCGCAGCAGTGGCTACTCGGCGGCGGGCGGTGGGGGACTGCATCTGGCTAGGCGGCTTGAGCGACGGGGTAGAGCTTAGCTAATGATTGAGCAACTTCCAAAGCCCCGCTCTCTTTGGCTAATTTCATAGCCATTTTAACTGCTGGGTGCCCAGGATTAGCACGGCGTAATGCTGCACTGGTAGCACCTGGAGAAAGGTTGAGCTCCTTCGCGATGAGGCTTACCCCGCCATAGCCTATAAGGCTGCTGATAGAAGGTTTACTTGCCATTTGCCGTGTTCATTTGCGTATAAATGCGTAGTATTGCTGCGCAGTTGCAAAGATAAACGAAGCAATTGTGAATTTGTTCAAATGCGAACGAATTTATTTCTAAAGCGAATAATTATTCTCAATTGATGAAAAAGGAGGCTGATGATATTCATCAAAGGATAGGACTACTTGTAGACCATTTCTGTAAGGGCAACAAGACTGCATTTGGTAGAGAAACTGACATACTACCTGGCGTTCTAGCTAGTATTATCGGCGGCAGGATGAGCAAGCCCAGTTTCGAGCTTCTACAAAAAATAATGTTTCGTTATCCAGAGGTGAGTGGCGATTGGCTGATAATAGGTCGTGGGCCAATGACTCATCCTTCGGCCACTGATGAGCGCCCCGAGCAAGCGCGCCGTGAACGTCGTGCTGAACCCCGTGAGCTCACGGCAACTGAAACCCAAGCGCTTGTAAATGCTGTCAAAGAATTGTACTTTAATGACGAGGAGATGCGTCAGCGAACAGGGGAACAGTTAGCAGCCCAAATGGCTACAAAAAGAATTGACAATGAAATTCTTACACAGATGTATACTTTCGGTGGTACATCACAGCCCAGTGCTGAATACCCAATTCGTAGACTATCAGAGCGGCTTGGCTTTTCAGAAGAGGAAACTGCAAAACGCATTTATAGTGGAGAGATACCCGTTATAAAAGTCAGTAATGAAGAGGGATACCGCATAAGTGAACAGAGCGTGCGTGACTACATAGCTAGTTCTTCAGGCCCCTTTATTCATGAGAAGGGAAGTCAAACCTAGCTCTATCTCATGGAACTCATCTTTCGGCAGCGGCTCGACCGCCCCGATAAGCAAGGCCGAGCTATCGTCTTCGGTGACCTGCACTGGGCCGGCGGCCACCGCTGGAAAATGCCCACGGGCGTGAAGGTGCTACCCGCTCACTGGCAGCCCACCAAGGCCAAGAAAATCCACACCAGCGCCGAGAATAGCAGCCAGCTCAATTTGCGCCTCACCCGGCTACTTACGGCCGTGCAGTCTGTCTTTACCACCGCCGAGGGCGCAGGTAAGGCCGAGGCCAATGTGACGCAGGCTGAGCTCGAAGCCGCTGTGGCGGCCGTGGGCGCCGGCAGCCAGCGCCGGGCCAAAGTACCCGCGCCGCCGGCACCCGACCCCACCACGGCCACCGGTGGCCCCGTGCCGCCCACCGCCACCTGGGCCGAGTTCGAGACGCGCTGGCGGGCCGAGAATGAGCATACGCTAAGCGAGAGCTACCTGCGAGCGGCCAAGCAGGTAGTGACGGGACTCACCCAATTCGACGGTGCGTTGCGGCTGGCTAGCCTCACGAAGGAGCGGCTGGCTCAGTACGTGGCCTGGCTCTACACCCAGGGTAAGCGCGATTCCACGGTGCAGCGCCACTACAAGTTTTTGCGTGAGTGCTACCGCCTGGCCGAGCTGCCGCAGCCGCGCTGGCTGGGCAAGTTCACCGCGCGCTACGGCCGCTCGCCTACGCTACGCCAGGCCGAGGTGCGGGCGCTACTCACGGCTGAGCTGCCGGCCGACTTGGCCAGTGAGCGTGACGCCTTTTTGCTGCAGTTGCTGCTGTTGCTGCGCGACGTGGACCTGCGGGCCCTGAAGCCCCACCACGTCAGCGCTCACGACCTGCCCACCTACGGCCCCACGCTGTGCGTCGAGCTCTACCAGCAGAAAACGGGTGAGCCGGTGCTGATTCCGTTGCCGCCCACGGCTGCTGCTATCTGGCAACGCTGCGAAGGGCAGCTGCGCCTGCCCACTCAGCAGGAGCGCAACCGCCGGCTGAAGCTGCTGGGCCAGGCCGTGGGGCTGAATCGGGAGTTTGTCGAGGTCGGTTTTTCCGGTAAGACGCGCACTGAACAAGTGCAGCCGCTCTGGCAGGTCATCACCACCCACACGGCCCGCCACACCGGCGCGGTGCTGTTGGTGCTAGGCAGCGAAGGCGACCAAACCCTAAAAGAGATTGCCCTGGGCCACGTGTCGGCCAGCGTCTATGGCTACGACACGCTGGCGCGCTACGGCCCGCGGTTGCTCGAGGCCTGGGAGGTGGCGCTCGGGCAGCAAGTGTAGCTTAGAGCATGGGCACCTCCTTTTTACTACTACTGCTCCTGACCTGTGGTTTTGGAGTGGTGCGCATGATTGACCCCGCTGAGCCGCCGCGGTGGCTACGGCTGCTGACGAGTATACTCCTGCTACTACTGGGTGCGGTCGTGTTGCTGTTCGCCTGTGCGTTCTGGGCGATGGGCTAGCCCGCCAGAGCGCAGCGTAGCATCTCGACCGGGAGCAAAAACAAAACCGGGGGCAAAGCCGAAACTTGCCCCCGGTTTCAAAGAAAGTCGGTGCCGGAATATGCCGGCCGCTTCGCTGCCTAGCTGGCCTACGGTTTCACTATGAGATAATTAGCAGCATGTTCCGGCACCGTCCGGCAGAACATCGCCCCCAAGTGGGCCCACTAAAAACTCTGTTTCCAGCCTGGAAACAGAGTTTTTTGTTTTTCCTCATTGGGTATCTAGTTAAATATTTTTCCGACGGAGAATATTACAACTTAACCTTTCGATTTTAGTGGTTTCTGCTCTAACTATAAAGAAAGTGGCATCCGTGAAGAGACCCTTGTATTTGGCTCGAAGCGCGACCCTTTTGCGAATAGAGGACAGCCTAAATCGGCCGCTGAGAGCGCAGCTTTTAACTTTTGCCAGTGCGATGCCCGCTTGCTGCTTTGGGCACAGGGTTCGGGCTTACTTCCCCCCGCATTTGGTAGGAGTTGATGAGGCCCGTAGTTAGGTTGTACGAGTAGCTAGTGCTGCCTTGCACCTTCACCGCTGTGAGCTTGGCTCCGCCACCATCAGTTACGTTGAAGGTGAGGTTGCGCCAGCGACAGTCTTTGTGGAATGCTGCGGTATTGACGTCCACAACAACCGTGTTGCCACTCACCTGTGGGGCACCCACCACCGCCTTGGCGCGACACTCATCGTATTCGGCTGCCTGGTGGATGTTCATGATAGCCACCCGGCCCCGTGCCAGTGGATTGTGCAGCATATCATCACACATCTGCTGAAGCCAGGGCGCGGCAGTAAAGTCGTAGCCGTGCACGAAGTAAGACGAGCGTGAGCGCACATTGCGGTCGTTGCCCCATTTAAAGCCACTGTCTATCCAATTTTTAATGTTGGGATAATTGGCTTGGCTAAACTGGCCGTCGAAGTTCTGGCGCGTCATCAGCTCGTGCCCTGGGTCAATAGCACCCCAGTTCCAATTAGAAGGGTCATAAGTACCGGTGACATAAGGTCCATCGCCGTTGAAAACCCGGTCAGGGGTGCAAAAGCCGCCCGCAATCTGATTTTGAAACGGTGCGGCTGAACTACGGTCGGGCTGGTAGCCTTCCGATTCTACAAGTACCGACGGGAAGCCATTGGTTGGGTCGAACCACGGCACTACGAGGCCAGGGTAGGAGGTAGGCAATACTAGCGCTCGCATGATATAACCCACATAATTCTTGATTGCGTCTTGGTTGGCGCGTAGCTGGTAGACAGGGTTCTGGTTGCTATGCTCATAGGTGTGGTTGAGAATAGCCCGTTCCTGGGTTTTGGCGGCAGCCCGCAGGTCATCAAGTCCTAGGTATTGCCCATAAACGAGGTCGCGCGTTTCTACCAGCGACTTAGCGCAAACGGCGTCGCCCCAGCCGGCGCGCACCTTCTGTCCGGTACCGTCGTCGTACACCACGCCTGGGTAAGTGCGCGTCTTAGCAGTGCCGTCTGCATTGAGCATCGGCTTATTACCCGCGTCCATCACTGGCAGCGTGCCCCCCCACAGCACGGGCTTTAAGACAGTTTCGCTGCTAACGGCCGCGTCATCGCTGGTGATGGAAAAAATCTTAGTTACCCCAAATGGCATTCCGTCAATTGTTACGGTTGGGCTGGTGGGGGCTTTACTGAAGGTCAGCTTTAGCCGCACCAAGCTGCCAGTGTCTCCCAGCGCCGGCGTCACTACTACGGGCCGAGACGTAACTGGCACCAACTGGACAATGACAAACAGAGACTGCAGCAGCACCGCAATCATTCGGGTCGTGATGTTACCATGCATAAAGCTTGCATCATTAGGGCGAGTGCCCACCGCGTACTGCACGCGCGGGTCTCAAGGTAGCTTATAATACGCGGCTACCTCTCCAATTATCTCTTAATTATTTACGGCAAGTACTAGCTCCCGAGGCTCAACTGGCGAGAAAGCAGTTGACAAGCTGCATCCGCTAGCTGCTCTGCTGTGCCTTTTAACAGCATCAGCCAAGAAACTGCCACGCAAACTTCACTGTCGGCAAACCTCGCAAGTGCGTAACCTGCCTACTCGTAGCTTCACAGAATCCATTCCCTCTAATTTTTTGCATATGAGCGCACAACATGACCTGATTCGTAAAATATACGCCGCTTTTAACGCGCGCGACATTCCTACTATCCTAGCTACGTTTGACCCGCAGGTACGCTGGTCGCGGGCGTGGGAAGGCGATTATGCTATGGGCCACGAGCAGGTACGCGAATACTGGCTGCGCCAATGGCAGGAACTGAATCCGCACGTGGAGCCGACTGGCTTCATACAGCGCGAAGGTGGTCAGCTGGAAGTAGCTGTTCACCAGTTAGTCAAGGACCAGCAAGGGCAAGTGCTATTTGATGGCCAGGTGAAGCATCTCTATACTATAGAGAATGGTGTAATCAAGCAGATGGATATTGAGCAGGCGTAGCCTAGCGCTAGCAAACTTCTCGGGTAGGGAGAAAGGGGGCTTTCCGTATGCCTGTCCACTTAGCTTGCCTGCAACCCTCTGCTAACTCAGCTCCCTACCCCCATGTCCTGACGTCTATAAACTTGGTCTTAGCTGATGCCTTGTATATCGGTATCCGAGCATGTTTTATGGTCAACAAAGGGCACTTTGTGACTCAGTAGCTGCATCTGAAGTGCTTTGCTTTGCCGGGTTCATCCCGCCGGTGGCGCTATTGCTGGTATTATGAAATCGTAATTCGTCACATCAGCAAACTAAGTAGGCAAGCACCTTTACACTTCTACTCAAGTAGGGCAGGGGAGCCCCGCTAACGCGGGACTTCTCCTGATATTGCCGCATAAAATACCGCCTATTTGTAGCTCGACTGCTGACCTTTTCATAGCAGCAATTTTGAGTTGTTGCCGGTTGCCTTTATAGTAGTAAGCTTGTTCAAGCTTGGGCGATAGCAGAATAGGTTCCGCGGGCAAAAGAGCACCTACGCGCGCCTTGTCTGCACTCTTTTTAGTTGCTACCCGTCGGTTTTCGACCCGAACCATAGACAGTATTTAAGCAAGGAAGCTGCCTGCCATTATGAAAACCTAGCATAACAGCTCCGCTTCCTACAGTGCTTTTGGGTGTGAGAAGGCTTTGTTAGGCTTAGTTATTTTGCTGATTGTTAATCAGTTTATGTGCTGGGTGCGTACAAGTAAGTCTACCTTACTACCCGTAGTCATGCAACCGCACTCCCCTCAGCTGCCTACGGACAGCTCGTCTACCCCCGCTGCCAAGCACTGGAAAAAACCGACGCTTTACGTCTTGCTAGTTGCCGTAGTCCTCGTCGCTCTCGTTGCACTCTTAATGCCCAAAAAGCAGGTGGAGGGGCAGAGCGCCTCGCCTACTACCGAGCATCCCGCCACGTCTGCCGGCTACAAGTCACCGGCAAGCAAGTAGCAGAATAGAAAAAGCCCCGCCCACCAGTGGGTTTTTCATGGATAGCCATCGTTCAGCGTAAGTTATACGGAGAGCGTTTGCCCCTAGCTTTTAAGTAGATTTTGGTGGCTAAACGAGTATATCCACGCTATGCTCCCTGGGCTTTGTAGTGCAACTTTGTATCGGTAAAATATAATATTTTGCTCGCAAAATGCCGCTATCCATTAGTATATGCCCCTTTCTACCCTATACTTTGAAAATGATTTGGCCAGTATCAGCTCCCATCTTTCTGGCTATGTGCAGCTTACTTACCATCCTAATAAATACACCTTAGAAGACTTGCGCACGGTACTTAGGCATACGGGCGATTTGTTATTGCAACACCAGTGGCATATGCTCTTAGAAGACCACCGGCAATTAGTGTTGCTAACGGCCGAGCAGCAAGGGATGATGGTTCGGTACTGGCAGCAGCAAACGCGATTACTAAATCGCCCGCTGTGCGTAGCCACGGTGTTAGCGCAGAACGTGTTCGCACGGTTATCAATAGCTGCCCTCCAGCATGAGCTCCGAGCCACCGGCATCAACTACCGGTCATTTGGCGACTCAGCGGCTGCCAGTTCCTGGATTCTAATGCAAATTGGGCGCTCACAACTGATGTAATAAAGTGTGTTAGGTGGAGCAACTCCGTAGTCAAATTGCTTTTTAATTTTAAATAATACTGTAGTTTTTTGAATATCTTTTATAAGGTACTTGCATGCCACAATAGGGACTACTGATGTCGCAACGTACTCGGCGTGCATTTTTTATTGAACAAGCCGTCGAGATAGTTTCTGAAACGGTTGCTCTACAAATCTATGAAAAATATGGGCGCCTGCTATTGAAGTTAATACGCAAATGGCAATGGAGAGTGTTTGCATTATCGCATTATGAGGATGTAAAAAACGTACTAATAAAAACTCAGCAGCTGATCCGGTTATAAAATGCGTCAGATATAAAGAGTAAGAAATACTGCCTAGCCACTTAAATACGGAGTGCTGTGCTTTTGCAAAGGCAATGAGTATAGTAGTAGCTAATCCAAACAAAGCAGGATATAAGCCGAAATTAAATGATAAAATACTGCTAAACAGAGTGATAGCTAATAAGAAGTGGCGCATGATCATAATGTGCTGCCGATGAAGTAAGGCTGTGCCTCCAAGGGCGAAAAACAGAGAAAAGCGAAAGAAATTATCCGTAGGTAAGCCCGGTAAGTATTGTGCACTATGTAACAGTAGTGCCAGCCCTAAGAACACAACAGTATTAGTGCGATACAGCAGTTTATAAAGCAATCCAACGATTAAATAGAATTGAAATTCAATAGCTAGTGTCCAAAATACTCCGTTCAACCATGCATTCCCAGTAAATGGTGCCAAGAATGTAAGGTTGTCTAATATTTGGAACCAGCTTAGGGCCTGAAGCCGCGCATGGTTATGTTGAATTAAGTAGTCGACTACGACCCACTGTAGCACAAGTAACAACAAGCTGACATAGGCTGGTGGACAAATACGTAGTATGCGTTTGCGCAGGTAGGGTGCGAAATCGGTAAGTGAATACCTTGTATGCCATAGACTATATGGGATAACAAAGCCTGAGATGACAAAGAATACCTCAACTCCCATGTAGCCCCAAGAAAACAAGTGGCTAAGCGGTAGAAACTGCAGTTTAGGTAATGCCCCGTTTGTAAAGTGGAAGAGGACAACACTTAGTGCTGCGAAGCCCCGAAGTAGATCAAGGATGCCTAGATGTTGTGTGATTCGCTTGGCTGGTGAAACGGATATAATAGGAAGAGTTGCGGTAGGCATAGTGTATAGTTTGGTAAGATTATTAGAAATAATTTTACTAAACCAAGTTTCTTTCTGTTCTATTGCTTTCTTAAATTAATAAGATAGTGTAACCTGAGCCACTATACCGAATTAACGGCTTGATAGCCACGTGGATTGAGGACGAGAGATTTTTTTAGCTCTACCTCGCGTAGGCCCTTGGTACTGCTGTACACACTTCTATTACTGGCTATAATGAGCACAATAATGGACGTGCGCAGATTATATAATATTATCTATATAATCGAACGTGAAAAGGCGGCAAGGCGACGTTTAATCGAAGCAATAGAAAGTCAAGCGTTCTTCCCACCGAGCATTTAGTTTTGGGGCACCTCCATTGCTTACCACTTGTTAGGGGGGTAGGGTGCGCTGGCAGCTGCCGAGAAGGCGTATCTATTCTCCCGCTCATGGCTCCACCCCTTCACTTCCTGCTTCAGCATGGCATTCTCAGTCCGACCCAGTACTGGAAGCTGCGCCTGCTCAGTGCCATTGCGCTTGGGCCCTTGTTGGGGGTACTGTACTTGGTATTTTTAAGTTGGCGCCGGCCGCGAGCGCCTCGCGCGGTGGCTGGTCCTCCGCCCACGATGTGGGTAGACAAGCATGGCCGTCTGCTCATCCGGCGTGCGCCCCCTAAGACCTCGGCGTAGGTGGCACTAGTAGGAGCGGGACTGCATTTATTAGAGAGCTACGTGACTTTTACTTACTCATACTGGCTAGCTAAACCTAGTGGGTAACTATCGCTACTGAGCTACAACCTGGCCTTTTAGCAAGCGTAATAAAAAGCTTGAGCTAGCCAGTGTTGCTATGCCAGCGCGGCGCCGGCGGCAGCCAGGCTGCCGTGCTTTAGCAGCTGGTGCGGTTGCTGCCAGGTGGGCAGCGCCTGGCCAAGCAGGTGCCAAAAGCGAGCATTGTGCAGCCGCTCGTGCAAGTGCGTTAGCTCGTGCACCACCACATATTCGAGGCAGGCTAGTGGCCACTGGCTGAGCTCGAGGCTAAGCCAGATACGCCGGGGGCGAAGGCTGCAGGTGCCCCAGCGGGTTTTCATTTGCTTGATGCCCCAGCTTTGCGCGTGGGCTCCTACTACGGGTTCCCACTTGGCGAGCAAAGCCGGCAGCTGGGCTTGCAGCTGCGCCCGGCGCCAGCCCGCAAGAGCTAGCTGCCGCTGCGCGGGTGTGCTGCCCGCTGGTATACCCAGGCACAAGCGGCCGTCGGCCAGCACTACCTGCGTGCGGCCCGGCCGTTCCATTACCTCAAGGGGGTAGGCAATGCCTTGGTAGTAATGCATTTCGCCTGCCACATACTGCAACGTAGGAAGCGGCGCCTGCGCCAAGAAAGCCGCTTGGTGCTTCTGAATCCAGGGCAGTTTTGGGCCACTAGCTCCCGAATGGTGGCCTCCGGCGTGTGCCAGGGGGCGGACACGCGCAGGCGGCCATCGGCCCGCCGCACCGATAGGCGCAAGCCGCGCACCTGCTTGCGCACCACTGCGATGTGCAACCCTTCGACCTGGAGCATGTGGAGCATAGTGGGCTATTGGCTGGGCCAGACAATAGCCACGGGGTAGGCTAGCACGGCGGCTCCGCAAAGATATCGGCGCCGGTGCGCCAGACAAATTCAGAATTAAGCCCTACCCTTGCCTCGCGGCCAGACTTTGCTGGCCCTATACCTGCTCCCTTTTTCGCTCTGCTTATGTGGTGGCTCTACGCATTGCTATCCGCTGTTTTTGCAGCTCTCACGGCCATTCTGGCCAAAATCGGCATCAAAGGCGTCGATTCTAACTTGGCCACGGCTATTCGCACAGTGGTTATCCTGGTGCTGGCCTGGGGCATCGTGTATTTCCGAGGCGGACTCGAGCAAGTACACTTGCTTACACGCACCAACCTGATTTTTCTGGGCCTTTCGGGCGTAGCTACGGGCTTGTCGTGGATATTCTACTTCCGGGCTTTGCAGCTGGGCAAAGTTTCGCAAGTAGCCCCAGTCGATAAGCTCAGCGTGGCTATCGCTATCGTGCTCTCAATTGTGTTTTTGGGTGAGAAACTGACTTGGCACACGGGGCTGGGTGCGGCCCTGATTATTGGTGGCACGTTGGTCTTGATTTTCTGATGGCTGCTACAGTTAAAAAAGACACTTATGCGCTCAACATTCGTGGCGGTGCTTCGGGCAAGCTCCTTTGTTAGGCCTGCGGCGCGTAGCAGGCTTTAGCGCAAAGTGCTAGCCGGTCGATTTTGCGGCCGAAGAGTCGTAATAAGCTCTTTTAGCGGCGTGGGGGTGGCTGCTAAGTCCGGTCGGACTGCCAGCACGTATACTGTTTTTGGCCCGACTACGGGGGGTAGGCGCAGTAGCCTTGGCAACACCAAGATAAGCTCAACGGTTATTTGTGGGCGTATTTTGCAGCCCTGATTTTTGCGTATTTAGTTTAAGTTTTGTTCAGTGGCTGCCGTCGACAACCCATTTGAGGTATTTTTTGACTCAGTGCCTACTGGGGCCGTGTTGTATGCTCCGGTGCTGGATGCTGCCGGCAATGTAGTTGACTTCACTTTTGCGCGCCTCAATGCCGCTGCCCAGCGCCTGCTGTGCCTACCCCCCCAACCCGCCACCACGTACCGGCAGCACTTTTTAGCTGGGCAGCCTGGTGAGGCGTTTGCCTTTTTGCGCGCCGCGTGGCAGGCGGGGGGCGCCGTGCAGCAGTGCGACTTGCCCTACCCGGCTGCGGCTCCAGGCCCAATCCTGTATTTGGAAGCCCGCCGCGTAGGCGAAACGCTGCTGGTGAGCTTGGCCGCCCCGGCTAGCGCAACCAGCCCGGCCGAGGAGCTACCCAACCAAAGTGAGCAGCAGCACCAGCAGTTGCACCAGCTACTGATGCTACTACCCGCCAATGTGGTGCTGTTTAAGGGTCCCGACCACGTATTTGAAGTGGTCAACCCATCTTACCAGCGGCTATTTCCGGGCCGGGAGCTGCTGGGCCGGTCTGTGCGGGATGCGCTGCCAGAACTAGCTGAGCAGGGCTTCTATGAGACTATGGACCGCGTCTATCAAACCGGTGAGCCTTTTCATATGCAGGAGGCCGAAGCCTGGATTGACTATGCGGGTACTGGGCAACCGACGCTTTACTACTACAGCACGTCGTTCTTTCCGTTTCGGGAGGCGCAAGAGCAGATAACCGGAATTATTAGCGTTGCTTTTGACGTGACGGCCTTGGTGGCGGCCCGCCAGCAGGTGCAGCAGTTCAACCAAAAGCTGGAGGCGCGCGTGAGCGAGCGCACTCACCAGCTTACCGAACAGCAAAACTTGCTGAGCCACATTCTGGCGCAGGCGCCGGCGGCTATTGCTACCCTCAGTGGCCCCGAGCATCGCTACACGTTTTTCAATGCGCCGTATCAGGCAATGGTGGCTGGCCGCGCGCGCGTGGGCTTGCAGGTGGCCGAGGTGGTGCCGGAGGTGGTGGAGCAAGGTTTTGTCGGCCTGCTCGACCGGGCGTATGCTACGGGCAAGCCCTTTACTGGCACTGCCACGCTACTAATGCTGCAAGACGAGGCTACCGGCCGCGCTGAGCAGCGCTACATAGACTTTACTTACCAGCCGCTATTTGACGGCCAGCAGCGCCCGCAGGGTATCCTGGTGTTTATCCTGGACGTGACGGACCGGGTGCGGGCCCGCAAGCAGGCCGAAACCCTGCAAGCAGCCATGCTGGCCGTGGTGAAGCGCCAGGGGCAGGAGCGCGAAGACGTTTTTCGGCTGTTTGAGCAGGCCCCAGCGGTCATTTGCCTGCTGCGCGAGCCCGACCACCGCATCGAGTACCTCAACCCCGCCTACCAGGCGCTGTTTCCGGACCAGGTGCTGCGGGGCCGCACGCTGGCCCAGGTGCAGCCCGAGGCCAAAGCCCTAGTGGTGTTGTTCGACGCCATCTACGACCAAGGTCAAACCCATTTTCAGAACGAGGTGCCCGTGACTGTTGCGCCGCCCGATGGTGGCCCGGCTACGCTGCACTATTTCGACTTTACGTACCAAGCCTACCGCGAAAACGACCGCATTGCGGGCGTGTTTCTCTTTGGCTTTGAGGTGACGGAGCAGGTGCTGGCCCGCCAGCAGCGCGCAGCCCAGCAAGCCGAGTTGCAGCGCATTTTTGAGCAAGCACCGGTGGCCATTGCCATCATGCGCGGCCCCAACTTGGTGATAGAGCTGGCCAATGCGGCGATGGGCAGCATCTGGGGGCGCTCGCCGGCTCAGGTATTAGGCAAGCCCTACTTCGAGGCCCTACCCGACACAGCTGGCCAAGGTTTTGAACCGCTGCTGGCGCAGGTGCTGCGCACCGGGGAGCCCCTCGCTATTACCGAAGCGCCGGTGCAGCTAGACCGGGCGCATACCGGGCAGCCTACCCTGGCCTACGTCAACTTTGTGTTTCAGCCGCTGCTAGATGCCCAGCAGCAGGCAGTAGGCCTGATTGCCATTGGCCTGGAGGTGACCGCGCAGGTGGTGGCCCGCGAGCAGGTGCACCACCTTAACCGGGAGCTGGCCGCTACCAACGGCCGCCTCACGTACACCAACACGGACCTGGACACGTTTGTGTACACGGCCTCGCACGACCTAATGGCGCCCATTACCAACATCGAGGGCCTGCTAATCGCCCTGCGCGAGCACTTGCCTGCCGAGGTGCAGCAGTCGGAGTTGGTAGCCCAAATACTAGACTTGATTCAGGATTCGGTGGCTCGCTTTCAGCAAACCATTGCCCACCTAGCCAATATTGCCCAGCTGCAGCAAGCCGAAGCGGCCGAGCCCATAGAGTTTGCTACCCTAGTAGAAGACGTACGCCTCGACTTGGCCCCGCTGCTAGCGGCCACCCACGCCAACCTGGCTGTGGACCTGGACGCGTGTGCGTCCACCGTATGGGTAGCGCCCAAAACCCTCCGCTCGGTGGTCTATAACCTGCTCAGCAATACCATCAAGTACCACCACCCTACCCGGCTGCCGCTGGTGAGGCTGCATACGTACTGCGCCGAAGGCCACGTGGGGCTGGTGGTGCGTGACAATGGCCTGGGCCTAACGGAGCGGCAGCAGGGACAGCTATTCGGTATGTTTCGGCGCTTGCATACCCACGTTGAGGGCTCGGGGGTAGGCCTATTTATGGTCAAGCGCCTCGTCGAAAATGCCGGCGGCACCATCACCGTAGAAAGCACCTTTGATGAGGGCTCTGCCTTCACCGTCACGTTTCCCAACCTGAGCCCGGTGCCGAGCGCGGTTGGCGCTGAGCTATTTGGCCAGGTTAGTTAGTGCCTGGCGAGGGGGTAGGGAACGCTTAAAGCGCGCCCTAGTTAGCAACCGTCTTCTAAGGCGAGCAGCTCGGGAGGGAGCTGGCGCTGGAAGTGCTGCTGCAAGATGTCGTTGATTTTTTCGCGCGTCAGTGGCTTGCTTACCCAGTTATCGATGGGTAGGCCCGTGAGCCGCGACCGGTCGCGCGGGTGCGTCGAGCTCGACAAAATGATGATGACCGGCACTGGGGCCGGGGGCCGCACATAAGCTTCGAGAAACTCGATGCCGTCCATCACGGGCATGTGCACATCGAGCAAAACCAGGGAGGGCACTGGCTCAGGCTGTGCCTCGGCTAGCATAGTTAGCGCCTCCACGCCATTTTCGGCCACAATGCAGCGCTCGGCCACGCCCAGGCTGAGTAGTAGGTGCTGGTGCAAGAAGTTGGTTGTCGGGTCGTCATCGACCAAAAGCACACAGGGAAGTTTTTGCATAGCAGAAAAGAAAGAAGCGTGATGCTGCCGGGCGATTCACCCGCCAGCTAGTTGGGCAATGACACAGTGAAAGTAGCGCCTACCCCCGGCTCGCTTTGCACAGTGATGGTGCCCCCGGCGTTTTCCACAATGCGCTTGACCATGTAAAGGCCCACGCCCGTGCCCTCGACGTGGGCGTGCAGGCGCCGAAACAAGCCAAATACCTTCTGCTGCTGGGCCGCGGCTAGGCCCAGGCCATTGTCTTGCACCGCCAAGAGCGTGTGGCCATCTTGCGTAGCACAGCGCAGGTGCACTTGGGGCACCCGGTCGGGGTGGCGGTACTTGAGCGCGTTGCTCACCAGGTTGTACACCACCGAGCGCAGGTGCTGGGGCGCCAGCGAGAGGGTAGGGCAGTCCGTTAGCTCCACCAATAGCTGGGCGCCGGTGGCCTCAAACTCAGGCGCTAGGTCTAGGCGCACCGCCTCGATGGTGGCGGCCACATCCACAGCCTCGGGCCGCTCGGTGTAGGCCTGCTGCAGGTGTAAGAGGTCGGTGAGCTGGGCAATGGTGAGCTGAAAGCGCCCGATAGCGTTCTGCATCATGTTCAGCACCTTGGGCACTAGGCCAGCCTGCCGAGCCTCGGCGGGCAGCTGCTGGCGTAGTAGCAGCAGCAGGCTCTCGATGTTGCCAATCGGGGCCTTCAGGTCGTGCGAAGCCGTGTAAATAAAATTGTCCAGATCGGTATTGGCGCGCGTGAGCTGGGCGTTGGTGGCCCGCAGCGCATCGTTCATTTCGCCCAGCTGCTGGCGGGCCCGCACCTGCTCGGTTACCTCGTAGGCAAATACTGAAATGCCTACCACCATGCCCCGCTCGCGGTAGGCTTGGTAAGTGAAATTCACGTACTTCGTGAGGGGTAGGCCCGCAGCCGACGTTGTGGTCAGCTCCACCTCGTTGCCCACGTAGGGCACGCCGGTGCGGTACACCTGGTTCAGAAATGCAATAAATTTCTGCGCCTCTGGCAACACCTCGGCCAGGCTGCGGTGCTGCAGCGCCCGGCCCGGAAAGAGCTGCTCGAAGGCTTGGTTGAGGTATTCAAACTCGTACTGCGGCCCGCGCATAAATGCCACGGCGGCTGGCGTTTGCGCAAATACCTGGTAAAAGGCGTCGCGCTCCTGCACCTGGCGCCGGGCAGCCTGTAGCACTTGGGTTTGTAGCTCCTGAGCGTGCTGCTGCGCCTGGCGCTGGGCCGTCACGTCGAGGGAAAACAGCAGCACCCCGTCGATGTCGCCCTGCTCATTAAAGCGCGCCTGGTACACGCAGTTGAAATACGCATCTTCTAGTTGCCCGGTGTCGGGTCGTGCCACGCGCATCATCACCTCGTGGCCCGCGTGGGTGCGGCCTGTTTCGTACACACGCCGTAGGTGCATGGCCAACGGGTGAGCTGCTAGTTCGGGCAGTGCCTGTAGCAGCGGCCGGCCCAGCAACTGGCGCCCCGGAAACCGCTGCTGATAAGCAGGGTTCACTAGCTCATAAACCAGGTCGGGCCCTTCGAGTAAGCAAATGGCCAGCGGGGCTTGCTGAAAAGACCGTTCGAGGCGCTGGCGCTGGTACTCAGCTTCGGCGCGGGCCTGCTGGGCCACCGCTACCCCAGCTGCCACCCGCGCCTCTAGCTCCTGGTTGAGCTCCTGCACCTGCTGCTGGGTGTAGGCCAGGCGCTGGTTGTTGGCCCACAGCTCCTCATTGGTAGCGCGTAGGTGCTTGTGCAGCTTGCGTTGGTGCAGCTGCCGGCGCGTTAGCACGTGCTGGGTCACGTCGTGGCCCAGCACGGTCAGGCCTACCGTTTGGCCGCCCTCCTGGTAGGGCTGAATGGTCAGGTTGAGGTACGTGGTGGCGGCGGGGCCACCGGGCGGGCCGATGGCCAGGGGCCGCTCGAAGCCCGCGTACGTTTCGCCCGTGGTATACACGCGGTCGAGCAGCCGGCGCAAGCCCTGCGCCATGGGCTGGGGTAGCTGCTCGGCTACGGGCCGCCCGGCCACCACGCGGCCCGGCAGCAGCCGCTCGTAGGCCGGGTTAAATGCGTGCAGCACATGCGTGGGCCCATGCAGCACGCAGGCAATTAAGGTAGTTTGCAAGAACACCCGGCTTAGCGTAGGGCCACCAAGCGGGCAGCTAGCGGGAGCCCCCGGCCGCGCCGGCCATTCGGTGGGGGGCAACTGGGTTAGCACCGCTACCAGCTGCTCACCTTGGCGCTGGGCCACCACGCGCCAACCTGCCCGGGCGCAGCGCAGGTCGTAGTTTCCTACCCCCTCCGCAAAGAAGCTAATGCGGCAAAAGTCGAAGAAAGCCGTTTGGCGGGGTAGCAGCGTGCATACAGTGCCCATTCCAAACTCGGGTAGCCCCAGCCACTGCTGGGCCATAGGGTTGAGGTGTCTCAGCGCAAAGTCAACTACTTCTGCTTCTTCCGGGTCGGCCCCGGTGTACACGGGGCTCAGGTGCACAATGCCGACGGCCAGGGTACTTAGTAGGGCGCTAGGAACGGCAAGCTCGGCAGAATGGGTGGGAACGGGACGAGGCATGAGCCAGCATAAGCTAAGCTACTGGGGTGCTACCAAGCTATCGATAAAAATTAAGCCAGGTAGCAGCTTGCGTAACGTGGGTGGGCAATCGGAGGGGGTAGGCTAGCGGCCCGCTGCCTAGCATGAGCGAAAGATGAATAGCCCCAACTAATCAGGGTTATCAATCAGTTGAGGTTCTGTTATAAAATAAAAATACACCAATACTGCTTCATTACCAGCGGGTATCACTACCATTTGCTCAGCTGAGGCTAGGTAAAAACGAATACTTTCCTCAACAGATAACGCTGTTTAAATTACTAGAAAACAGCCTAAAAGTTGCTGTTACTCTGCCATGGCTCGCGGCTGCTACGCAAGGGTAGCTAGCCAAGGTTTGCCGCAAACCACGCGGTATTTCTTGTGCTATGGCTAGTATGTTTTCATACTTGTTTTTGACAGTCAGTTAGTTGTCCACCGACATCAATGAGGCCAGTGGTCCAGGTTATTAAGTGCATAATGGAGAGCCTCACTGCACTTCAGAAAACACTTACTATTTTCAGATGTGGTGGACCCCGCGACTTACCTTGTCCCGAAAGGAGATTTAGGGTGGTCTATTTCCCATTATGAGAATGCCCAGCAGCTGTTACCGAGCCCAAATCGCCTGGTAAGGCGGTACGCTATACTGCTAATTGTCGGCGCAGTTAGTAGGGGTATTTTGGCCTCCTACAGGGGGTAGGGCCGCTCGTAGCGCGGGCATCTAGGTAGTGCCGCCAACCAGATAAGTCGATTGACTTTGCCCGCTAGGCGAGTTTGGTAAACTTCCGAGCGACCCGCGCCGTTAGTATAGGCATCAGCGCCCAGCTATTCGGGCCAATCCCTACGCAGCGGCGCTGTATATTTACTTGCTCCCCATACCTTTGCCTTATGGAAGTTGCTAGCTACACCTTGGCCGAAGCCACTACGGCGGCCCCTTACCTCGATTATGGCCGCTGCGTCGACGCGGCCAACCGGCCTGCCAACCACAGCGGCGACTGGCCCACCGAGGGCGAAGTATACCCCGTGCGCGTAGTCGAAAGTCGCCTCGAAGGCATTCCGCTGGTGCACGTGCTCACGTTCGATGGCCCGGCGCCCTACTACAATGCCTTCGCGCCGCACCGCTTCGAGCTCACGCACCGCATCTATTTGAATTAACTACCACCGATTTTTTGCCCACAAAAAGCCCCGGCCAACTAGTTGACCGGGGCTTTTTGGTGCAATTAACTTGGCGTGTGCTGGTGCCTGGCTAGGGCTACTGCGCGCTGGCCACAGCCGAGTCGCCAGCGAGCGCATCGTGGTAGCCCAGGCCGTTGAGAGTCATGGTAGTGTCCGTGATGCGGTGAATATCACGCACTTCGCAGGTCAGCTTGAGGTAGGCGGCGCCGGTATAGCCCGTCACGTTGCCGGCTGGCTGCGGGCCGGGCTTGCACACGGCATCGCGCACGGCTTGCACCGACAAGCGGGTGCGACGGTCGCTGGCATTGAGCTGGTACACCTTCACGGCGGCCACCTGCGGGCAGCCGGCTTGGCCCGTGGTGGTCCAGTCAATCTGAACCGGCACGGCCACTTGCTTGGTAGTGCCTACCAACAGGTTGCCGGTGTAAGTGTGGGGGTAGGTGCGAGCGCCTACGCTCGCTTTCACAAACGTGGTATCGAAGCGCAAGACCTTGGCCGTGCTGGGTGCGGCAGTCGAGGGGCTACTCTGCACGCTAGAGTTGGTTTCGCGGCACGAGGCCAGCGCAGTAGAAACGAGTGCTAGTAAAAGTAATTTTTTCATAATCATACATGGAAATGGCTGATAGAAGCCGCCTTCGAAGATAACGGAATTCCGCTGCGTGAAAAGCTGCTGCGCAACTGCTGCTTGCAACGGGCGCAGCCCTGACCGCGAACTTCGTGCCTATGTCTGGCTTTTAACTGGGTAGGAACAACTATAAAATTGCAATGTCAAGATAATGAATTGATTAAGATAAGGAGCTGGTGCAATGGAATGCCCCACCCGGTGGTAGCCAACTGGTTTCCCAACCCATGTTCTATACTGCTTGGCCTGCAATTAGTCTTGCTTTCATAACCTGAGGTTATTCTGAATAACTATTCACAATTACCTTTTAAATAAGTGGTTGCGTAGTTTTGTGGTGTTCTATTAACCCGCCCCATGGTTGCCACTACCCACACCCTACCCCCCACCCACGCGCTCAATTCGGCTAAGTTTGCGCGGCACATGCAGGCGCCGCACCACATGTTAGGAGTTACCCTCACGGGGCAGCAAGGGGTGTTTGGGCTGCTGCTAGTGTATTGCCTCACGCCGTGGGCCTCGCCGCCCCTAGCCCTGGCGCTGGGCCTGGCTTTGGCCCAAACCGTTGGTAACCCATTTGCTGCACGCACCAA
>Ga0160429_1000782_pt1 | contig 21128 bp, 19 predicted proteins | sample SolpanmetagenomR_FD_108199 | JGI IMG/M metagenome (GOLD analysis project Ga0160429, IMG submission 108199) | Solar panel surface microbial communities from Lawrence Berkeley National Laboratory, California, USA - R | ecosystem: Engineered > Built environment > Solar panel > Unclassified ...
CCGGAATTCTTGAGCGCGGCGGAGTAGCTGTAGCCCTCATAGGTGCCCGCCTTGCGGCCGACGACACCCTTCAGGTCCGGGCCGACGCCGTTCTTCTGGAAGTTGTGGCAGGCCTTGCAGGGGGCGAAGGCCTTCTCGCCTGCGGCCGCATCCCCGGCCTCCTGGGCCTGAACCGAGAGCGGGATCAGGGCGGCGAGGACGGCACCGAGAACGAGTGAACGCATGGATTTCCTCCTTTTGGCCGCTGGCGCGGCAGCGTCGAGGGCAGAGCTTGCCTGCCTGGAACAGCTCTAAAGAATCCGCATACTGGGTGCAACGGCCACGTTTACGGACGTCGATCACTAGTCTGCGGTTGCAGCAGCCATGGCGGGCAACCGCTACCCTCAACACGAAGCGTTCGATTTGGCTCCCTGCGGCACGTGAAGTCTCGGCCAACGACAGACATCCGCCCGGGCCGCCACGCCCCACCTGCCCGGTCGGCGGGTCGAGCGATTTGCCCATGCGGCCCGCCGTCCTTAGGCTCGTCCGTCGTCCTTAGGCTCGATTGCGCCGTGCGCCCGAAGGCATCCAACCTCCCCGACAGCCTGACGCGCCTGCTGGCGACGCCCCAGCGGCGCGCGCCCGGGCGGGCGCGCGGGGAACACCCGCTGCCGGGGACCGGACGGGACTCTCCGCATGCCGCCCTGGAAGCCGCCTTGCTGCGCGGCTTCGTGTACGGCGTGTCGGGCCTCGTCTGGCTCGTCGTGGCGGCGCTGTTCGTCCGTCATCTCGCGCGCTGAGGACCAGCCTCTCCAAGCCGGGTGTGGCGCTGTGGATATCGGCGACCCCGCCGGCGTTCGACACGATCAGCCACTACTTCCAGGATCAAGTCGGGTATCGCTCCCTCCGATTACGAGCATGTTCGGCTGGACCGACCACGCCCGTCCGCATGCAGGGAGGATCGGACAATGAGTCTGACCGGACGCTTCTGGTTTCGAAAATCCTGGACCGGCCGGCTGGTCCTCCTCGTCGAGGAAGAGCGCCCGCGCTGGTTCGGCCGCGGTGTCGCCAAGCCGCGCTGGCGGAACGCCAGGCTGATGGACTTCGCGGAGCCGGAACTGCGGCCGCTGATGATCATGGAGAAACACCACCGCACCGGGGCCGCGTCCGCGCAGGTCCGGACCCTGCGCCCGGTTCCCGCCGCGCCCGAAGCCCGCGCCGCGAACGGCTGAGGCCGGCCATCGGCGCCCGTCGCGTCGGGCGGTCCAGCGCCGGTGGCTGCGGCGGCCCTTCGCGATCACCACCTTGAGGCGGGGGGCGCCGGTTCGTGGGCGCCTCGATTCTGGTGAGGATCGCCATGCCGCACTATTTCTTCCACACCCAGATCGGTGACGACCTTATCACCGATCCCACGGGGTTCGACCTCCGCGATCCCGACGAGGCCTGGGAGCGGGCCCGCGCGACGATCCGCGCCGCCCTGCAGACGCCCCGCGATCAGGCCCGGCTGATGACCGCCTGCCTGATCGTCGTCGATGCCGCGGGCGACGTGGTTCTGGAGTTTCCCTTCAGCGAGGCCGTCACGCTGCCGTCCCCGGACGATCCCACGCGTCATTGAGGGCGGCGCTCCGCCGATCTGTGCCCTACATCGCGGCGGACGCGTCGGATGAGGATGGCTGCAGGATGGATTCACCCCCGAACGATCTGGATGCGCGGGCGCTCGGCGCCGCCGCGCCCGGCAAGGGTCTGGCCCGCGAGGCCTGTCCGTACGCCGAGGGGACGGAGGCACGCAGCCTCTGGCTTTCCGGCTATGAGGAGGCGGTCGCGGGTGGGGCCGCACCCGTGACCGGTGGCATCGCCAAGCACCCGGTCGGTCCGGGGCACTGATGGACGCGCTGACCGGAGCCCGCCTCCCCCCGACATCGCACCCGCCCCTGAACCGGAGGGCCGTGGGCGCCGTCGTCCTGGGCAACGCCCTCGAATTCTACGACTTCACGGTCTACGCCTTCTTCGCCAAGCCCATCGGCGAGGCGTTCTTCCCCGCCAACGACCCGACCCACAGCCTGCTGGCCTCGCTGGCCCTGTTCGGCATCGGCTACGTCATGCGGCCCATCGGCGGCGTGCTGATCGGCGCCTTCGCGGACCGGGCCGGCCGCAAGCCCGCGATGCTGATCACCATCGCGCTGATGGCGCTCGGCATGCTGATGCTGGCCGCCTGCCCCTCCTACGCGGTGATCGGCGGCTGGGCGCAGGTGATCGTCATCGCCGGACGTCTCGTGCAGGGTCTGGCGTTGGGCGGAGAGGTCGGCCCGTCCACGGCCTATCTCCTGGAGGCGGCGCCTCCGGAGCGGCGCGGCTTCGTGACGAGCTGGCAGATCGCCAGCCAGGGATGTGCCGCCCTGTTCGCCGGCATCATCGCGACCGTCCTGGCGCTGGCGGTGGGCGACCAAGCGATGGCGCAATGGGGCTGGCGGCTGATGTTCGCCCTCGGCCTGTGCGTCGTCCCGGTCGGCCTGATCATCCGCAGCCACTTGCCGGAGACGGCCGGCCCCGAGGAAGACCCGCACGCGGCCGCGTCGACGTTCGGGGTCGTCCGGCGGCTCCTGCGCGATCACGGCCGATTGCTGGGCCTGACCTTCCTGGTCATCGCGGCGTCCACCGTCTCGAATGCGGTGGGCACGAACATGCCGGTCTTCGCCGGCGCGACGCTCGGCCTCTCCGAGACCGCCGCCACGGCGGTGCCGATCGCCCTCGGGCTCGCCTCCGTGATCTTCCCGCTCCTCGGCGGCTGGTTGGCGGACCGGGTGGGCCGCCGCCCGGTGATGATCTGGCCGCGCGCGCTGATCCTGATCCTGGCCGTGCCCGCCTTCGCCTGGGTGGTGCAGGCGCCGAGCGCCGCGAGCGTCTACGCGGTCACCTTCCTGCTGTCGGCGCTGTCGTCCATCAACGCCGCCGCCGTGATCGTCGGCATCCCGGAGGCGCTGCCGCGGGCGGTACGCAGTGCCGGCCTGTCGATCGTCTACGCGGTGTCGGTCTCCGTGTTCGGCGGCAGCACCAACTACGTGGTGAACTGGCTGATCGCGACGACGGGCGACCGCCTCGCACCGGCCTACTATCTCGCCGCCTTCAGCCTCGTCGGCACGGTCGCCGCCATGCTGCTGCCCGAGACGCGCGGCCGCGATCTCGACGCCGACGCCGCGGCCTGACGCGTCCGGCACGGAGCCACGCGCGTGGCGCCTCCCGGCTCCGGGCGTGTGCACCGGCCTCGGGTCGGGGCCCGGGCGTATGTGCGCTCGCGCACGACGCCCGCGGGAATCCTCGTCGGTCGTCCGTTTCGCCCCTAGGTCGGCGCGCGGCCCGAGCCTAGACGGGTGGCATGCCAACGCCCTCAGAGACGCGCCGTCCGCTGGTCCTCGCCGCGGTGATGGCGGTGATGTTCATGATCGCCATCGAGGCGACGATCGTCTCGACGGCGATGCCGCAGATCGCCGGTCAGCTCGGTGATCTGCATCTGTACGCCTGGGTGTTCGCCTCCTTCCTGCTGACCCAGACGGCCACCACGGTGGTGTTCGGCAAGCTCTCCGACCTGTACGGACGCCGTCCGGTCCTGCTGTTCGGCATCGCGGTCTTCCTGATGGGCTCGCTGCTGTGCGGGCTCGCTTGGTCGATGCCCTCGCTGATCCTGTTCCGCCTCGTCCAGGGCATCGGGGCGGGGGCGATCCAGCCGGTGAGCCTGACCGTGGTCGGAGACCTGTACGCGGCCCGGGAGCGCGGCCGCATCCAGGGCTACCTCGCCAGCGTGTGGGGGATCTCCTCGGTGGCCGGCCCCCTGGTAGGCGGTCTGATCATTGGCCATCTGAGCTGGCCCTGGATCTTCTGGCTCAACCTGCCCATCGGCGTGATCGCGGCCGGCCTGTTCCTCCGCTACCTCCACGAGGGCGTCGAGCGCCGCAGCCGCCAGATCGACGCGATCGGCGCGGCCCTGTTCACCGCTGCCATCGCGGCCCTGATGCTGGCGCTGACCGCGGCAGGAGAGTCGGCCGCCGCGGCCGCGTGGCCGGCCGCCGGCTTTGTGGTGGCCGCGATCCTGTTCGTGCTCCAGGAGCGCCGCGCCGCCGATCCGATGCTCGACATCCGCCTGTGGATGCAGCGGCCGATCGCCACCGCCAACACGGCGACGCTGCTCTCCGGCATGACGGTGATCGGGCTCACGGCGTTCCTGCCGATGTACGTCCAGGGCGTCCTGCGGCAATCGGCGCTCATCGCCGGCCTGACGCTCACCCTGATGGTGCTCGGCTGGCCGATCGGCGCGACGACGGCGGCCCGAAGCTTCGTGCGCTTCGGCCTCCGCCCGGTCCTGCTGGTCGGCGCGACCCTCCTGCCGCTCGGCGCGATCGCTTTCGTGGCGCTCGGATCGGACACGTCGCCCCTCGTGGCCGCCTGCGGCTCCGTCGTCATGGGGCTCGGCATGGGCTTCCTGTCGACTGCCGCCATCGTGATCATCCAGGACAGCGTCTCCTGGGCGCAGCGCGGTGCCGCCACGGCCTCGAACATCTTCGCGCGCAACCTCGGCTCGACGCTCGGCGCCACCGCGCTGGGCGCCGTGCTGAATTACCGACTCGCTCATCCGGCGAGCGGGCCGACGGTCAGCTCGGACGAGTTGCGACGCCTGCTCGACGATCCGGCGAGCCTTGGAGCGGGGGGTGACGCGATCCGGGACGGGCTGCAGCACGCGCTGCACGGGACGTTCTGGACCGTCTTCGCCGTGGCGGTGCTGACCCTGCTCCTGTCGCTCCTGGTTCCGCGGGTCGCGATCTCGGACGGTCCGCGCGAACTCGCTGTGGAGTAGACGGCGTGGCGGCCGCGCAGCTTCCGTGCGGCCGCATCATGTTCTAGCGTCCCCCCATGCCCCTCGTGCCGCCCCCGCGCCCCGCAGCCCAGCCCGCGGCCGATATCCCGCCGACCAGCGTGCTCAACGCCAACCAGCCCGAATGGTCGGTGGGCGAGCTGGCGGGCGCCCTGAAGCGTACGCTGGAGGACGCCTTCGGGCACGTGCGCCTGCGCGGCGAGATCTCGGGCTATCGCGGACAGCACGGCTCGGGCCATGCCTATTTCTCGTTGAAAGACGGGCAGGCGCGCATCGACGCGGTGGTCTGGAAGGGCGTGTTCGGCCGCCTGCGCCAGCGGCCCCAGGAGGGGCTGGAGGTCGTCGCCACAGGGCGCATCACCACCTTCGCGGGCAAATCCTCCTACCAGATCGTGGTCGAGAGCCTGGAGCCTGCGGGCCTCGGTGCCTGGATGGCTCTGCTGGAGGAGCGGAAGAAGCAGCTGGCCGCCGAGGGGCTGTTCGCCCCCGAGCACAAGCGGGCGATCCCCTACCTGCCGCGTGTCGTCGGCGTGGTCACATCGCCGACCGGTGCGGTGATCCGCGACATCCTTCACCGGCTGGAGGACCGCTTCCCGCGGCCCGTCCTGGTCTGGCCGGTGCGGGTCCAGGGCGACGGGGCGGCCGAGGAGGTCGCGGCCGCGATCCGGGGCTTCAACGCGCTCCCGGCCGGGGGCCGGATCCCGCGTCCCGACGTGCTGATCGTCGCCCGCGGCGGCGGCTCCATCGAGGATCTCTGGGCCTTCAACGAGGAATGCGTCGTCCGCGCCGCCTTCGAGAGCGCGATCCCGCTGATCTCGGCGGTCGGGCACGAGACCGACACCACGCTGATCGACCACGTCTCCGACCGCCGCGCGCCGACCCCGACGGGCGCCGCCGAGATGGCGGTGCCGGTCCGCGCCGACCTGATCGCCACCGTGGCGGATCTGGCCGCCCGCGGCAGGGGGGCGGTCGGGCGCCGGATCGACCGCGACCGGTCGGACCTGCGCGCCCTCGCCCGCGCCCTGCCGGGCGCCGACGCCCTGCTGGCGGCCAAGCGCCAGCGGCTCGACCTCGCCGAGGCGCGCCTCGCTCCGGCCCTGGCGGCGGGCGCCAGCCGCCACCGCGCCCGGCTCCAGCTCCTCCTCGACCGGATGGCCCGGCGCTCGCCTGACGTCGCCCTCGCCAATGCCCGGGCGCGGCTGGCGCGGATCGACCACCGGCCGCTCCACGCAGTGAGCAACGACCTCCAGCGCAAGGGCGAGGCCCTGGTGCAGCTCGGGCGGCGCCTCGTCGTCGCCCGGGATGCGAGCCTGGAGCGGGCGCGGGCCCTGCAGGCGCGCCGCACCGATCGCCTGCTCGCCCTCTCGGACCGCCTCGTCCAGGCCGGGGCGCGCACCGTCGAGCGGCGGCGCGACCGGCTGCAGGGGCTCGCGGGGTTGCTGGGGTCACTCAGCTATCGGGCGGTACTGGAGCGCGGCTACGTGCTCGTGCGCGATGCGGCCGGGCTGCCGGTCCGCCGCGCCGCCGATGCGGCGGCCGCCTCCCGCCTCGGCCTGCAATTCGCCGACGGGATCGTCGCGGCGGTGCCGGACGGGACGCCCGCACCCCCGCAGGCGGCGAAGCCGGCGCGGCGCGGAGGCTCGCCTGCGTCAGCGCCGCAGGGCAAGCGCGCCGGCGCCGCGGCGACGCGGCAGGGATCGCTGTTCGACGCCTGAGGGCTGTGTCCCGCGGTGGCGCGGAGCCGGCGCGATCGTGGGTGCACGCACGGCGCGGTGCGTCAGCCGCCGGCCGGGCTTGCGAGGCCACGTCGCTCCGTTCCACCGCCCCGCGCGGGCGGACGGCGCCCGCCGGACCGGTTGAGGACGCCGGATCGCGGCATGGGGTGAGTCACCCCGGCTCCGCCCCGACGCGGTAGTGATAGCGGTACAGCTCACGTTCGAAGCCGAGCGCGCGGTAGAATGCGCGCGCGGGCGCGTTCGCCGCGACGACCTGCAGGCAGGCCGCTCGGGCGCCCTGCCCGCGTCCCCAGCCGAGCAGCGCCTCGACCGCCCGCTTGCCATGGCCGCGACCGCGCAGGGGTTCGGGCGTCGCCACCGCCTCGATGACCAGCAGCTCGCGGTCGAGCACCCCGAAGGCGATGGCGCCGATCCCGCCCTCCGCCGCCGCCGCCGCGAAGGCCCGGGGCAGGACCAGCGCGGCGACCGTGTCGCGGAACACCCGTCCGGCCGCGGCGTCCGCGTGGTTCATCGTGTCGCGAAGCGCTAGCCAGTCGGCGCCGGGGGCTGCCGCGACCGCCACGGACGGATCGGGCGCCCCCGCTGGAGCGTCAAGGTCGCGGAACAGGGTGCAGGTCTCATCCACGACGGCGTAATCCCCCCCAGCCAGCCACAACTCCAGTCCCGGCGCGATGGCCGGTATCCGGAAGATCGCACGCTGCCCGAGGCGACCGAAGGTTGCCCGTGCCGCATCGACGGCCGGCCCGGGCGCTCCGCTTCCACGCATCGGGTTCAGGGAGTTCTGCCGCTTCGAGGGGCCGCCCGCGGCGCGCAGCAGGTACCCGTGGACGAGGAGCTGGCGCGGGCTCGGCCAAGCGTTGAGGCAAGCCTCCTCCACGCGCCACGCCCGTTCGAGATCCGACATCGCCGCTTTCTCCCGACGGCCTGATCGCACGCCGCGGGGACTTGGCCAATCGCTGCGGGGCAAGACTTCGCCCATGCGGCGTCACGTACGCTTGAAGCATTGTGGAGCCGCGCGATGTCTCGGCGATGTCTGAACCTGACGTCCTGTTCTGCCTCCACTTCCTCGGCGGCAGTGCCCGAAGCTGGGAGCGTCTCGCGCGCGCTCTCGACGGTGTGCCGTTCTGCGTCCCGGTGGATCTGCCGGGCTTCGGCGATGCTGCCGGAACGACGGGATACTCCGTCGCCGCGATGGCCGATCACGTCGCTGCCCGGATCCGAACCCGCGCGCCCGCGCGGTTCGGCCTCGTCGGCCACAGTATGGGAGCCAAGGTGGCGCTGGCCTTGGCGCGCCGCTCCGAGGACGGCGAGCCGGGTCTGACCGGCCTCACCGACCTGATCCTGATCTCCGGTTCGCCGCCCAGCCCGGAGCCGATCCCGGACGAGCGCCGTGCCAAGATGCTCGCCTGGATCGATGCGGATCCCGAGACGCGTCGGCGCGAGGCGCGCGCCTTCGTGACCGCGAATGTCGGGCAGCCGCTGGACGTGGCGGACGAGGACAGGGCCGTGGACGACGTCCTGCGGGCCGCGCCGGCGGCCTGGACGGCGTGGCTCGAATCGGGGGCCCGCGAGGATTGGGGCCGGCGGATCGGGGTCCTGCGCACGCCGGCGCTGATCCTGGCGGGGTCCGCGGATGCCGATCTGGGCGAGGATGCCCAGGCGGCGCTGATGGCCCCGCATCTCGCGCATCATCGCCGCGTGACCGTCGCCGGCGTCGGCCATCTCCTGCCGCTGGAGCGACCGGCGATCCTGGCCGAGCGGCTGCGCGCGCATTTCGGTGACCGACCGGGTCAGGCGGATCCCGACGCTCCGGCGGTGCCGCCGGCCTACGCGGCGCTGATCGACTCCGAACGGGTGAACAGCCGGCTGCGCGAGGCCCTCGGCGCGCGCGCGGCTCCGGACGATCCGGCCTACCGTCCGACCGCCCTGGATCCGGTGGAACTCGCGATCCTCCGCGCCGCCATGGGCCGTGTCGTGCCGGTGCCGAATCTGGATCTCGCGGCGCGCCTCGACCGGAGGCTCGCCTCGGGCGAGGGCGACGGCTGGCGCTTCGCGGCGCTGCCGCCGGACGCGGACGCGTATCGGGCCGCCCTCCGCACCCTGGATGCCGCCGCCCGCGCCGCGCACGGCCGGCCGTTCGTCATCCTCGGCGGAAACGATCAGGATACGCTGCTCACCCTCTGCGAGCGGGCCGAGCTGACGGTGCCGGATATGCTCGGCGGCCGGCTCGACGCCGACCGGATGCGATTCTGGTTCGAGGATCTGCGTGCCGACGCGGTCCGGCTCTGGCTGGGGCATCCGGCTGCGCTGGCGCGGATCGGCTTCTCGGGCATCGGCGCCGGCGGCGACCGGGACGGTGAGATCGCCGACGGCCTGCCGGGCTTCCGCGCCGTGGGGCTGGATTCGCCGGAAGCTTGGGAGCCCCGGGCGGCGTACGAGGGGACGACACGATGAATCTCGAGGGCATGCGGGCCTACCGCGAGGACGAGAGCGTCGATGCGGTCGTTGTCGGCACCGGTGCGGGGGGCGCCCCGCTCATCGCGCGCCTCGCCGCGGCGGGCCTCAAGGTCGTCGCGCTGGAGGCGGGGCCCAACTTCACGCCGGAACGCTTCGCCTTCGACGAGACGCTCGCCGACGAGATCTACTGGACCATGGAACGCCTCAGCGGCGGCTCGACCCCGGAAGCGTTCGGGGCGAACAACAGCGGCACCGGCGTCGGCGGATCGACGCTGCACTGGGGCGCCTTCGTGCCGCGGGCTGATGCCCGGGACCTGCGGCTCCACACCGAGAGCGGGATGGGGGTGGACTGGCCCCTCGCCTACGAGGACCTGCGTCCGTTCTACGAGCGGGTGGAGCAATTCCTCGGCGTCTCGGGGGCGCAGGCCTATCCCTGGGATGCCGCGAGGCGCTATCCCCTCCCCCCGGTGCCGCGCAACGGCCCGGCGCAGATCATGGCGCAGGCCTGCGAGGCGCGCGGCATCCGATGGGCGGACGCCCCCGCCGCGGTGGTGTCGCAGGACTTCCAGTCCGAGGACGGACCAAGGCGCAACGCCTGCATCAATTGCGGCTTCTGCCACCAGGGCTGCCGCAACGGCGCCAAGGCGAGCATGGACGTGACCTATCTCCCCTTCGCCGTCTCCCGGGGCGCGGAGATCCGAGCCGAGGCCTTCGTGCACGGCCTCGAGCGCGGCGCGGACGGGCGCATCACCGGGGTGGTCTACCGGCAGGACGGGCAGGACCGGCGCCAGCGTTGCGGCACGGTCTTCCTCTGCGCGGGCGCCGTCGAGACGCCGCGCCTGCTGCTGCATCTCGGGCTCGCCAATTCGAGCGGTCAGGTCGGGCGCAACTACATGGGGCACGTGGCCACCCAGGTCTGGGGCACCTTCCCGAACGCGGTGCGGATGAACCGAGGCTATCCCTCGTCGCTGATCACCGAGGATTTCATCCGGCCGGGTGCCGACTTCGCGGGCGGCTACCTGATCCAAAGCCTCGGCGTCGTGCCGCTGACCTTCGGCAACGCGGCCGCGCGGGGTCGCGGCCTGTGGGGCAAGCCGCTCCTCGACTACCTCGACCGCTACAATCACATCGCCGGGATCGGCATCAACGGCGAGACCCTGCCCTGCGACGCGAACGTGCTCACGCTCTCCGACGAGCTGGACGCGCGCGGGATGCGCAAGGCCCATGTCAGCTTCGGCTACAGCACCAATGAGAACCGGCTCAACGCCCACGCGACCGCGGTGATGCGCGGTCTGTGGGAGGAGGCCGGCGCCGAGGACATCTGGGTGCTGGAGCGCGTCGCGCACACGATCGGCACCTGCCGGATGGGACGCGACGGATCCAGCGCCGTGGTCGATCCGCAGGGCCGCAGCTTCGACATCGACAATCTCTGGATCTGCGACGGCTCGACCTTCCCGAGTTCGCTCGCGGCCAACCCGGCGCTCACCATCATGGCGCTGAGCCTGCGCAGCGCGGAGGCGTTCCTGGCCGAGGGGCACTGACGACCTCACCCCGCCGCGGCACGCAGCTCCGCCAGACCGCGCCGCTGCCGTCCCTCCGCGTCGAAGTTCGCCGGATCGAGCCAGGCCGAAAAGCCGGCGCGGACGCGGGGCCATTCCGCGTCGGTGATGGAGAACCAAGCCGTGTCGCGGGAGCGGCCCTTCACGACCACCGCGTTGCGGAAGATGCCCTCGAAGGTGAAGCCCAGGCGCAGCGCCGCCGCCCGGGACGGCGCGTTGAGGCTGTCGCACTTCCACTCGTAGCGCCGATAGCCCAGCTCGTCGAAGGCGCGCGCCATCATCAACGCCATGGCCTCCGTGGCGGCGGCACTGCGCTGGAGCCGGGGTCCGAAATGCAGGTGCCCGACCTCGATCACGCCGTTGCCGGGGTCGATCCGGAGGTACGAGGCGATGCCGAGCGCTTCGCCGGTGGCGCTGTCCAGCACCACGTGGAACAGCGGATCCTCGCTCGCCTGCTGGGTCTCGAGGCGCGCCCGATAGGCCGCCGCGCTATCCGGCAGCTCGTCGCCGAGATAGGTCCAGCCGCGCCCGTCGGGCGCGGCGCTGTAGGTCGCGAACAGGTCGGACGCGTGGGTCCCGGCATCCAGCGGCGCGAGGCGGCAGGTGCGGCCGGTCATGGGTGTCCGCGGCGGCCGCGGACGGGCGCTCCAATCCGGAAGGGCCGGCCCGACGGGCTGGCCGAAGGCATTGACGCGCGCGCTCATGATCCGCTCCGCTCCGAGACCAGTGCTGCCAGTGCCTCCTCACCATCCGCTCGGAACCCGGCGACGACGCCGATCCTGTCGGCTTCCGGTCTGTTCTGGCTCATCTTCCACTTCCCCTCGATCCGGCTGATCGGAATCTCGACGCCCACGAGGGCGCGGACCTGCGCGGTCACGAACGGCGCGGGTGCGTCCGCGACCGCCCAGGGATCGGCGCGGGGCGTCTCGCGCAGGGCGGTGAGGTCCGCGATCTGCCGCTCGAGCCACGCCGCATCCTCGATTAGCCGCGGCCGGCCCCAGGCGTGGACCGTCGCATAGTTCCAGGTCGGCACGACCCGCCCGTGCTCACGCTTGCTCGCGTACCAGCCCGGCGAGACGTAGCCCTGCGGACCCTGGAACACGATCAGGCACTCCTCGACCGCGGCAAGCTCCTGTCCCTGAGGATTCGCCCGTGCCAGATGCGCCCGCAGGGTGCCGTATGAGCCGACATCATCGAGCAGGAATGGGATCGGGTTGGCAAGGAGCCCGGCCGGACCGGCCGTGATCAGGAGGCCCAGAGGATGGGTCCGGATCAGCGCGTGCTGCGCGTCCCGCGCGTCCTCGCGGAAATGCGGCGGCTGGTACATGGCACCTGACTCGAAGCGGATATCGACACCATTCGATTGACCCACGGGCGGACCAGGAGAAAGGTCCAGTTCTCGAAACAGCACTGGACCACTTGCGCCGATGGCCCGGGCAGCCCCACCCCTGTCGGTCAGCCTCGACTGGAACGCGCCGTCGCCGCTGCACGCGCAGCTCCGCGAGGCCCTGCGCGCCGCGATCCTGGACCGGCGCCTGCCGCGCGGGACTCGGCTGCCCGCGTCCCGGGTGCTGGCATCGGACCTCGGCTGCGCCCGCGGGACGGTGGTTCTCGCCCTGGAACAGCTCACGGCCGAGGGCTACCTGATCGCCCGGCCCGGTTCGTCGACAAGCGTGGCCGCGTTGCTTCCCGACGATGCGACGTCGCGCTCCGCGAGACCCGATCGGCCGGTCCCGACGCCGGTGCCGACCCTGTCGCGGCGCGGCGCCCGGCTCATCGGCGGCCCGCGGCGACGCTTCATGGCCGAGCCCGACGTGCCCGACGCCTTCGCCCTCGGCCGGCCGGCCCTGGACGCTTTCCCGTACGCCGTCTGGGCACGCCTGCTTCAGGCCGAGTGGCGCCACGGTCCCGCCGAACGGCAGGACCTGCGGGGTTCGCCCGCGCTCCGGGGGGCGATCGCCGCCTATCTCGGACAGGCGCGCGGAGTCGCGTGCACGGCGGACGACGTGATCGTCACGGCGGGCATCCGCCAGAGCCTGAGGCTGATCGCGGAGTTGCTGCTCGATCCCGGAGAGGCCGCCATGGTCGAGGAGCCGGGTTTCCCCGGGATCGCACAGGCGCTCGCGAGCGCCGGTTTGCGACCGATCCCGGTCCCGGTCGGAGCCGGCGGTCTCTCGGCGGCGCGGGTCGCAGCGCTGGCGCCCGGCGCGCGCCTCGCCGTGGTCACGCCGGCCCATCACTACCCCCTCGGCTACGCCATGAGCCTGGAGCACCGGCTCGATCTTCTCGCCTGGGCCGAAGCCGCCGCGGGCTGGATCGTGGAGGACGATTACGATGGCGCCTACCGGTACGCCGGACGACCGCTCGCGCCGCTGCGCGCCCTCGATCGCGGCGGGCGCGTCATCTACGTCGGAAGCTTCTCGAAGCTTCTCCTGCCGGCGCTGGGCCTGAGCTACCTCGTCCTGCCGCCGGGGCTCCTCGCGCCGGTCAGCCACGCGCTCGCCGGGACCGGGCCGACGCCGCCCGTGGTCGGCCAGTGGGCGCTCGCCCGCTTCATCGAGGACGGGCACCTCGCCGGCCATCTGCGGCGGACCCGCCGCCTCTACGCCCTGCGGCAGGCCGCCCTCGTCGAGGCCGCCGCCCGTCATGCGGCAGACGTCCTTTCCATCGCCCCCATGGAAGGTGGAATGCATCTCATCGCCCGGCCGGGACCGGCCTGGACGCCGTCGCTCACCGACGTGGCCGCCACGGCGGCGCTCGGCCGGGCGGGGATCGCCACGGTTTCCCTCTCGGCCTACTATGCCGGGCCCGCGGAAACGGGATTGCTGCTCGGCTACGCGGCAGTGCAGGAGCGCGCCATGGATACGTCGGTGCGGCGCATGGCGGAGACCCTGCGTCTGGCCCCCTGAGTCGGGCGCTCCGAGGGTGCGGATCAATCCCGCTGCGGCGTCAGCGTGACGAGGGTCGGGTGCGCGGCGCGCACTTCGAGGCTCCGCAGCAGCGCCGTGCCGATCGTGATGCCGTCGCCCGGCACCACTCGCACCACACGATCCCCATCGACCCGCAGGTGGAAGGTGCCGCCACCGCGCACGCTCATCCGCGGCGCCGCGCGGAACGGCGCCAGGGTCACGGGGGTCCAAGCCGGCCCGATCGCAAGCTGCGTCGGTGTCATCGTCGTCGGGCCGATGCCGTCCGGCAGCCCCGGAGCCAGACAGGTCAGGCCGGCGACGAACAGAACCGTCAGACCGACGTGGCGAAGCCGCGGCCGGTGGTGTGGCGGCGCGTCCGCGCGCACCTTCGGTGCGGGCGAATGGAATGCGCGCCGCGCGGGGAGCGGCCGGTGTGACGAGCGGTCCGCGGCCGCCGAAGGCTGCGGGACGGGACCGAATGCAAGGGTCGCTTGGTCCGGGCCGGCGATCTCGTTCGTCTCACCCGGTGCGCGGTTCCTCGTGTCGGCTCGTGCCCGTTGCGCGGCTCCGCAGAAGGGGCAGTACGGCACCGCGACGGAGTGGCCCAGGCCGCAGGCGTCGCAGTGCCTGCCTGGGGGGGACGGATCCGCGGCCACGGCGGTGACGTGGTCAGTGCACGATCGCGCCGGTTTCGGCGAACCGGGCGAGGCGGGCGATCAGGGGCGCCACCATCACCCGATCGAGCTGCGCGAGAAGCCCGCTGCGCGCGTGCGCGACATTGGCCTCGGCCTGCGCCCGGGCGCGGCGATGCCATCCGGCGGGGTCGCTGCTGCAGGTGGACCACGCGGCCTCGATCGCGCGGAACACCGCCGGCAGGCGCTCGATCGGGTCGGCGATCGGATCGTAATGGTGGTCGATCAGGCTGCCGAAGGTGTGGAAGCCCAGTTCGGAGAGGCGAGCGACGGCGCGCGGGGCGCCGACCATCACGAAGGGCAGCCCGGTCGCGGCGGCCTTCAGCGCCTTCTCGGTCACGCGCTCGACGCCGGGTTCGAAGAAGTCCGTCTCGGAGATCACCGTGAGGTCGCAGCCCGCATAGGCCTGCGTGTCGAGGGTCATGACCATGTCGGTTCCCCGGTCGGCATCGATCCGCCGCGCCTGTCGTGGGATCCAGGCACCGACATCGGCGAGCAGGGGCCCGAACGCCGCCGCGATCTCGGGCGGAGCGTGGAACACGTCGATTCCACCCGCCTTGGGATTGTCCGCGCCGATGCCGTGGAAGGAGATCAGTCCGTCACGGTCCAGGCCGTTGAGTTGGAACCAGCGGTAGAGCAGCACCCGGTGCCAGCGGAGCGCCGCGTTCTGGCAGAGGAACCGGGCCGGACCGGCGGCGCGGGCGAAGGGCGCGTAGCCGGATCGGTCGAGGGGATGCTGGGGGAAGAGACGCGGGCCGGCCTCCGCGTCCAGCCAGAGGGCGACCTGGAGCGGGAAGAACTCGAAGGTCCAGAAGCGCAGACCCTCGCCGTAGAGGCGTTCGTAGTCCAGGCGCAGCAGGCTGTTCTGCGAGGCCAGGATGACCCGATCGCGCGGGATGCCGAGGCCGTGGAGATTCCGGTGGAGCGCCTCGAAGGTCGGCGCGTGCAGGCCCGGCCCCTCGTTCGACAGGTCGAGGAGCAGCGCAGCCCGGCCGGAACGCAGGTTCTCGGCATCCCCCGGCTGCAGCAGGTCGAGCCGCCCGTTGGCTTCCGTAAAGCCGAGCCGCACGAAATCGAGGACCGGGAGGCAGAGCACGTGGTTGGCTGCGCCCGGGTCCGCCGTGACGGTGACCGGGCTGCCCATCCAGCCGAGGGCTGCCGGCAGGAAGTGGCCTGCTTCGCCCCTGGGGACGAGCAGGATCTCGGAGGAGGAGTGGCTCATCGTGACGCCCGCGCGGCCCGTTCGGTCGCGGCCCTCCGCCGCGGACCGCGCGAAGCCGGATAAAGGCTCCGCGCGGACGCGTCGAGGTCAGGCCAAGACCGGTTCCGCCGCGCGGACCGGGGTCGGTCCGGCGCGATAGGCGCTCGCGGCCTCCTCGGTTCGCCAGCAGGCGACACGATGGCCGGGGGCGATCTCGGCCACGGGGGGCATCTCCCGGCGGCAGCGCTCCTCGGCGAGGAAGCAGCGCGGCGCGAAGGGGCATCCCGGGGGTCGATTGGCGAGGTCCGGAGGGCTGCCCGGGATGGTCTGGAGCCGGGATCCCTTGGCGAGCGCCCCTTCCGCGCGGCTGCGCAGCAGGCCGATCGTGTAGGGGTGGTGCGGGTCGAGGACCACCTGATGGGCCGTCCCGGTCTCGACGATCCTGCCCGCATACATGACGGCGATTCGGTCGGCCACCTCGACGGCCGCGCCGAGATCGTGCGTGACGATGACGATCGACAGGCCGAGATCCCGCTGAAGCTCGCGCAGGAGCAGCAGCACCTGGATCTGCACGGTAGCGTCGAGCGCCGTCGTCGGCTCGTCGGCCAGCAGCACCTGCGGCCGGCAGGAGAGCGCCAGGGCGATCATGGCCCGCTGGCGCATGCCGCCCGACATCTCGTGCGGGTAATTGTCGAGCCGCCGCTCCGGGCTGGGGATCCGCACCCGCTCGAACAGCGCGAGGGCACGCTCACGGGCCTCCCCCTTCGAGATCGTCTCGTGGCGCAGGATCGCCTCGGTGATCTGGCGCCCGACCGTGTAGACCGGGTCGAAGGCGAGCAGCGGCTCCTGGAAGATCATCGAGACGTCGCCGCCGCGGAAGTCGGCGAGCTGGCGCTTGGTCAGCGCCTGCACGTCCCGGCCGGCCGCCAGGATCTGGCCCTCGATCCGGCTGCGCCCCTCCGGAAACAGGCGCAGGATCGCCCGGAGCGTCACGCTCTTGCCGGAGCCCGATTCGCCGATGAGCGCGATGGCCTGCCCGCGCTCCAGGGTCAGGTCGACGCCGTCGACGACCTGCACCTTGCCGAAGGCGACGCGCAGGTCTCGCAACACGACCGCGGGTTCGGAGGACGACATCGATTCCCTCATGCCGCGAGCGCCGGGTTCGGGGCCCGCGCGTGGCCGGAGCCGGGCTGCCGGGCGAGGCAGGCGACGCGGTGCAGCGGCCGGATCCCGTCGAGCGGCGGCTCGGTCACGCCGCAGACCTCCTCCGCCAGCGGGCAGCGCGGGTGGAAGCGGCAGCCGGAGGGCGGGTCGATCGGGTTCGGCGGGTCGCCGGCCAGCAACGCCACCGCGGTGCGGTTGTCCGGATCGAGGGACGGCATGGAGGCCATCAGCGCCTCCGTGTAGGGGTGAGCGGGCGCGTCGAGCACCGCGTCGGACGGCCCGATCTCCGACACACGGCCGAGATACATCACCATCACCCGGTCGGAGATGAAGCGCACGACGTTCAGGTCGTGGCTGATGAAGATGTAGGTCAAGCCGAACTCGGCCTTGAGATCGAGAAGCAGGTTCAACACCTGCGCCTCCACCGACTTGTCCAGGGCCGAGACCGCCTCGTCGAGGAGCACCAGCCGCGGCTCCAGGGCCAGCGCCCGGGCGATGTTGACCCGCTGGCGCTGGCCCCCGGAGATCTCGTGCGGGTAGCGACCGGCGAACCGCCTCGGCTCCAGGCCGACGCGCGCGAGCAGAGCGCGGGCGCGCTCCACCGCTTCCCGGCCGGGCACGCCGTTCACCTTCGGGCCGAAGGCGATCGACTGCTCGACGGTCATGCGCGGATTGAGCGACGCGTAGCTGTCCTGGAAGACCATCTGGACTTCCCGGCGGTAGGACCGCCAGGGCATGGCGCGCTCGCCGACCGCCTGCCCGTCGTAGAGCAGGCCGCCGGCATCGCGCTCGATCAGGCCCATCAGCAGCTTGGCGGTGGTGGACTTGCCGCAGCCGGATTCGCCGACGATGCCGAGCGTCTCGCCCTTGAGCACATCGAAATCGACGCCGTCGACGGCGCGGACCACCTGCTTCTTCCCTCCGGCCTTGCGCACGGGGAAGTGCTTGTACAGGCCCGAGACCGACAGGAGCGGTTGGGCGGGGCCGCCGCGGTCGCGGGCGAACGGATCGTGTCCGTCCGGAATGACGCTCACTGGCGAATCTCCGTCATTGGCGGATTTCCATGGCGGCGCGCAGGCCGTCCGAGAACAGGTTAAAGGCGATCGAGACGACGAAGATGCACACGCCCGGCAGCGCGGCGACGACCGGATTGACGTAGATCGCGGTGCGCAGGGTGTTGAGCATCAAGCCCCATTCGGGCTCCGGCGGGCGCACCCCGAGGCCCAGGAACGAGAGGCCGGAAGCCAGGATCATCGAGACCGAGATCAGGCTGGTGGAATAGACGAAGATCGGTCCGACGACGTTGCCCAGGACCTGCACGCGCATGATCGTCAGGGCCGAAGCCCCCGACAGCTTGGCGGCGTCGATGTAGTCGCGGCGGCGGATGCCGGTGGTGACGCTCTCGGCCACCCGGGCGATCTGAGGGACGAACACGAAAGTCAGCGAGACGATCGAGTTGAAGATTCCGGCGCCGAGCGCCCCCGACAGCGCGATGGCCAGCAGGACGGAGGGGAAGGCGAAGAACACGTCGATGGTGCGCATCAGGATCGTGTTGGTCCAGCCGCCGACGTAGCCGGCCAGGATTCCGATCCCCGACCCGATCACGAAGGCGATCAGCACCGGCGTGACGCCGATGAACAGCGACAGCCGCGCGCCCAGCATCAGGCGGCTGATCATGTCGCGGCCGAGTTCGTCGGAGCCGAGCCAGTAGGTGGCGTCGCCCACGTGCTTCAGGCGGCGCAGCATCGAGCCCTTGTAGGGATCCATCGGGGTGATCCACGGCGCCAGGATCGCCACGATCACGACGAGCAGGATCACGGCGCCGGCGCCCATGGCCACGGGGTCGCGGACCAGCCGGTGCCCGACGTGACCCCAGAATCCGCGCGACGAGACGAAGGCGCCTTCCGGTGCCGCGTCGTCGGCGGTGAGCAGGCCGCCGTCGAGGGCCATCGAGGCGGCGGTGACGGGAGCGGTCATCATCGTCCTCCGGTTCAGGCGCGCTCGATGCGCGGATCGAGGGCGGTCTGCATCACGTCAACCAGGAGGTTCAGGACCACGAAGAACATCGCCAGCACGAGGATCGAGCCCTGGAGCAGGGGCAGATCGCGCTGGAAGATCGCGGCGTTGAGGAGGAAGCCGGTGCCGGGCCACGCGAACACGGTCTCGACCAGGATCGAGCCGCCGAGGAGGTAGCCGAGTTGCAGGCCCATGATGGCGAGCGCGGTCGGGGCGGCGTTGCGCACCACGTGCCGAAACACGCCGCGCTCATCCAGGCCCTTGGCGCGCAGGGCCTCGACGAAGTCCTGGGACAGGATGTCGGCCACCAGCGCCCGGACCGTGCGGGCGATGATGCCCATCGGAATCACCGACATCGTGACCGCCGGCAGGATCAGGTAGCGCAGGTGGTCGAAGTCTGGCCGCCAGTTCCCGGAGCCGTCAGGCCCGGCGCCGGTGGGCGGCAGCCAGCCCAGCGTCGCCGAGAACACGATCACCAGCACCATGCCGAGCCAGTAATGCGGCACGCTCACGCCGAAGACCGAGAGCGCGGACGCCGCCCGGTCGGCCAGCGAGTTGCGATGGTAGCCCGCCACGAAGCCGAACAGCGTGCCGAAGGTGAAGCCGATCACGGTCGCCACGGAGGCGAGGATCAGGGAATTGACAACGGCGCGGCTGACCTCACCCAGCACCGGGCGTCCGGTGGCGATCGAGATGCCGAGATCGCCGTGCAGCACGTGCCAGAGCCAGATCGCGTACTGGACCGGCAGCGGCTTATCGAACCCGTAGGCGGCGCGCATCTCGTCGATGGTGGCCTGGGTCGCGTCAGCCGGCAGCACCGCGCTCAGCGGGTCGCCCGGCGCGAGGTGGACGAGGAGGAAGCAGACCACGCTGACCCCGAACGCCACGGGCGTCACGTAGACCAGTCGTTTGAGGATGTAGAGCAGCATCGCTTGCCTTGAGCTCGAAGAATACGACGTGGCCTCAGACCTCCCCTCCCCGCCGGGAAGGGGAGAGACATGGCGGCGCTATCGTCCCGCCGTCGCGATGATAATCTTCGAAAAATCCTGGAACCAGTTCTGCGCCTGGACGAAGCCCTTCACCTTGGGGCTCATGGCGCGCGGATTCACGTCGTGGGTGATCATGACGAACAACGCATCGTCAACGTACTTCTCGTGGATCTTCTCCAGAACGCTGGTCTGCTCAGCCTTGTCAAAGGCGTTGCGCGCCTGGTCGAACAGCTTGTCCATCGCGGGATCGCAGTAATAGCCCCAGTTCGTGCCGTTCGGCGGAGCGAAGTTGCACTGCAGATGCCGGATGAAGCCGGTGAAGGGATCCTGGATGAAGTACGAGTAGTTGATCGCCGAGACACCGCGGGAGATGTCGGCCTTGGCGCCGGCCCGCCAGATGTTGATCAGCGTATTCCATTCCACGACTTCGTAATCGACCTGGATGCCGACCTCGGCGAGGTTCTGCTGGACGAACTCGTTCATCGGCAACGGCTGCATCTGGCCGGATCCCGAAGCCGAGATCGCGACCTTCAGCTTCAGCGGCTTCGCCGGACTGTAACCCGCTTCGGCGAGCAGCTTCCTGGCGGAATCCGGATCGTACTTCACGTCGAAGGTCGGATGGCCGAACCACTGGTGACCGGGAGGCATGAAGCCCTTGGCGGGGATCGCGAGACCGCCGAGCAGCTCCTTCAGGCCGTCGCGGTCGATGGCGAGATTGGCGGCCTTGCGCACGCGGACGTCGTTCCAGGGCGAGCCCTCGACCCGCGACAGGTGCCATGTCCAGTTATGCGGATAGGCATTCGTCACGATGGTGAAGCCCGCGCCCTTGAGAGAGGCGACCGAGTCCGGCGCGGGCGCCTCGATCCAGTCCACTTGGCCGGAGCGGAGCGCAGCGGTGCGGGCATTCGCTTCCGGCAACGGGATGAGCACGAGCTTGTCGAGCTTCGGCACGCGGTTCGCGTCCCAGTACTCCTTGAACGGCACCATCTCGGCGCGCTCGCGCGGTGCGAACAGGGTGAGTTTCCACGGACCTGTGCCCGAGGGCTGCTTGGCGAAGGCGTCCCAGGATTTGCCGAGCTTCTCCCACTGCGCCGGCGACGACATCATGATCCAGGCGATCTGGTAGGGCAGCGTCGCGTCGGGGGCCTTGGTGATGATCTCCACGGTGAGCGGATCGACGACGCGGTAGCTCGCGACCGCCGGGATCCGGGTCTTCCCCTGAGCGGATTGGCGCGGATCGTATTGTGGCGCGTCGGCCTTCAGGAGCTTGTCGAGGTTCCAGACCACGGCGTCGGCGCTGAAGTCGGAGCCGTCGTGGAATTTCACCCCCGGCCGCAACTTGAAGGTCCATTTGGTCTTGTCGGCGGCGTCGACGCCCCAGCTGGTGGCGAGCCCGGGCACGAGATCGGAGGCGAGCTCGGCGCTCGACAGGTCCCAATTGATGAGTCCGTCATAGACCGTGTAGCCCAGGAACCGCATGCCTTCGCCGCCATTGTCGGTCTGGCCGGTGGTCAGTGGGATGTCGGAGGCGGTCATGCCGATCCGCAGCGTCCCCTGCGCGA
>Ga0160429_1000784_pt1 | contig 21089 bp, 16 predicted proteins | sample SolpanmetagenomR_FD_108199 | JGI IMG/M metagenome (GOLD analysis project Ga0160429, IMG submission 108199) | Solar panel surface microbial communities from Lawrence Berkeley National Laboratory, California, USA - R | ecosystem: Engineered > Built environment > Solar panel > Unclassified ...
GACGAAGTCGTCGGGACGGGGCCGGAGCCGAAGGCCGGCCAGCAGGTCACCGTCCAGTACACGGGCTGGCTCGACGAGGGCGGCAAGAAGGGCAAGAAGTTCGACTCCTCCCGCGACCGCAACCAGCCCTTCTCCTTCCCGCTCGGGGCCGGACAGGTCATCAAGGGCTGGGACGAGGGCGTCGCCACGATGAAGACCGGGGGCAAGCGCACCCTGATCATCCCGCCGCAGCTCGGCTACGGCGCCCGGGGGGCCGGCGGCGTGATCCCGCCGAACGCCACGCTGATCTTCGACGTCGAACTCCTCGGCGCGAAGTAACGGTCGGGCTGCGCGACGGCGAGAGGCTGGAACCATGCTGTTCGCGCAGCTGCCCGACGAGCTGTTCAAGCCGCTGGCCGCGTCGAGCCGCGGCTTCAACGCCGCCCTGCTCCTGCACCTGCACCGGCGCGTCCTCGGCGCGGAACCGGTCCGCAAGGCCGAACTACTCGCTGAGATCGGCGACTTCGCTGCCGGCTGGAGCGATCCGGAGGTCGGCGGCGACGAGCCGATCTCCGCCGACCCGGCCGAGCGCCGGGCGGCGCTCTACCGGCGCCTGCTCGAGACCGGCTGGCTGATCGAGCGCCGGGAGCGCTACGTGCCGGTGGTGGAATTCGACCCCGAGGCCCGCCTGCTCCTGGAGGAGCTGTCGCGGCTGGAGCGCGGCGAGACGCGCTCCTATGGCGGCGCCGTGCTGGAGGTCCTGGGGGGGCTGGAGAGCGCCCTGTCGGATCCTGGAAGCCGCTCGGAGGCCTTGTCGAACGCCGCTCGGGCCGCCGCCGCCTTCCTCTCCCACGTGCGCGGGCTCGCCGCCGGGATGCGCAAGGTCGAGGAGCGGATCCTGCGCGAGCCGGATCGGGCCAAGACCTTCCGGCTGTTCTTCGAGGAGTTCGTCGAGCGCCACCTGATCAGCGACTACCGGACGCTGCACACCCGCTTCAATCCGTTCCGCTTCCGCGCCAGCGTGGTCCGCGAGGCCGGCCGGGCGCTGCGCGACGCCCTCACGATCCGGGCCCTGGCCGAGGGGCTGATCCGGGAGGGGCGCAGCCCCGACCTCGACACGGCTCAGCGGGCGGTCCGCTCGGATCTGGCGCAGATCCTCGCGGTGTTCGAGGGCCTCGACAACCATCTCGACGCGGTCGACGCCGTCGTGGCCCGCCTGGAGCGGCGGATCGGCGCGGCCCTCCACGTCATGGATCGGCCGGACCCCAGCGGCGTCGAGCGCGCCGCCGCGATGCTGCGGGCCATCGGCCTGTCGGAGATCGCGCCGACGGTGGCGCCCGATGTCGCGCTGCTGCGTCCACCGATCGGCCCCGCGCACCTTCAGGCGCCGCGGGCGCGCAAGAGCGCGATCGACGTCGAGCCCCTGCCCGATCTGGAGGACGATCCGGTGGTGGATGCCTTCGCGGCCGCCAAGGCGGAATTCCGCCGCCGCACGACCGTGACGCCCGAGAGCATGACCGCCTTCGTGGAGGCCCGGCTCGGCCGGGCGCTGACGCTGCGCGGCTCGCAGATCGCGATCACGGACGTCGACGATTTCATCGTGTTCCAGCGTCTGCGCGAGATCGACGTGCTGTTCGACGCCCGGCTCGGCGAGCGCTTCACCGTCGCGCGCCTGAACGGGCGCGTGACCAACGGCTGGCTCGACTGCCCGGATTTCGTGCTGGAGCGGCGGCGCGGTGCTTGAGGGTTTCCGCGCCATCATCGACGGCGACGAGCTTCCGCCGCCCGGCGCCCGGGCCCCGGACGCCGAGGAGCTGACCCGCGCCCTTCAGGTCCTGCTGAAGGGACAGGTGATCTACGCCGACACCCCGGGCATCGGCCGCTCCTACGAACTGGCGCGGCACTACGCGCCGTTCTTCACCGATTACTTCGCGTGCCTCGGCTACGCGCTCACGGTGACCCATCGCGACCAGATGGTGTCCCTCAGTCCGGCCGCGGACGCGCCGCGCCACGACATCGCCTCCGAGCGCCTGCGCAAGGACGAGACCCTGGTGCTCCTGGCGCTCCGGCTGCTCTACGAGGAAGGCCTGCGCGATCACCGGGCCGGCACGGACGGGATCGTCGAGTGCACCACCGACGAGATCGTCGAGAAGATCCGCACCGTGGCCCGCAACGAGCCGCCCGAGGAGGGCCGGCTCGCCGACATCCTGCGCCTCTACGCCCGGCGCGGCGGCCTGCGGCTCGGCGAGCGCGACCGGGTCGAGAGGGTCACGCCGCTCTCGCTCCTGCCGGGGCTGGCGGTGCTGGCCTCCGACGCGTGGCTGGAACGCCTGCGGGCCTGGACTGAGGCCGCGGAGGGATGAAACCGGCCGGCCGCGATCAGGCCGCCCGGACCGTCGCCAGGAAGCGCGCGACCTCGGAGCCGAGCTGCGCCGCCTGACGCGACATCTCGGAGGCGGAGGCCAGGACCTGCGCGGCGGCCGCGCCGGTCTCTCCGGCGGCGCCGGCGACCCCGCTGACGTTGGCTGTGACCGATGCCGTACCGATCGCCGCCGCAGCGACGTTGCGGACGATCTCCTGCGTGGCCGCGCCCTGCTGCTCCACGGCGGCGGCGACCGCGGCCGCCAAGTCGCTGATCTCGCCGATACGGGCCGCGATACCCGCGATGGCCTGCACGGCCAGCCCGGTCGAACCCTGGATCTGCGCGATCTGAACCGTGATCCGCGTGGTGGCCCCAGCGGTCTGGTCCGCGAGGGCCTTCACCTCCGCGGCCACGACCGCGAAGCCGCGGCCCGCCTCGCCCGCGCGGGCGGCCTCGATGGTCGCATTGAGGGCGAGCAGGTTCGTCTGGCCGGCGATGGCCGCGATCGTGTCGATGACCTGTCCGACCCGGCGCGCGGCCGCGGAGAGATCCTGGACGAGGTGGGCCGTCGTGGCCGCCTCGCCGACCGCGGCCCGCGCCAGATTCGTGGTGGCGCCGACCCGACGGCCGATCTCGCCGATCGACGCGCCCAGTTCCTCGGCCGCCGCCGCCACGGTCGCGACGTTCGCGGAAGCCTCCTCGGCGCCGACGGCGGCGCTGGTCGACCGTCCCGCCGTCTGCGTCGCCGTCGCGCTCAGCCGCTCGGCAGTCGAGCGCAGATGCACGGTCGCGTCCGCGAAGGAGCCCGTGATTCCGCCGATGGCGGTCTCGAAGCGGTCGGCGAGATGCCGGGCCGCCTCCCGGCGCTGCGCCTCCGCGTCGGCGCGGGCCTGCGCGGCCTCCGCCTCCAAGGCGCGGGCACGCAACAGGTTCTGCTTGAAGACGTGGACGGCGGCCGACATGGCGCCGATCTCGTCCCGCCGACGCATCGACGGCAGCCGGCATGCCGTGTCCCCGGCGGCCACGCTGCGCATCGCCGCCGTCATCTGCGTCAGAGGCCGCGACACGCCCAGGAACGCGTACAGCATCGCGGCCGACGCGATGAACAGCGCGCCGATGAGGATGATCAGCGTCCACCGGAGGGCGCTCGCCTGGCTCTCCCGCGCCGCGCGGCCGGCTTGGTCGACGCGCCGGACGTGGAGGTCTGCCAGCGCGTGTGCCGCCGCCAGGGCCGCGGCGTAGCGCGTGTTCATCGCGCCCCGATAATAGGCCATGGCCTGCTCGCGCTGATCCACCGAGAACGCGCTCAGCCGGTCCCAGTCGTAGCGCTGCAGCTTCAGCTTCGCCCTCAGATCGTCGTAGAGGGCCTGCTCGTCGGGCGTGGCGACCAGGGCGCGGTAGGCGTCCACCTGTCTGCCGCGCAGCGCGATGAGCTCGTCGACCTCCTTCCGGCTCGCGGCGCGCTCCGATTCGGTGTCCGCCGTCGCGAACCGGACCGGCAGCAAGCGCCCGCGAACCACCAGCGCCTCGATCCCCTGAGCGGCATTCATGGATGGAAGCGCCGCGCCGAGCAGTTGTTCAAGGCGAAGATCGATGGACTTCAAATTGTAGGACGCGACGCCGCCCTGAAAGATCGCGGCCAATAACAGCATGAAAATGAGGGCGCTCAGCTTGTTGCTCAGTTTCATGCGCCGCGACTCTTCCGAGTTTGTCATTTGACTTGCATGATGCATGGCACCGCCAGGCTGACAAGGCGGTTTGTCGCGACCGGCGATTGCGCCCGTCTCCAGGGCGTGGCTTGCGCTTGCATACGCGGGCGAACCCGGCCAACAGGTCCGCCCATGTCCTCAGGAGCGGCCTAGCCCCACCCGCATCGTGTACGTTCTCACCGATATCGCCATCTCGAACTGGTACCTGATCCGCCGCGAGCAGATCCGGCTGCGCGGCGCCGCGGCCCTCGTCGGGCCGACGGGCGCCGGGAAGTCCACGATCTTCGACGCGGTCGGCACGGTGCTGGCCGGCAACAACGCCAGCCGTCTCGCGCTCAACGCCTCGGCCTCCGGGCGCAGCGCCCGCACGGTGCGCGATTATTGCCTCGGCTGGATTAGCGACCCGGCCGAGGGCGGACGCCCGACCCGGGAATCCTGCGAGACGGTGCTGGCCCTGGTCTTCGAGAACGCCGCATCGGGCCGGGTGGTCACGGTCGGCCTCGCGCTCGCGGCCCGGGCGGTCGAGCCGAAGGAGACGGTGCTGTCACGCTTCATCGCGGTCGGGCACCGGTTCGAGATCGCCGATTACGCCCGGACGGCCCCGGGGGGCAGCTTCACGGCCCCGTGGAGCGAGATCGCCCTCGACCTGCGCGCCAAGGCGGCGAGCTTCACCGAGTACCGCACCTCCGGCGAGCGCTTCACGGCCGACGTGCTGGCGACCCTGCGCGAGGGGGCGCCGGCGCCGGAGCCCCGCCACTTCCTGCGCAGCTTCGCCAACGCGGTGGCGTTCAAGCCGATCTTCGACACCAGCGCGTTCGTCCGCGCCTTCGTGCTCGATCCCGAGCCGCTGGACGTCGAGCGCGTGCGGCACTCGATCGCCAACTGGCGCCGCCTCCTGGAGACCATCGCAGAGCTGGAGAGCCGGCTGGCGCGCCTGCGCCGCCTGCGCGATCGCTACGACGCCTGGAGCGACGCGGTGCTCGACGCCGCGATCCACGAACTGCGCGCGGCGGGTGCCGATCTGCGCCGCCGCAGCCTCGACCTCGTCGCCGTCCGGGCGCGCCTGCGCGAGGGGACCGACACCCTGCGCATCGCCCGGGAGCGCGTCGCCGCGAGCCGCGGTCACGTGCGGGAGATCGACGGCGAGATCGCGGAGAAGAAGGCGCTCGCCGCCGCCAGCGCCGCGGAAGGGCGGCTCGCCGCCTCGACGCTGGGCCTCTCGATGCTGGACCGCGACCGCAAGGACCTGGTCGCCCGGACCGCCGACCTCGTCAGCCTCATCGGCCAGATGGGCAAGCTTCAGCCGGTCACGCCGATCCTGCGGCAGAGCTGCCCGCCGGCGGCCCGCCTCGCCGAGGCCTGCCTCCGTGCCGGGCTGCGGCGGGAAGCGCCGCCCGAGGAAATCCTGCGCCCGGAGGGGCCCCTGGCCGAATTGGTCGATGGGCTGGGACGACTTCCCGAGTTCGACGAGGCGCTGGAGCGTGCCGCCGAGGACGCCGCTCTGAAGGCCCGCGCCCAGGAGAGCGAGGCCGAGCGCACCGCGCCGCGCACCGGCGCCGGCCCGACGGCGCGCCTGTCATCGGATACGGTGGCGTTCCGGGGCGAGTTGGCGCGCCGCGGCATCGAGGCAGTGCCGGTCTGCGAACTGGCCGAGATCGTGGATCCGGCCTGGGGGCCGGCCCTCGAGGGGCTGCTGGGGCGCGCCCGCGAGGCGCTGGTGGTGCCGCCCGACCGGCTGCACGAGGCGCTCGGCGTCCTGCAATCCGGGCGCGACCGGTTTCACCGCTGCATCCTGGTCAAGACCACCGACACCGCCAAGCAGCGGGCACGCCGCTACGACGACGGGCCGCTCACGGTCATCGAGACCGCCGATCCGCACGCGGAAGCGTTCCTCGGCGTGCGGCTCGGGGGCTACGACCTCGCCCGCGACGATGCCGAACTCGCGCGCCTCGCCCGGGCGGTCGCGCCGAGCGGGCGCACCACCGCCGGCATGGCCTACTCGGTCACGCGCAGCGTCGATCTGCTGATGACCCGCGGCCACCGCGGGCCCACCGTCGACAGCCGCCGCGCCCACGAGATCGCGGTCGCCGAGGCGCGGCGCCTGCGGGGCGAGGCGGCGGTGCTGCGCGAGGCTGCCCGCACCGCCTCGTCGATCCGCGCCCGCATCGCGCGGGGCCTCGAAGACGTCGAGACGCTGCGGGCAGAGCTCGACGGCCTCGACGGACGGCGGCGCACCCTCCAGACGGAGCGCGCCGATATCGAGAAGCGCGACACCGCCGGGCTCGCTGCCGAGATCGCGGCGCTCACGGCGGAGCGGGGCGGCTACCTGCGGGAGCTGTCGGAGGAGCTTGAGCCGAAGCTCGACCGGCTGCTCGCCGACGAGGCGGCTCTGCGCGCCCGGCTGGTCACCATGCGCGAGGCTGCCCGCGCCGCGCTCTCGGGCCGTCGCGCGGCCCTGCGCCAGCTCATGAGTGGCGATGCCGCCAAGGTCCGCCTCGCGCGCTCGGAGCCGTTCCACCCGACGGTGATCGCGGAGGCGCGGACCGCCCTGGCGGGCCTCGATGCCAAGGCTGCCGGCTCACGGACGACGTCCGAGCGCGGCCTCGCGCGGGAGGCCGCGGAGGCCGCCCGCTCCCATGGGCGCGTGGCCGAGCGGGAACTGGCCGAGGCCTGCGCGGCGTGGCGGGTGGAGAATCCGCTTCACGCGGGCGACGCCCCGGCGATCGACGGGTTCGCCTGGGTCCGGCGGGAATACGAGGCCGTGGAGGGCCACGAGCTGCGGCGCTACCGGGCCCAGGCGGAGCGGGCCGTGATCGAGATGCGCCGCCTCATGACCGAGGATCTGCTGACGCGCCTCGCGGACCGGTTCGAACGGGTCCATGCCCGGCTGGAGGCGCTGAACGAGCGGCTCTCCGCCCGCAGCTTCACGGGCCAGATCTACGCCTTCGAGGCCGCGGTGGACCGCCGCTACGCCGCCGTCCACGCCCTCGCCACGGAGACGGCCCGCTCCCCGGAGGCCGCCCAGGCACTCCTCGCCGGCGAGGCCGAGGGTCCCATGGCGGCGGCGCTGGAGGAGATCACCGCGCTCATCGCGGGCGACGAGGAGGCGGGGCGCCTCGCGGATTACCGCAACTACTTCGTCTACGAGATCGGCATGCGCGACCGGGCGGGCAATCGCACCACCATGTCGGCGCGCGCCCTGCGCGGTTCCGGCGGGGAAGCGCAGGCGCCGTTCTACGTGGCGATCGCCGCGTCGCTGGCGAGCGCGTATTATCCGGGCGACCGGCCGGGGGACGAGCACCCGGGCCTGGGCCTGTGCCTGCTCGACGAAGCCTTCTCGAAGCTCGACGTGCGCAACAGCCAGGCGCTGGTCGATCTCTACAGGGCCTGGGGCCTGCAATTGCTGATCGCCGCGCCCGAGGACAAGCGCACCACGCTGACCGAGGTGATGGACACCATCGTGACGGTCTACAAGAGCCCCGATCTCAGCTCCGTCCGGATCGAGGCCGAGCATCCGCTGGAGGCGGCCCGACGTGCGCTGCACGCGATCAACCCCGATCAGGTCGGGATCGAGGGATACCGGCAGTCAGACGCGGCGGAGTGAGACCCGGCGAAATCGGTGCCCTACCGATGAGGCGTCGCCGGTGCGAAGCGCCACGGGCGGGCCCGGACTCCGGAACCGCCGTCAGTGCGGAACCCGGATACGTCGGCGCATCCGGATCCCGCGCGGCGCGGCCTCGGGACGACTTGGGCCTCCCTGCGGGCTGAGTTCCGCCACGGGCGCCGTGCGGCGGTCCCAGCCGGCCGATCGCGCACCGCCGTCCCCGGTATCCCCGATCTTCGACCGGGACGCTGTCAGTTCAGGTAGGTGCGGATCCAGTTCGGGGAGAGGATCTCGCCCTCCTCCGTGATGATCCAGGGCTGCTTGGCCGGGTCGGCCAGGGCGCCGGCGGCGGCCGCGATCGCCTCGCGCAGGGTGCCGTAGCGCTCGGGCTGCGCCAGTGGGGTGCTCGCCGGGGCCGTGCGCCAGATCGTCAGATCGGCCGGCCGTTCCAGAGCTTCGGTTTCCATGGGTACTCGTCCTTCCGAACCGTTTGGGACCGTTCAGATCGCCGCCGCCGAACGCAACCGGAGGGCGGCGGAGATGGTGGGTCTGAGCGTCAATGCAAGCATCTCTGCGGCATCTTTGCGGTCAATGTGGGCGGCTTCAGAAACCAGCCTTCAGCGCCTGGGCACCATAACAGGCCTGGTACGATGTTCCGTGTCCGTAAAGAGCGCTTAGATCCTACCGTGAACTTGCGAGAATTGTGGCTCCCGAATGATGACCATTCCGTTAGCCAGTCTGCGCCGCTCGCCGCCGTGCGCCAGGACACGTCTCGGGCACGCCGGCGACGGCGCCTCTCCGTGTTGACGCTCCGATCCTGAACGCGCACTTAAGGCTCCTGCCCGCGATGGGCTCGGGATCGGAGACATTCGTGCCGGATCGTACCGTGCGCATCGTGGTCGCCGCGGTTCTGGTCCTGCTGGCGCTCTACGTCGCCCAGCCCTACCTGCAGCCGCTGCTCTACTCGGCCGACGCGCCGCGGGCAGTGACGGCTCGCGGCGATCTGGCGCAATCCGAGACGGCCACGATCGCCCTGTTCGAGCAGGCGAGCCCGTCGGTCGTTCACGTCTTCGCGCAGGCCGCGGCGCAGAACCGCGACCTGCTCGACCTCGACGAAGGCAGCGGCGAGCAGAGCGGAACGCAGACGGGGACCGGCTTCGTCTGGGACGGCGCCGGCCACGTGGTCACCAACACCCACGTGGTCCAGAACGCGGCGCAGAGCGGCGGCTCCGTCTCGGTCCGGATGAGCGACGGCACCGTTGTCCCGGCAACCCTGGTCGGGATGGCGCCGTCCTACGACCTCGCGGTCCTCCGGCTCGGGCGGGTCACACGGGTGCCCCCGCCGCTGGCGATCGGGACCTCGGCGGACCTCAAGGTCGGACAATCGACGTTCGCGATCGGCAACCCGTTCGGCCTCGACCACACTTTGACCACGGGGGTGATCAGCGCCGTGCGGCGGCGAATGCCGACCAGCGAGGGGCGGGAACTCTCCGGCGTCATCCAGACGGACGCGGCGATCAATCCGGGCAATTCCGGCGGGCCGCTGCTCGATTCCGCGGGCCGGCTGATCGGAGTCAACACCGCCATCGTCTCGCCCTCGGGTGCCAGTGCCGGCATCGGGTTCGCCATCCCCGTCGACGTGGTGAACCGGGTGGTGCCGGAACTGATCCGGGTGGGCCGTGTGCGCAATCCCGGCATCGGGATCATCGCAGCGCAGGAGGCGGCCACGGCGCGCCTCGGGATCGACGGCGTGGTGATCGTGCGGGTCCTTCCGGGCACCCCGGCCGCCCAGGCGGGCCTGCGCGGCGTCGATCTGCAGACCGGCGATATCGGCGACGTGATCGTCGAGGCCAACGGGCGCCCGGTCCACAGGCTCGCCGACCTCACGGCGGCCATGGAAGAGGCGGGCCTCGGCACCTCTGTCACGCTGAAGGTCGAGCGCGGCGGGCGGGTGCGGCAGGTCCGGATCACCACAACGGACGTCGCGGAGAACCGCCGATGAAGGTCTGGCCGCTCGTCGCGCTCCTCTGCGCCGTCACGGGGGGCATCGCACCGGCTGCGGAACGGCCGCTGCGGTCCCGCCTCTGCCCGGACGATCTGCCCGAGGGCGTACGCCTGCCGCCGCCACCCGGTTGCGAGGCCGGATCCGACCAGGCGAAGCCGCGCCGGAGCGGGGTCTACGACCTCGGCTACGGGACGACGGTGCAGATCGGCGGCCGGGTCACGGCCGCGTCCGGCGCGCGGCGCTGAACGATGGTGCTGTTCGCCGGCCTGCTCGCCTGCCTGACCCTGTGGTGGTGGTCGAAGAACAGCGGGGGACTCGGCCGCCGGTTGAAACGCGCCGTCGGCCGAGGCATCGGCGCGGCGCTGGGCACGAGGACGGGTACGGGGCTGGGCCCGGCGCGATGGCCGGCCTTCGGCGCTTTCGCACTGCTGGCCGCCGGCTTCCTCCTGCTCCGCGGCAACTTCGTCCTCGCCGCGCTTCTCGGTCTCGGGGGCGTCTGGATGATCGAGGGGCCGGCGGCGATGACCGCGCGCCTGCGCGGCCTCGTCACGCAGCCGTTCGGCCAACGGCGACGCGAGCGTCAGGAGCGCCGCGTCCGGACAGCGCTCCTCGAGGCCATGCTGCATCCCGACGGCAGCCTGCATACGGGCCGGGTCGTCGCGGGCCCGGCCGCGGGCGCTTGGCTCGACGCCATGCCCGTCGACGCGGTGATCGAGCTGCTGCGGCACTGCCGCCTGCGCGATGCCGCGGGCGTCGCGCTGCTAGAGCCGTATCTCGACCGCCGGGCGCCCGGATGGCGTGTAGACGCTGAGCGCGATCGAGACCCGGGGCCGCGCCGCGCGCCGAATCCAGGGGCGATGTCGCAGGAGGAGGCGTACCAGATCCTGGGGCTTCAGCGCGGGGCGACCGCTGAGGAGATCCGGGCGACCCACCGGTCTCTCATGAAGCGCGCCCACCCCGACCAGGGGGGGAGCGCCGAACGGGCGGCGCGCGTCAACGCGGCCCGGGACAGGCTTCTGAACCGACATCGCTAAACTCCACGCGCGTTGTCAGGGATCTACGGATCAACAGAGTCTCGGCCGCGGGCGGACATGCCGCGGCATCACCGGTCCGACGCGCACCTGCGTCGCGGAATTGTGTGGCGCTCAGCTCCGGGTCGCGAAGCAGCTGAAGCCGCTGCGCTTGAGGGCCGAGCAGGCCTCCTGAGCGGAATCCTGCTCCGCGAAACCCGAGAAGCGGGCCCGGAACAGGGTCGTTCCACCATGCTCGACCTTCACCGTGTAGGGGGCCGCCTTGGAGAGGCTGCTGCCGACTTTGGCGCGCGCCTCCGAGAGCATCGAGCGCGCCTTGCCCTCGTCGTCCATGGCGCCGAGCTGAATCACCCAGGCGGTGGGCACGACGCGGGCACCGGAGACCGCCTTCGGCGGCTCGTCGCGCTCGACCGACGCCACGCGGGCGGTCGACTTGCTCGCGCCCGGGAAGGGCGCCTGGGCGCCGCCCGTGCCGGCATAGGCCTGCGCGGCCTTCGGCAGGCCCTGCGGGCCGGGCTTCCAGACGCCGCCCGGGGTCGTGGTGGCCCTGGGCGCGAGGTCGAGGGGCTCGCCGGTGGTGCCGGTGGTCTCGACATCCTCGTCGTCGGCCGAGGCGACCTGCGTGCGGGTCCGCGAGACCGCGTCGGCGACCACGGCGGGCCGTGCACGCTCGGCGACCTCGGTGACCGCCGGGGACGTCCGGGCGCCGGCATAGGCCCGCGGCAGGCTTGAGCGGACGAGGTCGGCCATGATCCGGTCGCGGCTCGCGCCGGATTTGCCGCCGAGGACGATCGCCACGATCTGGCGGCCCTCGGACTTCGCCGCGGTCATCAGGTTGAAGCCGGAATCCCGGGTGTAGCCGGTCTTGATCCCGTCGACGCCCTGGACGTTGCCCAGCAGGTGGTTGTGATTGCCGATCACCCGGCCGCGGAACGCGAAGGATCGCGTCTGGAAGTAGCGGTAATAGTGCGGGAACCGGTCCTGGATCGCGCGGGCCAGCACGGTCAGGTCGCGGGCTGTGGTGATCTGATCCGGGTCGGGCAGGCCGGAGGCGTTCGCGTAATGGGTCCGGCTCATGCCGAGGGCGCGCGCCTTGGCGGTCATCATCTCGGCGAAACGCTCCTCGGAGCCCGCGATGTTCTCGCCGATGGCGCAGGCCACGTCGTTCGCCGACTTCGTGACGATCGCCTTGATGGCGTCCTCGACCGAGATCGTCTGCCCCGGCCGGATCCCGAGCTTCGAGGGAGCCTGTGCGGCCGCGTGCGCCGAGATGGTCAGGTCCGAGTCGAGGGCGAACTTGCCGCGCTCCATCTGCTCGAACAGCATGTAGAGCGTCATGACCTTGGTGATCGAGGCCGGGTGGCGCAGGGCGTCCTCGTTGATCGCGTGCAGGGTCTTCCCGCTCTTCACATCCACCACCATGGCGGCGTAGGGCGGGTTGTAGCCGCCGCTGGCGCGCACGTGATGGTGATGCCGCCCGCGCCTCGCTTCGGCCGGCGCGGCCAGGGCCGTCAGGACCGCCGCGGCCGCCAGGGCGGCCGGCAGCGCGGGTATCGTCCGGGAGCGGCCTACTACGCTACGCATCACGCCTGATTGCCTCGCGAGACCGGTGCTGGCCGGTCGTGTCCCCTGCGTGGCCCCGCGCCGATTGCGTGGCCCCGCTGCATCATCGGAGAGTTAGGCAAGTGCAGTTACAGGCCCGTTAATGCCGGCGTTTTGAATACCGGATCATGCTGGCCTGAACGCGACTTGCCGGGCGCCGGGGCTGCGGAAGGCCGCTGCGGCCCGCGCCGTCCGTACCCGCGCTGCGGAGCCAGGGTGACCCGTGACGACCCGGGGCGACCCGTGCCACGACGGGGCGACCGGGTCGGATCCTGGCCGCGATCCCCGCGCCCATCCGGCGGCCGCGCGGGGGCCGGCCGCCGGATGGGCGCGGCGGCCCTGCACCGGGGACAAGCTGTGCGGGGCGGACAAGTGCGCACAGGCGTCTGGCGAAGTCGGCTCACCGTCTGTAGATTACCGGCGGTGGAGCTGAGCGCTGCCCCCGGCAGGGCCCGGACAAGAACGCCCGCCAGGGCCGGCGACGCCCGCTCCAATCGAGGGATCGGTTCGACGCACATGACACAGGTCCCCATGCAGGGCACCGCGAGTTCGACGAGGAGTCTTCGGCCGGCGCGGACCGCGATCACGGCGTCCGGGTCGCGCACGCCGGGCGGCGACGACCGGTCCAACACCGCGATCATCACCCGCACGAAAACGCGGACGAAGCGGCCGAGCCTCTACCGGGTTCTCCTCCTGAACGACGACTACACGCCGATGGAGTTCGTGGTGCTGGTGGTCGAGCGGTTCTTCAACAAGAGCCACGAGGACGCCTACCAGATCATGATGCACGTGCATCAGAACGGGGTCGGCGAGTGCGGGGTCTTCACCTACGAGGTGGCGGAGACCAAGGTGACGCAGGTCATGGACTTCGCACGCAAACACCAACATCCTCTCCAGTGCGTTATGGAAAAGAAATAGGCGCCGCTCGCGGTAGGCACCCACACAGAGGCCAGCTTTGCCAAGCTTCTCACGCAGCCTAGAACAAGCCCTCCACCGCGCCCTGGCGCTCGCGGGAGAGCGCCGGCACGAATACGCGACGCTGGAGCATCTCCTGCTCGCCCTCGTGGACGACCAGGACGCGGCCGCGGTCATGCGCGCCTGCAACGTCGAGATCGACACGCTCAAGCGCAGCCTCGTCGACTACGTGGACACGGAACTCTCCAACCTCACCGGGGACGGCAGGCAGGACGCCAAGCCCACGGCCGGGTTCCAGCGCGTGATCCAGCGCGCGGTGATCCACGTCCAGTCCTCGGGCCGCGAGGAGGTTACGGGAGCCAACGTGCTGGTGGCGATCTTCGCCGAGCGCGAGAGCCACGCCGCCTACTTCCTGCAGGAGCAGGACATGACCCGCTACGACGCGGTCAACTACATCAGCCACGGCATCGCCAAGCGGCCCGGTGCGTCGGAGTCGAAGCCGGTGCGCGGCGCCGAGGACGAGGGCGCGTCCGAGCGTCCGAGCGACGAGGGCGATCCCCGCGGCGGCGCCAAGAAGAAGGGCGACGCCCTGGACGCCTATTGCGTCAACCTCAACAAGAAGGCCCGCGACGGCAAGATCGACCCGCTGATCGGCCGCGAGAGCGAGGTCCAGCGGACGATCCAGGTCCTCTGCCGCCGGCAGAAGAACAACCCCCTGCTGGTCGGCGATCCCGGTGTCGGTAAGACCGCCATCGCCGAGGGGCTGGCGCGCAAGATCATCCAGCACGAGGTGCCGGAGGTCCTGGCCGACGCGACGGTCTTCTCCCTCGACATGGGCACGCTGCTCGCCGGCACCCGCTACCGGGGCGACTTCGAGGAGCGCCTCAAGCAGGTGATGAAGGAGATCGAGGCGCACCCGAACGCCATCATGTTCATCGACGAGATCCACACGGTGATCGGCGCCGGTGCGACCTCGGGCGGGGCCATGGACGCGTCGAACCTGCTCAAGCCGGCGCTCGCCTCGGGCACGCTGCGCTGCATCGGCTCGACCACCTACAAGGAGTACCGCCAGTATTTCGAGAAGGACCGCGCCCTGGTGCGCCGGTTCCAGAAGATCGACGTCAACGAGCCGTCGATCCCCGACACGATCGAGATCGTGAAGGGCCTGCGCCCGTACTTCGAGGAGTTCCACAAGCTCAAGTACACGACCGAGGCCGTGAAGGCCGCGGTGGAGCTGTCGGCCCGCTACATCAACGACCGCAAGCTGCCCGACAAGGCGATCGACGTGATCGACGAAACCGGCGCCTCGCAGATGCTGGTGCCGGAGGCGCGCCGCAAGCGCACCATCGGCATCAAGGAGATCGAGGCGACCATCGCCACGATGGCCCGGATCCCGCCGAAGACCGTCTCCAAGGACGACGCGGTGGTGCTCCAGCACCTGACCGAGAACCTGAAGCGCGTGGTCTACGGCCAGCCGAACGCCATCGAGGCCCTGACCTCGGCGATCAAGCTGGCGCGTGCCGGCCTGCGCGATCCGGACAAGCCGATCGGCTCGTACCTGTTCGCGGGTCCGACCGGCGTCGGCAAGACCGAGGCCGCCAAGCAGCTCGCATCGTCGCTCGGCGTCGAGATGCTGCGCTTCGACATGTCGGAGTACATGGAGCGCCACACGGTCAGCCGTCTGATCGGCGCACCACCCGGCTATGTCGGCTTCGATCAGGGCGGCCTGCTCACCGACGGCATCGATCAGCACCCGCACTGCGTGCTGCTGCTCGACGAGATCGAGAAGGCCCATCCCGACCTGTTCAACATCCTGTTGCAGGTGATGGACCACGGCAAGCTGACCGACCACAACGGCAAGCAGGTCGATTTCCGGAACGTCATCATCATCATGACGTCGAACGCGGGGGCCTCGGACCTCGCCAAGTCGGCCTACGGCTTCACCCAGAGCAAGCGGACGGGAGACGACGTGGAGGCGATCAACCGCCTGTTCGCGCCGGAATTCCGCAACCGACTCGACGCGATCATCTCGTTCGGCCACCTGCCTAAGGAAGTCGTGGCCAAGGTGGTCGACAAGTTCGTCCTGCAGCTTGAGGCACAGCTCGCCGACCGCAACGTCACCATCGAGCTCTCAGACGAGGCCCGGGAGTGGCTGGTCGAGCACGGCTACGACGACGCGATGGGTGCGCGCCCGATGGCCCGGCTGATCCAGTCGACCATCAAGACGCCGCTGGCCGACGAGGTGCTGTTCGGCAAGCTCAAGGATGGTGGTGCGGTCCGCGTGGTGGTGCGCAAGCCGGAGGACGGCGAGGCCAAGGCCGGTGCCAAGGACGGCCTGGGCTTCGACTTCCCGGCTGGTCCCGTCACGCCCAAGCCCGAGAAGGACGTGACCAACGCTACCAAGCGCCACAAGCGCGCCAAGCCCCGCACCGCGTCCCGAAAGAAGACACCGAAGGACAACAAGGGCGGCGGCGGCAGCTCGGGTGGCGGCGTCCGGACCGTGCCGAAGGTGCCACTGGTGCGCGCCTAATGGTGTGCAGGCTGGCCGGCGGCCTTCCAGGCTAGGAGCCGCCGGTCTATGACCGCCGCCGCGACGCGTGCGCGCCGCGGCGAGGAGGCGCCCGATGACTGACAACCTGCACGAGGGACCCCTCCCCCCCGTCGCGCAGCCGGCGCCTCCGAAGAAGCTGACCCGGCGGGAGGAGCGTCGCCTTCGCCGGCGGCGCCGTCGTCGCGGCGAGGAGGTTCTCGCCTGGGTGCTCGTGCCCCTGATCTGCTTCGGCATCTATTGGGGCGTGAACGCCGGCTTCGGCTTCTTCGGCACGTCGCCGGGCCAGGTCTGGGACCAGCTGATGCAGGTCAAGGCCATGATGGAGAAGCGCTCGAGCAATCCCGGCGCGCGCGGCTAGCGCGTCGCCCCGTTCGGCGGCTCCGGGACGATCCCGATCGGAGGCGCCGTGAGATCCACCCGATTTCGACCGACCCGACGCTCGGTCCTCGCATCCGCGTTTCTGGCCGCACCGGCGCTGCGCGCGTCGGCCCGTGGCGGCCCCGTGGTGATCGTCGGCGCCGGATCGGCCGGCCTGGCTGCGGCGGCCTCCCTGCGGACGGCTGGACGGAGCTTCACCCTCGTGGAAGCGCGGGACCGCATCGGTGGCCGCGCCTTCACCGAGCGGGCTCTCGGGCCGGATTGTCCCTTCGATGCGGGTGCCGAGTACATCCACTGGGCCGAGCGCAATCCCTGGGCTCCAATCGCCCGGCAGGCTGGCGCCCGCTTCGCCCGGGAGGACGGCTGGGCGCGCACCCTCACGATCGACGGCCGGCCCGCCTCGGATGCCGAGAAGGCCCGGCGTCGCTCGGGCTTCTCGGGCCTCGACGCATTGTTGGAACCCAAAGGGGCGGGCGATCCGTCGCTGGCCGAGGCGGCGCGCGTCGGCGGGCCGGACGCCGAGCAGGCGGCCGCGGGCTTGAGCCGGCTGTCGCTGGGCGAGGATCCCGATCGCGTTTCCGCAATCGATTATGCGCGCCTCTGGTCCGGTAGCGACCTGTGGGTCGACGGGTACGGAGACCTCGTCGCGCGGCACTTCGCCGATCTGCCGGTGAGCCTCGGCTGCCCGGTTCGGGCGATCGACTGGTCCGGACGGGACGGGCGGGTGGAGACCGCGCGTGGGGCTCTGACGGCCGCGGCCGTCATCGTCACGGTTCCGGTGGGGGTCCTGAGGGCGGGGGGGATCCGGTTCACGCCCGCCCTGCCCGACGCGGCGCTGGGCGCGCTCGATGGGCTGCGCATGGGCGCCTACACCAAGATCGGTCTGCGCCTCGACCCGGCGAAGGTCGATGCGGCGGCGCTCGGCGACGCGGTCTCACTCGCGACCGGCGGCCCGACTCTCTATTTCGAGATGAGTCCGTTCGGGCGGTCCCTGGCGGTGGCCAATCTCGGCGGCGATCTCGCCCGCGATCTCTGCCGGGCGGGCGAGCCGGCCGCCGTCGCGCTGGCCACGGAACGTCTCGGTGCGCTCCTGGGCGCGCGGGCGCGGGGCGCGGTGCTGGCCGGACGCCTCGCGGGCTGGTGGACGGATCCCCATGCCCGGGGATCCTATTCCATCGTGACGCCAGGCCACGCCGACGCCCGGGACCGCCTGCGCGAACCCGTCGGGGGGCGGGTGTTCTTCGCCGGCGAGGCCCTGGCCGGCGGCGGGGCCATGACGGTGGGGGGCGCGACCCTCGACGGCGAGCGCGCTGCCCGCGACGTGCTCAAGGCCCTCGGCACCTGAACCGCGCAGCAGGCGGGCTCAGCCCGATATCGCCCCGGAGAGTGCCGGCGCTCCGGCGGTCGGACCGCATCGGATCGCGGCCACGGCCAGGGGCTCCGCGCGCCCGCGCAGGGCGTGGGCACCGAGATCCTCGCGGGTGAATTCCGTGGGCAGCGGTCCGAGCCTCGCGAGCAGGTCGGCCGAGACGAGAACCCGGACATCAAGGCTCTTCGAGAGGGATTCGAGCCGTGCGGTCGTGTTCACGACGTCGCCGAAATACGCGATCTTGTGCCGTTCCAGGCCGATCTCCGCGGTGACGACCGGACCGCAATGGAGCGCCGCGCGGAATTCGGGCACCTGCCCGAAGCGGCTCCGCCAGGTGTCGGCGTCGGCGGCGAGGCGCTCCGCGAAATCGAAGACGCAGCGCAGGCATGCGGCGTCGCGCAGGCCCCGCTCCATCGTCCATGTGACCAGGGCCAGGTCGCCGATGTAGTCGTCGATGGAGCCGCGTGAGCGCGACACCGGCAAGGCCAGGGCGTTGAAGACCTGTCCGAGATAGGCCTGCGCGGCGTGGTCCCCGTGACGGTCGGCGAAGTGGGTCGAGCCGGCGACGTCGAGGAACAGGAAGATGCGCTCCTCGCGGATCGGCCGGTGGTACCGGCCGATCAGCAGGTTGGCGAACACGCCCGGTCCGATCAGGTCGCGGACACGGAAGACGAAGACCGCGAGGGCCGAGATGCAGAGGGCGTAGAGGAGGCCCGTGTCGGTCATCAGCATCGCGTTCCGCTCGCTGTACATGAACCGGAACAGGCGGTTCAGTACGGTGCTGGCGACCGCGTTCCCCGCGACGATCATCGCGATGTAGAGCGCCACCGTGGCGAGCAGGAAGAGCGGCGTCGCGAGCCCGCGGATCCGCTCGCGCAGGGCTGGCACCAGCAGGCGGCGCTCGTAGAGCATGATCGGGGTGCCGATGATGGCCCCGCGGATCGCCGAACCCGTCAGCGGTCCGACCTCGAAGAGGGCGCCGTAGAGCAGGCCCGCCAGGGCGCCGAGCACAGGCGCGACGCCGTAGAACCAGGGCCACCTGAAGCGCATCGGCGCGTCCTCCGCGGTCTGCGGCCGTCGCTTCCGTCGACGGCCGTCAGTCCAGGCGCAGGGCGTGGACGGAGAAGAGGGCCTCCGGATCGGTCCACACGGTCAGCCACGTCCAGCCGGCCCGTTCCGCGAGCGCACGGAACGTCGCGGCCGTGTATTTGTAGCTGCTCTCGGTGTGGATCGTTTCGCCTGCCGCGAAGGTGAAGGTGTCGGATCCGATAAGTACGGCCTGTTCCTCGCGCGCGACGAGATGCATTTCGATCCGCGACGCTTGCGAGTTGAACACCGCCCGGTGGGCGAACGCGGCGGGGTCGAAACGTCCCGCGAGTTCCCGGTTGATCCGGCTCAGGAGATTGAGGTTGAACGCCGCGGTCACGCCGGCATCGTCGTCGTAGGCGGTCTCCAGGGTCGCGGGATCCTTCACGAGGTCGACGCCCACGATCATGTGGGCCCCCTGCCCCAGGATCCGTCCGAAGCGGCGCAGCAGGTCCTCGGCCTCCGCCGGCTCGAAGTTGCCGATGGTCGAGCCGGGGAAGAACCCGGCCCGCGGCAAGCCGTCGAGGCTCCCGGGCAGATCGAAGTCACGGGTGAAATCGGCCACCACCGGCTCGACGCGCAGGCTCGGGAAGTCGCCGCTCAGCGCCTCGGCCTGCGCGCGCAGGAACTCGCCCGAGACGTCGACCGGCACGTAGGCGGCGAGCGTGTCGAGATGCTCAAGGAGCCGGCGCAGCTTCACGGTCGAGCCGCTGCCGAACTCCACCAGCGCCGCCTGCGTCGGCAGCAGCGCCGCGATCTCGGGTCCGCTTCGGTCGAGGATGCCGATCTCGGTGCGGGTCGGATAATATTCCGGAAGCCGGGTGATCTCTTCGAACAGGGCTGAGCCGGCGGCGTCGTAGAAGTATTTCGGTGACAGCGCCTTCTGCGGCCGGGACAGGCCGTCTCGGACATCGGCCAGGAAGGCGAGCTCAGCCGTCTCCAGCGGAAAGGGGGTCGCGTCGGGGAATGTGGGCTTGATGGTCAAGGCGGCCTCCGGGGGGGCGTCAGGCGGCGTCGGCGAGACGCAGGCCCGTGAACTGCCAGCGCTGATGTGGGTAGAAGAAGTTGCGGTACGGGATCCGGGCGTGACCGACGGGCGTGGCGGCCGACGAGCCGCGCAGCACGAACTGGTTGGCCATGAACTTGCCGTTGTACTCGCCCAGCGCACCGGGGAGCGGCCGGTAGCCGGGATAGGCGAGGTAGGCGCTGCGGGTCCATTGCCAGACGAGGCCGAAGGCGTCCGGCAGCTCGCCGTTCCGGGCCGCGACCTCCCACTCGAACTCCGTCGGCAGGAACCGGCCTGCCCAGCGGGCGTAGGCGTCAGCCTCGTAGTAGCTCACGTGGGTCACGGGGGCGTCGAGATCCACCGGACGCACGCCGCCGAACGTCATGGTGGCCCAGCCGTCCCCGTCCCGGCGCCAGTAGCCGGGGGCCTCCCAGCCTTCGCCGGGCCCGGCATACCACCCGTCGGAGAGCCACAGCTCGGCCTTGGCGTAGCCGCCGTCCTCCATGAAGGCGAGCCACTGACGGTTGGTGATGAGCGCCTTGTCGATCCTGCCCGCGGGGATCAGCGCCTCGTGCCGGGGCGATTCGTTGTCGAACGAGAACCCGTCGTCGTCATGCCCGATCCACGCCACGCTGCGGTCGAGGCGGATCTGGCCGGAGGGCGCAGAAGCGGCGGGGAATTGCCAATCCGGATCGTAGGCCGGGCCGAGCGGGTTCTGCGCGAACGCATGCAGGATATCGGTGAGAAGAAGCTCCTGGTGCTGCTGCTCGTGGTAGAGCCCGATCTCCAAGATCGGCAGCACCGCCTCCAATCCGCTTTCGGACGCCTGACCGAGCAGGGCTTCCACCGCCCGGTCGACATGCGCCCGGTAGGCCGTGACTTCCGCCATCGTGGGTCGCGTGATCAGGCCGCGCTGGATAAGCGGCTGCCGGGGACCGGCGGCCACGTAGTACGAGTTGAAGAGATAGTGCAGCCGCTCGTCGTAGATCGCGTAGCCGGGCAGATGCTCGCGCAGCAGAAACTGCTCGAAGAACCACGTCACGTGCGCCCGGTGCCACTTGGTCGGGCTGGCATCGGCCATCGACTGGACCTGCTGATCCTCCGCGGAGAGCGGCGCGGCGCGGCGCTCGGTCTCGCCGCGGACGTGGCGGAAGGCGGCGATCCAGGCGTCGCGGTCGATCGGACGGGCTGTGACGGGCGGCGGCGGGAAGGCCGGCGCCATCTGCTCGCGCGCCTCGTCCGGGCGCAGTGCGGCCGTCGCTGCCATGACGATTGTCCCTTTTTGCCGGCTGAGCCCAGAACCATTTCCTTGTCCCGGGTTCGCGCGCAGAAGATATGCCCCCATCGTGCTGAAACAACCTCTGCAGCAAGGTCCGTCCTCCGACGGGCTCGGCGTGCAGTTCGCCCCGACAGCGCCGCGGTTAACGGGAACGGTTGGGGATCGCGGGTCTTTCTGTCGCCGCAGTGAGGCAGCCTTAACCCTCACGGCCGA
>Ga0160429_1000785_pt1 | contig 21045 bp, 22 predicted proteins | sample SolpanmetagenomR_FD_108199 | JGI IMG/M metagenome (GOLD analysis project Ga0160429, IMG submission 108199) | Solar panel surface microbial communities from Lawrence Berkeley National Laboratory, California, USA - R | ecosystem: Engineered > Built environment > Solar panel > Unclassified ...
ACGCCCGCAAGGAATTCTTAACGAAAAGCTTTCATACCTGGACAGTGGTATGGACGCCGGCCAGAATCACCTGGTTTTTTGATAATAAAGAACTGTATACCGATACCGTAGCAGCGCACATCCCGGGAGCAGCTACTTCCACTGCCAACCCCTACGAGTTGTGCAGGTATCGTAAAATGGACATGATAGCTAACTGTACCCTGAATTATCCGGATAGCGCAGCCACGAGTTTTGAGCCCCTAGTTATCGATTATATCCATGTGTACCGGCCCGTAGGATTTTTGCCCTACAACCCAGCGCAGCCACTGCCAGAGTACTTAGCCAGCTTAAACGCCTTATACAATAAGATACTTTACCGCTCGAAGCCCAACCGCCGGGGATATTAGCCACGGCACTCTTATTGAGAACACTCACTACGGCTGGAAAAAAGTAAGTGCCAAACAACTATTCACGTACTAAACTAACCGGTTGAGAATATTTTTTGAAGTATTTGTTCGTCTTGCCAATTAGCTGCTAACGCGGCCGTAGGCAGCGTAATTGCCACAAAGCTAGGCGCTAACTGGAGAATAAGGGGGCATATGTGATTGATTTTATGCGGGCTAAACTTGAGTAGGCTCAGTTTTCAGGTAACATTCATCTCGGTTTGGCACGTATAATCCCCGCAAAGTGGCAGGCATCTTCTGCCTGTCTTTTTCATCTCAACTTAGATTTTTGATTTTATGAAAACCACCAAATTCCTTCTGACCGCTGCTTGTGCCCTTTGTGTAAGCGCTGCTTTCGCCCAAACTACTCCTGGCACCGCTACTTCTGGGGCCGCTAATGGCACCGGTGCAGGCGCTATGACGTCGGGCTCGACTACTACCGGCACCATGCAAAACGGCTCGATGAGCACGTCTGGCAGCATGAGCGGCACTACTAGTGGTAGCATGAATAACAGCAGCACGCGTAGCACCCGCCGCGCTACTAAGAGCAAGAGCAAGATGACCACGCCTAGCGGCGCTGGCTCAACGACCTCAAAGATGTAGTAGCTACGGCGCTGCATTTCACGTATACCAGCTGGCTGCTCTATCTAGAGTGGCCGGCTGGTATTTTTTTTTGCCTTTTGCTATAATGCTTTGTTTATGAAATACTTACTTTTGCTCGCTGCCTGCGGGCTGGCTACTATAGCGCACGCGCAGACGGTGCCATTTGACGCTAGTGCCCCTATGAGGGGTGGGGCCCAAAACCAGACTTCAGTGCCGCCACTCAACCCGGCTCTCAACCAAAGTACCATTCAGGGGCCCTCGCAGGTACAGCGTACTACATCGAGCTACGATGCTCAGCCCAGCCGCTTGCCGGTGGGTAGTACCCCCATTGGCGGCACGCCCGAACAGTCGCCCACAGCCATACCCGACGTGCGCGAGCAACCGATGATTCCGCAGCAGCACCGGCGGCAGTCGTCAGATATTGTACCAACTCGTGCTACTAGCTCCAGCAATGTCAATCAAACGCGGCGTGTGCAGCCTGCCAATACCTCAACAGCCACTCAACCCTAACCTAAAAGTAGATTCCCTAGTAAAACTGCTTCAGAACCTTACTCTCATTCTCAATGAAAATCCAGAACCTCTTTCTCACTGCTACTTGCGTACTGTGCTATACTGCTGCTTCGGCCCAGACTTCGGCTCCCATCAGCAATAGCGCTGCCAATGCTCCGGCCACTATGGCTAGCCCCAACACCACGCGTAGCAGCATGAGCACCGCGGGCGAATCGGTAGGTACCGTCGTAACCGACGTGGACCAAACGGATAAGCAAAAAGCGCGTGATGGCCAGCGGAAAACCAAAATGCACAAGAACAAATCTACCTTGCCGGAAGGTGGAAAGATGAAGACTAAAATGTAGTAGTCTTTGGCTACTATTTAAACAAGAAGGCCGGCTTCCTGATAGGAGGCCGGCCTTTTTTGTTCAACATAAGTATGTAAAATACAATCACTTGACGTTGTGGTTTAGCAAGTCGTGGCCGTGGCGACGCAATGTGTCGGCTAGCTTGAGTAGATCGGCTTTTAGATCTTCCTGGGCGTGCTGGCTGGCCTCGCTGGTTTGGTCACCGAGCATGATAAGCGAATTGCCAATGGCTATGGCGCTCAGGCTACCGCTGCTCAGGATGGATTGCAAGTTGCCGAGCTCACGGGCAATATCCTGAAACTCGGGCTGGCCGCTTTGCAAAAACTTCTGTTGCCAAGTCTCGGTGTTATCCATTGCGGAGCCGAGAGGAAGGCTGGTCAGTCCATTTTGCAAGCCCGATAGGGTTGCGTGCAGGAGGTCATTCATGGGGAAATAAAAAACGAGAAAGTAAAACAGGAAGAGTAGATGGCTAAGTATTCTTGGTGAGCTTGGCCGGCTGTTGCTTAGGCTCCTTGCTAGTGGGGGTAGAGATGGCCGTGTCAGCTAGGCTGGCTTTGCGAGGCTTTGGAGGTTTGGTTGTGGCAGTACGCGGCTCAAAATTGGGCGGAACGTAGCCGGCTGGAGCTGGTGGCAATAAGCTGAGTTCGCGCAAGATGTGGATGGCGCGCACGGCACTCGCTTCCTTGTCCTTGATCTCCAGCATCATGTCTACGTCGAGGCCAGCCAACTCCGCTATAAAGCTGCGAAATAGCTCAGGCACCAACGTATCGGTGTGTTTGCCTTTGCGCTCGCCGGGCGCCTGCGAGCTGTAGTCGATCATCAGCACACCATCGCGGGTGGGATGCCAGGTAGCGGCCGCTAGGTGCAGAGCCTCGTGCATGGGTTCTCCATGATTGAGGCATTCGTGGTGAAAATTATCGAATAGAATGGGAACGCCAGTTTCGTCGTGCAGGCTCAGGCATTCGCGCAGGCTGTAGAGGCGGTCGTCGTTTTCGACTACCAGCCGCACCTTCACCGCCTCGGGCACCAAGGTATGAAACGTGTCGACCCAGCGGGCCAGCGCCGTACCCTTGTCACCATACGCCCCGCCGGCGTGGATTTGCAGCTTGGCCGTCGAGTCCAGTTCCATCAAATCCAGCATGGAGCCCTGGTACACCAATTCGGCCACGCTCCGCCGCACAATAGCTGAGTCGGGTGAGTTGAGCACCACAAATTGGTCGGGGTGAAAGGAGATGCGCAGCTCGTGCCGCCGGATGTAATCGCCCAGCGCCCGAAACTCACTTTTAAAGTGCTGCTGCCAAGGAAAGGTATTGATTTCGTGCGAGCCAAACGGCACAATGCCCGAGCCCATGCGAAAAAAGCGTAGTCCGTGGGCCACGTTCCATTCCAGGATTTGCTGTAGGCAGGCGAGGTTGCTGGCCACGGTAGGTACTAGCCGCTCGGCCGAGTAGGAAGCCAGCCGGAAGGTACCAGCTGCGCTGCAATCGAGCGTCTCATTGACGCAGGGATATCCAATTTTCATCTTCCAAAGGCTTACGCGAAAAGGAGGGAAACGATGCCGCTGGGTTAAGCTCGCCAGCAGTTTTGCCTTTACTCGTACCCGCGGTTGTCCCGAAAAGCCTTGTTGTACTCCGTGCGGCGCTGCTGCGCTTTTTTGGCGGCTTCCAGCGCCTTAATCTCCTCCATCTTGCGGCGCTGCTTGCCCTCGCGCGAAAACTGCTCGTAGAGCCAATCTACGTTCGAGCCACTGATAGTGGGCTTCTGAGCCTGCGGGGCAGTCGAGTCGACGGCAAAAAGCGGTTTAGGCTTGGCTGGTCGCTTGGGTATCTTGACTACCGGTGGCGCCGGGCGCTTGATGTTGCGTAGCGCCCGGTTAATGCTGGCGCGATCAGGTCGGTCGGCAGTCACGCGCACTTCACCGAGCTGCACCGAGTCGCGCACCAGCGCAATCTGTACCACCAACTGCGAGAGTGAGGTGCCGCCCAGCACCAAGCGGTGTGGCTTGTAGCCAATTGCTCGAAACAACAGGGTATCAGTAGCTAAGGCCGTGATTAAAAAGTCTCCTTCGCCGTCGGCAGCTACCCCTGAATGGGTCCGCTGCACTTGCACCGAAGCACCCGGAACAGGCTGCCGGCTGCCCGCTACCGACACGCGGCCGCTCACGCGCACCGTGGGCGATGGGCTGCCCGCCTGCGCCCAGGCTTGGTTAGCCGCTAGCCAGGCTACTAGCAGCCAAGCCCCATACAGCCAGGTTTTGGGGGTGAAAAATAAGGCAACCGACGGAGACACGTAAGGAATAACGCAAATGAGGTAACAAATCTGCTACCAAAAGAACTAAAAAAAGCTCGCGTCGTTGCAGACGCGAGCTTTTTATCGACAAACAAGTTATAACCCAGTCACCTACAGCTTCGTTTTATCGCCGTCCGCATCCTTCACCTTCACGGTGCCATCTCCTTTTACTTTAACTTTCGCTCCATTGTCGAGCTTGGTTTTTGAGTATTTCAGATCGGCGTTGCTGGTAATGGGCACATTCTTATTGCCATTGGCATCCTTGGTGGTCACCGTGCCATCATCCTTGATCTTCATTTGCGAGCCATCGGTGAGCTTAGTTTTCGACTTTTCAATGCCAGCACCGCCGCTCATGTTGCTCGGCGACATTGAGGAAGACGTCGACATGGAGTCGGCATTGCCGCTAGGCATGGTGGCCGACGAAGCAGCAGCCCCCGAATCCGTATTATCCATGTAGTTTGACTCGTCATACGTCGAGCGCGACGACTGGTACGACTGATACTGCGTTGGGTCGGTCAGCACACCCTGAAACTCGGTATCGGTGTCGGTATTGTACTGGCGCATTGCGGCTGCCATACCCGTAGTGTCACTCTGGTATTTGCTACGCAGCTCACCATAGCGCTTCGAGCGGTTGTAGTAAGCCGTACGAATCTTATTTTTAGTAGCCTCGTCGGTAATTTTCATATCCGACACAAACTTGTCGGCTACCTGCTGGGAGCGCGAGCGATAAGCAGCCGTATCGGGCATCGTAGCAGTGGTAGCCGCATCACCAGTGGTCGTAGTGGTCGTTTCAGTAGTTTTTTCCTGCGAGCAGGCGGCCAGCGAAAGAGCCGCAGCGCCTGCGAGGAGTAACAGAGAGTTTTTCATGAGAAAGAAGAAAATAGTTCTAGGAGCGTTTAAACGCAATTACCAAATGCAGGTTACTGGCAGACTTAAGATTCAGTAAACCCTCACCTTAGCTGCGTCGTAATTCCAACAGCGTTATTTCGGGTAAAAAGCCTACCCGGCCCGGAAAAGCCAGGTAGCCTAGGCCCACGTTCACGTACAGCTTTTGGCGGCCTTCCTCGTATAGGCCGGCCCACTGCGGGTAAGAATACTGCACCGGGCTCCACTTGAAAAATGGGAGGTTGACGCCAAACTGCATGCCGTGGGTATGGCCGCTGAGCGTGAGGTCAATATCTTTATAATCAAGCACCTGGGCTTCCCAGTGCGAAGGGTCGTGCGAGAGCAGCAGCTTAAACGGCGCATTGCCACTGGCTGCGTGGGCCTGCGCCAGCTTGCCGTGCTTCGGAAAGCTGGGATGGCTACTCCAATTCTGCACGCCCAGCACGGCTAGCTCGTCGGCGCCGCGCCGGATGGTGTGGCTCTCATCGAGCAGCAAGCGCCAGCCGATCTTGGCGTGGTTGCGGGCTAGCCGTTGCAGGTTTTCGCGCTTGGCTTCGCTGCTGTCCCACTGCACGTAGTCGCCGTAGTCATGGTTGCCAAGGATGGAGAAAATGGGCAGCTCAGATTTAATCCCCGCCAGCGCCGGAATGTGCGGCTCGACCTCAGTTGCCCGGTCATTCACCAAGTCGCCGGTCATCACAATGAGGTCGGCATTTTGGGCATTTATTAGGGCCACGGCCCGGCGCATAGGCTCGGTATTATCGCCAAAAGAGCCGGTGTGCAAGTCCGAGATTTGCAATATCTTAAAGCCATCAAACGAAGCCGGCAGATTGGGGTAGCGCAGCACCACGCGGCGCACCTGATAGTCAGTCTTACCTTTCACCATGCCCCAAATGAGCGACAGCAGCGGCACCAAGCCCAGCCCCAAGGCTAGCCGGCTGATAAATTGGCTGCGCGAAATAGGCTGGCTAGCCTCGCCCGCCGCTGGGCCACTAAAGCCCCGCGCCGCCCAGCGCCCCAGGCGCGTCAGGTCTTCGAGCAGCATTGGAAAGAGCACTACCAGCTTGGCAGCCAGCAGGAGCAGCGGGGCCGCCATCAGGTAGCTTTTCAATTGCGTTGCCCCGTTGTGGCGGTTGCTGGCGGCCCAGAAACATAGTCCCCACAGCCCCAGTGTAAGCGCCCAGTAGCTGATGGCAAAGCCCCGCCGCTCGGCCGGCGAGCCGGGCGCCAGCGCCGTGCGCACCGCTACGTAGCCATAGGCCTCGGCCGCAATGATGAGCAGAAAAATACCCCAAAACATAAGTTGCTTTTGCATAGTGGAAGGCCAAACGACCCGCAGCAGATTTAAGTTATGGTGAAAGGAAGATGCCCGCTTCTTCCTCCTAAACGGCTGCCGTCGGATTTTTGCTTTACCTTGCAGCTATAGTTATACCTACTTGTAATGGAGCCGCTTGACCACTTGGCCGATCCCGACGCCGACCTTCCCGTTCCCTACGTTCAGCCGGCTAGCTTTGGCATTAAGAGCTGGGCTGAGGAAGACCGCCCCCGCGAAAAGCTGATGCAGAAGGGGCGCGCCGCGCTCTCCGATGCCGAGCTGATTGCCATCTTACTGGGCTCGGGTACTACCAAGCTCACGGCCGTCGATGTGGGCAAGCTCATGCTGCAAGCCGTTGACAACGACCTCAATGAGCTGGCCCGGCTCAGCCTTAAGCAATTGTGCCGCCACCCCGGCGTCGGGCCCGCCAAGGGCATCACCGTGATGGCCGCCCTTGAGCTGGGCCGCCGCCGCAAGGAAAGTGGCACCGGCCGCCGCACCACCATCACGTGCTCGCGCGACATTTACCAGCTGGTGCGCCCGCAGCTGCAAGACCTCCCTCACGAAGAATTTTGGGTGATTCTGCTCAACCGCGCCAACGTGGTGATGCGCAGCGAAAAAATCAGCAGTGGCGGCGTGGCTGGCACTGTCGCCGACCCCAAAATGATTTTTAAGCAAGCCCTCGAAAACCTGGCTAGCAGCATTATTCTGGCGCACAACCATCCCAGCGGCAACCGCCAACCCAGCGCCGCCGATATTTCACTCACCAAAAAGCTGAAGGAAGCTGGCAACTTTCTCGACCTTCCCGTGCTCGATCACCTCATCTATACCGACCAGGGCTACTATAGCTTTGCCGACGAAGGAATGCTGTAGGCCGGAATACTTACTTTGGCTTATCAGGCAAATACGTTGGCTTAAAATGCGTAAGATTTTACTGATCAGCGGGCTAGTGGCTGTCATTGGCCTGCTGCTCTATAGCTGGACGGATACCCAAGCCCCGGTCCCAGCCGGCGACCCGGCCTATGCGGCCCGCATCCGGCTAGCCCGGCAGCAAAAGGACAACGCTTTTCGCACGGCCGCGAGCTCGCCCATCCCGGCGGCAGAGCGGGCGGCGTTCAACGGCCTCCGCTACTTCCGGCCCGACGGCGCCTATCGCGTCACGGCGCAGCTCACGCGGGCGGCTGGACTGCCACCGCTGCCGCTTGCCCTCACCGGTGGCTCGGCCGATGCCTACGCCCGCTGGGGCACCGCCGAATTTGAGCTGGGCGGCCAGCCGCAAAAGCTGGTGCTGCTGCAAAAACAAGGCTTGAGCACCAATCCGCAGGAGCTTTTCCTGCCCTTCACCGACCCTACCAACGGCCAGCAGACCTACGCTGCCGGCCGCTATCTCGACCTGGCCGTGCCGGCCCCCGACGCTACCACTATCGAGCTGGATTTTAATACTGCCTACAGCCCTTTCTGCGCCTACAGCCACGAGTACAGCTGCCCCAAGCCGCCTGCCGACAATCGCCTCACGGTGCCCGTGCTAGCCGGCGAGCAGCTGGCCCAGCCTTAGTGTCCGGTGCGGTATTCTCAACCGCATTTTCTGTGGCAGTGTCAAGGAATAGTGGGCAGGAGGTACTAGGTATAGCAGCGGCTAAATTCAGAGTGACAAGGGTTATTTATCTCATATATGCTTGAGAGGCAAACGGAATTTGGGGTTTAATGAGCTGCTTAAAGCAAAACAAAGCTTCTGCCGCGCTCACTAATAGCTAGCCTGGGCCTCGGCTTTTGGCGCGCCTAGCTAGCCCGTACCTTTGCCCTTCGCGGCTGGCTCGCCCCAGGGCCGCCGCTAGTTTCAGTATGACTATTTCGTTCGATTGGCTTAAAACCTTATTTCCCACTAGCCTGCCGGTAGCCGAAATTGGGGCGCTGCTCACTGGCTCTGGCCTCGAAGTGGAGCACCTTTCCGACCTCGAAAGCGTGCCCGGCGGCTTACGTGGCGTAGTGCTGGGCACGGTGCTCACTTGCGAGCGCCACCCCGACGCCGACAAGCTAAACCTCACCACAGTGAGCGTCGGCGACAACACGCCCCGCCAGATAGTGTGCGGCGCGCCCAACGTGGCCGCCGGCCAGCGCGTAGTCGTGGCCCTCGAAGGCGCCACGCTGCATCCTGCGGTGGGTGAGCCGTTTAAAATCAAGAAGTCGAAAATTCGCGGGGCGGCCTCCGAAGGCATGATTTGCGCCGAGGATGAGATTGGCCTCGGCCAGTCGCACGCCGGCATTCTGGTGCTCGACACCAGCCTGCCCGACGGCACGCCCGCCGCCGACTATTTTGGCCTGGGCTCCGATACGATTATCGAAATTGGCCTCACGCCCAACCGGGCCGATGCTGCCTCGCACTACGGCGTAGCCCGCGAGCTGCGGGCGCTGCTGGGCCAGCCCGCGCACTTGCCCGACGTGAGTGACTTTGCCGCCCCGGCGAGCGGCGACAACATCGGCGTAACCATCGAGGATGAGCAGGCGTGCCCGCGCTACGCCGGCTTGCTGCTGGATAATGTGCAGGTTGGCCCGTCGCCCGAGTGGCTCCAGCGCCGGCTGCGCAGCATTGGGTTGTCACCGATCAATAACGTGGTGGATGTCACCAACTTCGTACTGCACGAGCTGGGCCAGCCGCTGCACGCCTTTGATGCCGACCAGATTGCGGGCGCCCGCATTCGGGTGAAGCACGCCGAAGCCGGCGAGAAGTTTGTAACCTTGGATGGAGTCGAGCGCATCTTGCAGCCCGAAGATCTCGTGATTGCTGACGGCCAGGGCCACGCGATGGCGCTAGCCGGCGTCTTCGGTGGCAAAACCTCGGGGGTGAGCAGCGCCACCACCCGCGTGTTCCTCGAAAGCGCCTACTTTGCGCCCGCCGTAGTGCGCCGCACCAGCCAAACCCACGGCCTCAAAACCGACGCCTCCTTCCGCTTCGAGCGCGGCACCGACCCCTACATGGTGCCGCTGGCCTTGCAGCGCGCCGCCCTGCTGCTCACCGAGGTAGCCGGCGCCCGCATTGCCGCGCCGGTGGTAGATGAGTTTCCGCACCTCGTGCCCAATACCCAGGTGCGCCTACGCCTCAACCGCGTCCACCAGCTTATTGGCCAGGAAATAGGCACGGAGCGCGTGCGAGAAATCCTGATTGGGCTGGGTATTGAAATAGAGCAGGAACTAGTCGACGAGCCAGTCGCCGGCGCCAAAGCGTGGCTGCTGGCCGTGCCGCCCTACAAGGTAGACGTGACCCGCGAAGCCGACGTAATTGAGGAAATTCTGCGCATTTACGGCCTGAACAACGTGGCGCTGCGGCCCCACAATTCGGCCTCGTTCCTGTCGCCCTTTCCTAACCCCGACCCCGAAGTGGTGCGCCAGAAGGTGGCCGACCTGCTCAGCGGCCAGGGCTTTTCGGAGATCATTACCAACTCGCTCACCAACTCGCAGTATTTTGAGAAAGCCGATGCGCCGGACAGCTCGCTGGTACGCATTCTCAATTATAATAGCCAGGATCTGAACGTGATGCGGCCCACGCTGCTCACCTCGGGCCTCGAAGTGGTGCGCCACAACCTCAACCGCCGGCAGCGCGACCTCAAGCTCTACGAGTTTGGCAAAACCTACCACCTCGCCGACAACGGTAAATATAAGGAGAAGAACGTGCTAGCCGTGTACCTAACCGGCAACGCCACCGCCGAAACCTGGCAGCACGCCACCCAAAAAACGGCTTACCACGACTTGGCTGGGGCGGTGCAGCAAGTACTGGCGGCGCTGGGCTACCCGCAGCCCGGCACCCAACCCACACAGCACCCTTACCTGGCCGGTGGGCTCGCCTTACTGCTTCAAAACCAGCCCGTCATAAATGTGGGCGCCGTATCGCCGGCCCTGCTCAAGCGCCTCGATGTGAGCCAGCCCGTGTGGTATGGCGAGCTGGACTGGGACTGGCTGCTGAAAAAATACCGGGCTAGCCTCACTGCCCGCGAGCTGCCTAAGTTTCCCGAAGTACGCCGCGACTTGTCGCTGGTAGTGGACCAAGGCGTGACCTTCGAACAGTTGCGCACTATCGCGCAGCGCTCCGAAAAGAAGCTGCTGCAAGCCGTCAACGTGTTCGACGTGTACGCCGGCGATCGCCTCGAAACGGGCAAAAAGTCGTACTCCGTAAGCTTTTTGCTGCAAGACCCCAGCCAGACGCTCACCGACCAAGCCATCGACCAGGTGATGCAACGCCTCATCCAGCAGTTTGAAAAACAAGCTGGAGCATTAATTCGCAAGTAATTTGCCGTTTCTTGTTCGCGTAGTCGAGCAGGGCGAGCAACTGCTTGCCCTGCTCGACTGCTCAAAATAAGTAACTCCCACAAAAAATGGTCTCTTCGCAGCAGCTTGCCCAACTCGACCGCCTGGAGCGGCAGGTGACTACCTTAGTGGCTGCCTATCAGCAGCTGCGCGAGGAGCTAGCCGATGCGCACACGACCATCGAGCACCTGCGGGCCGACGGGCGGGAACGGGAAAAACAGCTGCGGGAGTACCAAAACCAAGAAAACATTGTTAAACTTGTACAGACTATAGCCGGCGGGGAACCCACCCAGGCCAACGAGCTGAAACAACGCCTCAACGAATACATCCGCGAATTAGATAAGTGCCTTGCCTATTTGAGGGAGTAGCCTGCCTTCTTACTACACAATTGCCAACTACTATCCCGTGAGTGAATTAGCCATCAAAATTCGCATTGCCGAGCGCGATTACCCGATGCGGGTAGCCGTGGCCGACGAAGAGCGCCTGCGCCTGGCCGGCCGGCAGCTGAGCGAGCGGCTACGCGAATTTCGGGAGCAGTACGGCATTCAGGACAAACAAGACTTGCTGGCGATGGTAGCCCTCGCCACAATGGCTGACTCTTTGAAAGTCAGCAAAGAAAAGGATGGAACCGATGCAGCCCTTACTGAGCGCCTAGCGCGCCTCGATGAGTTGCTGGCTGGCGTGGTAGTAGCAGCCTAGCGGCCGCCAATACCAACCCGTTTCGTTGGCCCGGCCGGGCGCGGAGAAGGCAATTGGCCTTCGGCGTTTCGGCTCGGGTTTTTGTCGTGGCTATGGTCGTGATTCACTTCATTTCCATAACTCCATGTCATCCATATTTTTATATTGTGCGCTAGCCGCCATCATCGCCCTTGTAGTGGGCGTGTTGGTAGGGCGCCAGCTTGCCGGCAAAGCCCGGCAAGACCTTGAGGGCCAGGCGAAAGCCCAGGCCCAGGCAATCCTCGACGAAGCCGAGACCCAGGCCACTCGCACCCGCGACGAGCGCATTCAGCAGTCGAAGGATAAGTTTCGCAACCTGAAGAACGAGTACGAGCAGGAGCAGAAGCGTCAGCGGCGCGAATTTGAGCAGGAAAGCCAGCGCCTCAAGGCTGCCCTCGACCAGGAACTAACCGAGCGCCGCCAGGGCGTACTGGCCCAGGAGCAGAGTATCAAGCACCTGACCGACACCACGCAGAAGCAGCTCGAACAGCTTCAGCACAAAGAAAAAGAGCTGGAAGGCACCCGCGAAAAGCTGCACGCCGACGCTGAGCAGCAGCGCACCCGTTTCGAGCAGCAGGAAGAAAAGCGCCAGCACAAGCACGAAACGACCCTGGCCGAGCTGCAAGCCAAGCAGCACGAAGCCGAAGAGCAGCTGCATCAAGTGCAGAGCCAGCTCGAAAAAGTAGCTGGCCTCACCGCCGCCGAAGCCCGCGAGCAACTAGTTGAAAGCCTGCGCAATGAGGCGCAGCTACAAGCCAGCTCCTATATCAAGGATACCGTGGCGCAAGCCAAGCTCACGGCTACTAAGGATGCCAAGAAAGTAGTGCTCGAAACCATCCAGCGCACCGCTTCGGAGCACGCGATTGAAAACTGTGTGTCGGTATTCAACATTGAAAGCGACGATGTGAAGGGCAAGATTATCGGTCGCGAAGGCCGTAACATCCGGGCGCTGGAAGCCGCGACGGGCGTCGAAGTCATCGTGGACGATACGCCGGAAGCCATTATTATCTCCGGTTTTGACCCGGTACGCCGCGAAATCGCTCGCCTCTCGCTGCACTTGCTGGTAAAAGACGGCCGCATTCACCCGGCCCGGGTGGAGGAAATAGTGGCCAAGACGACCAAAAAAATCGAGGAAGAAATTATTGAAATCGGTGAGCGTACGGTTATCGACCTTGGCATTCACGGCCTGCACCCCGAACTGATTCGGATGGTCGGCCGCATGCGTTTCCGCTCGTCTTACGGCCAAAACTTACTGCAACACAGCCGTGAAGTGGCCAACCTGTGCGCTACTATGGCTGCTGAGCTGGGCCTCAACGTGAAGCACGCTCGCCGCGCCGGGCTGCTGCACGACATCGGCAAGGTGAGTACCGAAGAACCCGAGCTGCCCCACGCCATTTTGGGTATGGAGATGGCCAAGAAGTATAAGGAACACCCCGATGTAGTGAACGCTATTGGCGCCCACCACGATGAGATGGAAATGACGGCTCTCATTTCGCCCATTGTGCAGGCGTGCGATGCTATTTCGGGCTCGCGCCCCGGCGCCCGGCGCGAAATGATGGAAAGCTACATCAAGCGCCTGCGGCAGCTAGAGGAAACGGCTGGGGCTTTTAAAGGAGTAAACCAGACGTACGCCATCCAAGCTGGTCGCGAGCTAAGGGTGATAGTCGATGCCGAAAACGTGAGCGACGAGCGCGCTGGCGAGCTCAGCTTCGAGATTTCGCAAAAAATCGAGAAGGAGATGCAATATCCTGGTCAAATTAAAGTGACTGTTATTCGGGAGATGCGTTCGGTGGCTTACGCCAAGTAGCGTCTTTGTCGCATAGCAAAAGAACGTCATGCAGAGCCTGTGAAGCATCTTGCTTTGCGCCGTGAGGATAAGAATCCAGCGACGCGAGCAAGATGCTTCACAGGCTCTGCATGACGTTCTTTTTAATTCGCTATAAAACCCGCTGCCTCAGAGTTTTCACATGAGTAAACTTAGTGCTGCTTTCTTCGTCCTGCTCGGCGCGCTGGCTAGCGCTTCGTGCGTGCGCAATCCTTATGCCGCCACCAACCGCGTGTATCGGCAGCAAGCCAAGCAGCTGGCTAGCCAGCTGCGCGCCCAGCCCACCACGCTGGCCGATAGCCTGCCGCCCCCACCTTACTGGGTAGGCACCGTCAATTTTAATTTGCGCAAGCCCAACTACGTCATCATCCATCACACAGCGCAGCACAGTACCGAGCAGACGCTCAAGACGTTCGCTGCGGTTAAGCCGCAGGTGAGCGCGCACTACGTGATTGGGCGCGACGGGCAAACTTACCACCTGCTCAACGACTACCTGCGGGCCTGGCACGCCGGAGTGGCGCGCTGGGGTAGCATCAGCGACGTCAATTCGGTATCGGTTGGTATTGAGTTGGATAACGACGGCACCGAGCCATTTCAGGAAGCCCAACTGGCTAGCCTATTGAAAGTACTGGCTAGTCTGAAGCGCACCTACAACATCCCAGCAGCCAACTTTATCGGCCACGGAGACATCGCCCCAACGCGCAAAAATGACCCGAGCGCTTTATTTCCCTGGCCGCGGTTGGCGGCGCGCGGCTACGGCCTATGGTACGATGCAGCCGTACTCACCGACACCACCGCTGCGCCCTTTGCTGCCGATTCGCTGGGGCAGCCGCTACCGGGCCTCACGCCCCGCGAGGCGTTACGCATTATTGGTTACGACACGCAAGATCTGCCAGCCGCCATCGTGGCCTTCAAGCGTCACTTTGTGCAAACTGACGTCAGCCCAATTCTCACTGATAATGACCGGCGCATTCTCTATGCGCTCTGTCGCAAGTATTTATAGTGTGTGCTGGCTGCGACAAACACAAAATAGAGAGCCGCGAGCTACTAAGCTTGCGGCTCTCTATTTTATAGCTTATTCGGAAGTTGCCACTAGTAAACGGAAACAGTAGGCTAGTTTCGTAGACGCAAAGTGGCTAGTAGCTTATTGGTCACCTTTGAGCTGGTCTTCGCCGCCGTAAGGTGCGCCGGCGGTAATGTCACCTCGCAGGCCACCGGTGCTTTGGCCGGGCCCAAATCCGGGCTGGGGAGCGGTGGTATCGTTTTCTTTTCCGGTGGGTAACGGTGCATCGGGTGCCATCGGCGCGTTGGTAAGGGCGTCGGTCGGGACAGTACCAGCTTCGGTCCCGCTAGCCCCACCGCCCGTAATGGCGGCTACTTTGGCCACGTACTCACGCTTGGCATCTTCTTCCGACGTGCCCTTATACTTATCCCACGATTCCCACTGCGCCTGCGAAAGCCCGGCGGGTCCATTGGGCTGGTCAGCCTCATCGGCATCGACTTCGCCGGTTTTCATGTTAACATCGCCATCAGTGGCCTGCTTGTAAAGGCCATATAGCTCCGTCATGTGGTGCGCAGCTTCGGCATCCGATAAATTATTGACCTGCTGCACGGCAGCTTCAAATTGCTGTTGTAAATCCATGGGGTGGGGAGAGGAAAAACCAAAATTCGCCGCCGAATAGGCCAGCCCTAAGTGTACTACCCCAATGCGGTGCAGGTTGCGCCAGTGCTAAAATGAAGTTTTGCTTACCTGTTTAGCCCATGGCTGGCAGCTAAGCTAGCTAGCCGCGTATCTTTGCCATCTAGCTATGTGTGGAATAACCGGCGCCTACGCCTTCTCCGATTCCGGCCGCTTGGCCCTGACCCGCCTGCAAGCGGCCACCGATGCTATCGTGCGTCGGGGGCCCGATTCGCAGGGGCATTTTGTGTATGACAGTGTGGGCCTGGGCTTTCGCCGGTTAGCCATTCTCGACCTTTCGGCCGATGGCAACCAGCCCATGACCGACGAGTCGGGCCGCTACACTATCGTGTTTAATGGGGAAATTTTCAATTTCCGCGAGCTGCGCGAAAAGCTGGTTCGCAAAGGCTACCGCTTTCACTCACAGACCGATACCGAAGTTATTCTTAACTTGTACATCAGCGAAGGCCGGAGCTTTATAAAAAAGCTCAACGGCTTTTTTGGTTTCGCGATTTACGATAAGGAAGAAAATTCTCTTTTCATCGCCCGCGACCGCTACGGCGTGAAGCCGCTGCACGTGTACCGCGACGAAGACCAACTCCTGTTTGGGTCCGAGCTGAAGTCGCTGCTAGCCTTGGGCGTGCCGCGCAAGCTCGATTACGTGGCCCTCAGCCAGTATTTGCAGCTCAACTATATCCCGGGGCCAGCCACTATTTTCAAGGGTATCAAGAAGCTGTTGCCAGGCCACTACCTGTTTATTCAGGGCGATAAGGTGGTGCGTAAGCGCTGGTACAAAGTGCCTTACGACCCCAAAAAGGTCGCTAAAAATAAGCTCACGTATGATGAGCAGCAAAAGAAGCTCGTGACGCTGATGGACGAGGCAGTGGAGCGCCGCCTCATTTCGGATGTGCCGCTCGGCTCCTTTCTCAGCGGTGGCATCGATTCGAGCGTAGTGACCGCGCTGGCTACCCGCCACACGCCGCACCTCAACACATTTAGCATCGGCTTTCGTGACGAGCCATTCTTTGACGAAACCAAGTATGCCAACCTGGTAGCGAAGATGCACAACACCAACCATACGGTGTTTTCGCTGAGCAACAATGACTTGTATGAGCATCTTTTCCAGATGCTCGATTATTTCGATGAGCCTTTTGCCGACTCTTCGGCCCTGGCTGTGCACGTGCTTAGCCAGCGCACCCGGCAGCACGTAACGGTAGCGCTGAGCGGCGATGGAGCCGACGAGATTTTTGGGGGCTATAATAAGCACCTGGGCGATTTTCGGGTGCGGCAAGGCGGCTTCAAGGCTGAGGCGGTCACTGGCCTGAATCTGCTTTGGGACATCCTGCCCAAATCGCGCAACTCGTATTTCGGCAATAAAATCCGGCAGTTCCAGCGCTTCTCACGCGGTATGCTCAGCGGTCCCAAGGATCGATATTGGGACTGGGCTACTTTTGCTTCCGAAAAAGATGCCAATGGCCTGCTGAGCGCCGCCAGCCGTCGCAAAGTCGGCAAGAAGCTGGCCGCTAAGCGCCGCAAGGATATTCTCGAAAATATCCACGCCGATGGCGACCTCAACGAGGTGCTGCTCACCGATACGCTGCTGGTACTGCCCTACGATATGCTCACCAAGGTTGACTTGATGAGCATGGCTAACTCGCTGGAAGTCAGAACACCATTTCTGGATTACAAGGTGGTTGACTTTGCTTTTTCACTACCCGTCAGCAGCAAGGTCGACGGCACGATGAAAAAGAAAATTGTGCAGGATGCTTTCCGCTCGATGCTGCCGCCCGAACTCTACGACCGTCCCAAGCACGGCTTCGAGGTGCCGCTGCTCAAGTGGATGCGAGGCGAATTGCGGCCGCTTATTGAGCAAGACCTGCTGGCCGACGACTTTGTAGCCGAGCAAGAGTTGTTTGACGTGGAAGCGGTGCAAAAGTTGAAGAAGCAATTATTTTCTAATAATCCTGGTGATGCCCACGCCCGCATCTGGGCACTCATCGTTTTTCAATACTGGTGGAAGCACTACATGGCTGAACCCACGAAAGCGCCTACTTTTAGATCCTAAGCTGCGCTGTAAATAGTTTCATGAGCAGTTATGCTTTACTCTATACCTTGATCCATACCATTTAATTACTACATGAAAATAGCAGTAGTAGGCACCGGCTACGTCGGGCTGGTTACGGGAACGTGTTTTGCCGAAGTAGGCATCGATGTCACTTGCATCGACATCGACCAGAAAAAAATCGATAATCTCCACCAAGGAATTCTGCCCATTTACGAGCCGGGCCTGGAGGAAATGGTGAGCCGCAATGTGAAGTCGGGCCGCTTGCATTTTTCGACCTCGCTGGCCGAGAGCATTAAGGAAGCCGACGTAGCTTTTATCGCCGTGGGTACCCCTCCGGGCGAAGATGGATCGGCCGACCTAAAGTACGTGCTAGCCGTAGCGCGGGGTATTGGTGAAAATATCAGCAACTACTGCGTCATCGTTACCAAAAGCACTGTGCCCGTTGGTACCGCCGCAAAGGTCCGGGCCGAAGTAGAGCAAGCACTGGCTAAGCGTGGCGAGACTACTGATTTTGACGTAGCTTCCAACCCGGAGTTTCTAAAAGAAGGGGCCGCAATCGACGACTTCCTGAAGCCCGATCGCATTGTGGTAGGCATCAGCTCGGAGCGGGCGGAAGAGGTGATGCGCCGGCTATATAAGCCATTCCTGCTCAATGGTCACCCGATTATCTTCATGGATATCCCCTCGGCCGAGATGACGAAATATGCCGCTAACTCGATGCTGGCGACCAAAATTTCGTTTATGAATGATATCGCCAACCTGTGCGAAATCATGGGGGCCGACGTCAACAAAGTGCGCCAAGGTATCGGCTCCGACGCCCGCATTGGCACCAAGTTTATTTATCCTGGCATCGGCTACGGTGGTTCGTGCTTCCCGAAAGACGTGAAGGCGCTGATAAAAACTGCGCAGGAGCATGGCTACCAAATGCAGGTGCTACAAGCCGTCGAAGGCGTAAACGAGGCCCAGAAAGAAGTGCTGTTCAGCAAAGTGAAAAAGCATTTTGGGGGCGATCTTAAGGGTAAAAAATTCGCCATCTGGGGTCTGTCGTTCAAGCCAAAGACCGACGACATGCGCGAAGCCCCGTCATTGGTAATCATTGAAAAGCTGCTAGCTGAAGGCGCCACCGTTTCGGCCTATGACCCGGTGGCCGTAAACGAGGCCAAGCATACGCTGGGCGATACTATTACGTATGCCAAAGACCAGTTTGAAGCGTTGGTAGACGCCGATGCGCTATTGGTAGTGACGGAATGGCCCGAATTCCGCTCACCCTCGTTTGAGGTGGTGGGCCGCTTGCTCAAGCAGAAAGTGATTTTTGATGGTCGTAATATCTACGATCCCGCCGAACTGAAGGAAATCGGTTTTGCCTACCACTGCATCGGGGTAAAAACCAGCCATAAGGAGCCATTAGCCTAAGCAGCTTAACAATAACCATAAGGCAGTCATCCTGCATTCGCTGGCCAAAGTATTTTGCTTGGATTAGTAATCTCAATCGTGCAATGAGGCAGGCGAGATGCTTCGGCAAACTCAGCACGACCTTCTACTCTTAAAAAAATGTCTGAAGAAAAAAAGCGCGTTCTCATCACCGGCGGGGCCGGGTTTTTGGGTTCGCACCTCTGCGACCGGTTTCTGGCCGAGGGCTACCACGTTATTGCGATGGACAACCTCGTGACTGGCAACCTCGCTAATATCGAGCACCTATTTAAGCGGGAGGATTTCGAGTTTCATCACCATGATGTAAGCAAGTTCGTGTTTGTGCCCGGTAAGCTCGACTACATCCTACACTTCGCTTCGCCGGCGTCGCCGATTGACTACCTCAAAATCCCAATCCAGACCCTGAAAGTGGGCTCGCTCGGTACCCACAACCTGCTGGGCCTCGCTCGCGTGAAGGGTGCGCGGATGCTGATTGCCAGCACCTCGGAAGTATATGGCGACCCCGAGGTGCACCCGCAGGTAGAAACCTACTTCGGCAACGTGAACCCCGTGGGCCCGCGCGGCTGTTACGACGAGGCCAAGCGCTTCCAGGAAGCCATCACAATGGCTTATCACAACCACCACAGTCTGGAGACGCGCATCATCCGCATCTTCAACACCTATGGTCCCCGTATGCGCCTGGACGACGGCCGCGTGCTGCCGGCTTTCCTCTCGCAGGCGCTGAAGGGCGAAAACCTGACGGTATTTGGCGACGGTTCGCAAACGCGCTCGTTTTGCTACGTCGATGACTTGGTAGAAGGCATTTATTGCCTACTGCTCAGTGACTACGCGTTGCCCGTAAATATCGGTAACCCCGCCGAAATCACCATCAAGCAGTTCGGCGAAGAAATTGCCAAGCTGACCGGCGTGGAATTTAAGCCGACCTACCAGGCCTTGCCCGAAAATGACCCCATGAAGCGCAAGCCTGACATTACCCTAGCTAAGGAAATCTTGGGTTGGGAGCCTAAAATAGACCGTGCCGAAGGCCTGAAGCGGACACTGGAGTACTTTAAAGAGCACGTAAAATAGCCAGTACGCGCCGTGTGGATTCAGCCTGCTGCCCGAGCTACTTCGGCGGCAGGCTTTCTTCGTGAGTACTGGCAATGAGGAATGGTGGCTGCTCGCTGCTAAGTACTTGTCGCTAATTACTTTATGGTAAAAACGGCGCGTCATGCTGAGCATGACGAACAATTTTCTTGTGTTTTCTAATTTAATACTTTGTTCAGGAAGTTTTCGCGTAATTCTTATTAGCCTTATTGATCTTGCAATATTGCGAGTTGAGGGTTTGGCGGGCCTGGGTAACGGTGAATTGCCAGCGGATTTTGATACCCTGCGCCTGGCGCTGGCGGCTCCAGCAATAGACCTGGTAAGAGAGTTGGGCCTGGGTGGGGATGCGCCGGTTGAGGCATTGACGAGACAATGCCGAGAAATCAAGTTCGATTTGATTGAGCCAGGAGCCGCACTTGGGCGTGTAGTACACTTCGAAGCGGGCAGCGAGCTTCTGGGCCATCGCGGCGGGCAAGCAGTCGTAGAAGGTACTCAGGGCGTGGGTGTTGAGAGTGTCCTGCACCAGCCGGATTTTCTCGGCCTGCGGGTAGCGAGCGGCCAGCTGCTGCCTAAACTGGGTGTATTCACGCTTGGTGCGCTGGCTGCGGACCTGATACAAGCGCTGGCCAGTAAGCGGCTCGACGGCGGCCAGCACACACCAGGAGCCGTGCTTGGAATAAGCGTAGTGCTGCTTGGCCGGCTGGCCCGGCTGAGCGGGCTGCGGGGCCAGGCCCTCGACCACATCGCCCAGCAGAAAGCAGGGGCGCTCATCGAAGCACACGACGGGAAAGCGCGCGTCGTAAGGCTGGGCGTAGAGGGTGAGCAGCGTTTCCAGGCGGCGCAGGTACTCGCTGGTTAACTGGCCGATACCCTACTGGCGCTTCAGCTCAGGCCGTAGCTCGTTTTTTTAAGAATGGCGTGGGCCAAGCTGGCCGACACCTGGCGACAGTGGCCCAGCTCGACGGCCTTGCCCGCCAGCAGGCGCAAGGACCACTGGCTGCGCCCATCGGGGGCTGGCGAGCAGGCCAGGGCCGTAAGCGCCGCCCGCTCGGGGCCGGTGATGGGCAGGGGGCGACCGCTGCGGGGCTTATCCGCGAGCATAGCCAAGCCAGTGGCTGTAAATTGTTTGGCCCACTCGGCAACGGTGTCGTAGCGTACGCCCAGCTGCCGGCCCACGGCCGAGTACGACTGAGCTTGGTGTAAGGCCAAGAGGGCCGTGGCCCGGCGGTAGGCCTTGACGGCCGTCGTGCCCCGGTTGGTCAAGGCGGTCAGGTGCTGGACGTGCTCAGCACTTAGCGTGAGAAGAGGCGTTTTCATACCGGCTAAGGTAACGCTTAACTTCCTGAACAAGGTACTTAAACTCGTCGTGAAGTGAAAAGCGAAACCAGGGAAGTAGCTTGCAGCATGAAGGTGGACTTGACCGACGCGGAGCGCGAGCACCTGCGCCAGCTGCAAAAGCAGCGGCGCGACGACGAAGGCTACGTCAAAGTCACGGTCGTGCTGATGCTGGATACGGGCTGGGGTGCCGAGCAGGTGGCGCAGGCCTTGGGCCTGGACGACGGCACGGTCTACC
>Ga0160429_1000786_pt1 | contig 21034 bp, 19 predicted proteins | sample SolpanmetagenomR_FD_108199 | JGI IMG/M metagenome (GOLD analysis project Ga0160429, IMG submission 108199) | Solar panel surface microbial communities from Lawrence Berkeley National Laboratory, California, USA - R | ecosystem: Engineered > Built environment > Solar panel > Unclassified ...
CTCCCGCCGCCGCCCCGGTTCTCGACAGGCCGGCGCCGCCGGTCGGGCCCTCCGAGCCCCCGCCCGGCCTCAGCCCAGCACCCCCTCCGACTGCTCCGCCACCGGCACCGGCACCGGCACCCGCGCCCGTGCCCCCTCCGGCTCCGCCGGCGATGCCGAAGGCCGGTCCGATGTTTCAGGATGCGCCATCGGTGACGCCCGCGCCGGCCGCGCCGCCGGTGGCACCGGCTGCTCCGCCGACCCGGCAGCCCGAACAGAAGGCTTCGGGCAATCCCTTCTCGGTGGAGGAGATCGAGGCCGAGTTCGCGCGCCTGCTGGGCCGTCCCCTGGACAAGCGAAGCTGAGGCGTCGCAACCGCAGGACGGACTACGGCCCGGCGGCCCTCGGAGCCGGCTCGATGGCGCCGCCCGTGTCCTTAACGATCGGTTAACCAGCCTCGGGAACGATCGGGCCGGAGGAGGTCCCAATGCTTGCTTTGACCGCTGATACGACTCGCCGGAGCCGCGCCTACCGGGCGTTCATGCTCGACCGTGCCGGACGCGTTTCCTCGGCTCAGATCGTGTCCGCCGAGGATGATGGCCAGGCGCGGCGTCAGGTCCGGGCGATGGTGGGGCGCAATGTGATCGAGCTGTGGGAGCGGACCCGGTTTCTGGGCCGCTTCGAGCCGGGCGCACCGGGGCGCGCCTGATCGCGTTGCGGCGCCGCGCGCGACGGCACCGGTCGGCCGCCCCGTTCGGCGAGCGGGTCGATCGGCCGTCTCAGATGTCCGCCGTCTCCCGCATCGCCAGGACGGCGAGGAAGCTGAGGATCGCGGCCCCGGCCAGATAGAGCCCCACGAAGCCGATTCCGCCGTAAGCCGCGAGTTCCTGCGCGATGTAGGGCGCCCCCGAGGCACCCAGGATCCCCGCGAGATTGTAGGTGACCGAGGCGCCCGTGTAGCGGACCCGGGTCGGGAACAGCTCGGGCAGCACGGCGCCCATCGGTCCGAACACCCAGCCCATCGTCAGGAGGCTGAGGCACAGGAACCCGAGGACCGGGGGCCACGTCCCGGTGCCGGCGGCATGGCCCAGCATCGGCCCCATCAGGAAGCCGAGCAGGAACGTCACGGCCATCCCGGAGAGCAGCACCGGCCGGCGGCCCAGGCGGTCGGCCGCGGCGCCCGACACCACGATGCCCAGCGCCATGAAGCAGACCGCGATGCACTCGAACAGCAGGAACGTCGGCCGGCTGTAGCCGAGGGTTCCGGTGCCGTATCCCAGCGCGAAGACCGTCGAGAGGTAGAACACCGCGTAGACCGCCACCATCGCGCAGGTGCCGATCAGGAGCGCGCGCCCGTGCCGCGTCACCACGGTGGCGAAGGGCACCCGTTCCGGACGCGCCTGCGTGAGCGCCGCCCGGAAGGCGGGCGTCTCGGTGAGCTTCAGGCGGACATAGAGCCCGACCCCGACCAGCGCGGCCGAGCCCAGGAACGGCAGGCGCCAGCCCCACGACTGGAAGCTCTCGGCCGACAGGCCGAAGCTGAGCGCAAGGAAGCCGAGATTGGCCAGGATGAAGCCCACCGGCGCCCCGAGCTGCGGGAAGATGCCGTACCACGCCCGCCGCCCCGGCGGGGCGTTCTCGACGGCCAGCAGGGCGGCGCCGCCCCACTCGCCGCCGAAGCCGATCCCCTGGCCGCAGCGCAGGATGCAGAGGGCCGCCGGCGCCCACCAGCCTACGGCGGCGTAGGTCGGCAGACAGCCGATCAGGACCGTGGAGAGGCCCATGATCAGCAGCGAGGCGACCAGGGTGGCCTTGCGGCCGACCCGGTCGCCGAAATGCCCGAACAGGGCCGCGCCCACGGGCCGGGCGATGAACGCGATGGCGAAGGTCGCGAAGGCACTGAGTTGCTGCACGCCGGGCGCGCCGGAGGGGAAGAAGACCGGACCGATCACCAGGGCAGTCGCGGTGGCGTAGATGTAGAAATCGAAGAACTCGATCGCCGTGCCGACGAAGCTCGCGGCCAGGATGCGCCCTGCGCTCGGCGCGGGATGCGTTGCGCCCGGGGTCTCGACAGTCTGCAGCATGGTCTCGGAGACGGGGGTTCCAGATCGGTTGCGGCGCTTTCGCACGGGACTGCCCGGGTCGGTACCCCGGTTTCGGCATGGGTCCAGCGCATGGCCGCCGCATGGGGCCGCCGCATGGGGCCACGGCGTGGGATCCCACGACGCTGTGCGGTGCACCCGTGTCGGCCTTGCGTTCCCCGGTCCCCTTCGCCAAGCTGAACGGCCATATACCGCGACGGATGCCGGCCGCGGCGCCGTCCACACCACTCGAGTATCGCGATGAGAGTCACTGTCGAGCGCGCGGCCCTGCTCAGATCGCTCGGCCACGTGCACCGGGTCGTCGAGCGCCGCAACACGATCCCGATCCTGTCGAACGTGCTCCTGCGGGCGGAGGGGTCGGGGCTGCAGCTCCGCGCGACCGATCTCGACATCGAGGTGACCGAGAGCGTGCCGGCCGACGTGTCCGATGCCGGCGCCACCACGGTGCCAGCGCACGTGATCTACGACATCGTCCGCAAGCTGCCCGACGGGGCCCAGGTCTCGCTGGAGACCGGCGGCGAGTCCGGCCAGATGACGATCCGCTCCGGGCGCTCGCGCTTCGCCCTGGGCGCCCTGCCGGAGGGCGACTTCCCGGACCTCGCCGCCGGCGAGATGCCCCACGGTTTCGAGATCGCCGGCGCCGACCTCAAGCGCCTGATCGACAAGACCCAGTTCGCGATCTCCACCGAGGAGACGCGCTACTACCTCAACGGCATCTACCTGCACACGCTGGAGACCGAGGGCGGCCCGGTGATGCGGGCGGTGGCCACGGACGGACACCGGCTCGCCCGGGTGGAGATCCCGGCCCCGCAGGGCAGCGTCGGCATGCCCGGCGTGATCGTGCCTCGCAAGGCGGTCGCCGAGATCCAGAAGCTGCTCGACGACGGCGGCGAGACCGTCGCGGTCGACCTGTCGCCGGCCAAGATCCGCCTGCGCTTCGCCGACGGGCTGACCCTCATCTCGAAGCTGATCGACGGTACCTTCCCGGACTACCAGCGGGTGATCCCGGCCAACAACGACAAGCGCCTGACCGTGGAGCGCGACGCCTTCGCCAAGGCCGTGGACCGCGTCTCGACCATCTCGTCGGAGCGCGGCCGCGCCGTGAAGCTCGGGCTCGGCGAGGGACGCCTCGCGCTCTCGGTGAACAACCCGGATTCGGGCAGCGCCACCGAGGAGCTCGACGTCGATTACGAGGCCGCGAACCTCGATATCGGCTTCAACGCCCGCTATCTGCTGGACATCACGGCGCAACTCGAGGGCGACACCGCCCTGTTCAAGCTCGCCGACCCGGGCTCCCCGACCCTGATCCAGGACCGCGAGGGCGCGCCGGCACTCTACGTGCTGATGCCGATGCGGGTCTGAGCCGGCCGCGGCATCGCCCGTTCTCGCCCTCATGCTGAGGCGCCGGAGCGTCGCGGAGGCCTCGAAGGAGGCCTCCAGATGGTGGTAGGGGTTCCGGAGTTCTCCTTCGAGGTCCGCTGACGCGGTCACCTCAGGATGAGGTGGTTGGATGGATGTCAGGTAGGACGAGACGTTCGAACACGGTGCGTCTCGACGTCCGGGGTCACCGATGAGCGATGTCCTCGCTGCGCGGATCGAGCCCAACGAGTCGGATCTGCGCGTCACCCGCCTGATCGCCCGCGATTTCCGCAACCACGCCGAACTCGAACTCGCCCCCGAGGCCCGGTTCGTCGCGCTCGTCGGCGAGAACGGTGCCGGCAAGACCAACCTGCTGGAGGCGATCTCCCTGTTCGTGCCGGGCCGCGGCCTGCGCCGGGCAGAGTTCGCCACCATGGCGCGCACCGGCGGCCCGGGCGGCTTCGCGGTGTCGCTGACCCTCGGCCGGGACGGTGCCGAGCACCGGCTCGGGACCGGGCTGGAGCCGCCGGGACCGGACGGCCGCACGAGCCGGCTCTGCCGCATCGACGGAGCGCCGGCCTCCTCCCCGGTGGCGTTCAGCGAGTTTCTCCGGGTGGTCTGGCTGACGCCGGACCTCGACGGCTTGTTCCGCGGCGCGGCCGGCGACCGGCGCCGGTTCCTCGATCGCCTCGTGCTGGCGGTGGATGCCGGCCACGGGGCGCGCGTCTCCGCGATGGAGCGGGCCCTGCGCTCGCGCAACCGGCTGCTGGAGGACCGTCCCGACGACGGCCGCTGGCTCGACGCGGTGGAGCGGGAGGTGGCGGAACTGGGCGTCGCCGTGGCGCTGGCCCGCCGGGAGACCGCCGAGCGCCTCGACCGGCTGATCGCCGAGACCCGGGACGACGCTCAGCCCTTCCCATGGGCCTCCATTCGCCTGGAGGGCGATCTCGACGACCTCGTGGCGGTCTGGCCGGCCATCGAGGCGGAGGATCGCTTCCGCCTCGCCCTGCGCAACGGCCGAAACCGGGACCGCGCGGCGGGCCGCACCCTGATCGGGCCGCAGAGCAGCGATCTTGTGGTCCGCCACGGACCCAAGGACGTACCCGCCGGCACGGCGTCCACCGGCGAGCAGAAGGCGCTGCTGATCGGCCTCGTCCTCGCCCATGCCCGTCTGGTGCGGGTCATGAGCGGCATCGCGCCGGTGATCCTGCTCGACGAGGTCGCGGCGCATCTCGATCCCCGCCGGCGGGCCGGCCTGTTCGAGGCCCTGGAAGCGCTGCCCGGGCAGGTCTGGATGACCGGTGCCGACCCGGATGCCTTCGCCCAGGCGGGCGCCCGGACGGAGGTGCTCCGGATCGGGGCCTGAACGGGGTTCAGGCCGCCCGGACCGTTCCGAGGAAGCGGGACACCTCGGCGCCGAGATGCTCGGATTGCCGCGACAGCTCGCCGGCCGCCCCGAGCACCTGGGCCGCCGCCGCGCCGGTCTCCTCGGAGGCCCTGGCCACGCCGGTGATGTTGGTCGTCACCTGCTCCGTCCCGGTGGCCGCCTGCGCGACGTTGCGGACGATCTCCTGCGTGGCCGCGCCCTGCTGCTCCACCGCTGCGGCGATCGTGGTCGCCACCCCGTTGATCTCGCGGATCCGGGCGGTGATCATGTCGATGGCCGAGACCGCCTGCCCGGTCACGCCCTGGATCTGCCCGATCTGCTGGCTGATCTCCTCGGTGGCCTTGGCGGTCTGCCCGGCCAGTTCCTTGACCTCGGCGGCGACCACCGCGAAGCCGCGCCCCGCCTCGCCGGCACGGGCCGCCTCGATCGTGGCGTTCAAGGCCAGCAGGTTGGTCTGCCCGGCGATGTTGGAGATCAGCCCGACCATGTCGCCGATCCGCGTGGCTGCCTGGCTCAGCACCCGGACGAGATGCTGAGTCTCGTCCGCCTCGCCGACGGCGGTCTGGGCGAGGTTGGCCGAGCCCAGAACCTGCCGGCCGATCTCCTGCACCGAGGTGCCCAGCTCCTCGGCCGCGGCGGCCACCGTCTGGACGTTGGCCGAGGCCTCTTCGGCCGCCGTCGCCACCGTGGTCGATTGGCTCGCCGTCTGAGATGCCGAGACCGTCATGGTCTGGGCGGTGGCCTGCAGCTCGGTCGCCGAGGAGGAAACCATCCCGACGATACTGCCGACCGCCTGCTCGAACCCGTCGGCAAGCTCCAGCATGGTGCGCTTGCGCTCCACCGCTGCGGCCTCGTCGGCCCGTCGCTTCACCTCCGCCTCCTCGGCGGCTTTCCGGGCGACCATGGCCTTGATGCCTTCGACAGCCTTGCCGACCGCCCCGACCTCGTCCCGACGGGCCGCTTCCTTGATCTCGGCGTTGATCTCGCCCTGTGCCATGCGTTGCAGGACCGAGACGAGGCGGTCGAGCGGGCGGGTGATGCCGACGGTCGCGACGAAGATCGCCGCGATCAGGCCGGCCAGCATGCCAAGGGCGCTGACGGTGATCAGGGCGCGGCGGGTGGCGTCGGTCTGATCGGTCAGATCGCCGGACCCCCGCTCCATGTAGGCCATGATGTCGTCCGCGAGCGTGTTTCCGTCGGTGAGCAGACCGGAGAAGACCGGGTCGATCGCCGTATGGACCAGGGCGAGGGCTTGGTCGTTCTGGTTGCCGGTGCCGAGCCGGCGCACGTCGCTCACGTCACGAAGGTAGCGCTCGATGCGCGCGGCCTGACCATCGATGCGGTCGGCGAAGCTCGGCGCATGCGCCCGGAAGGTGGTGAGCAGCTCCCGCACCTTGGGCACGGCCGCTTCGAAACCCGTGTTGGCCCCCTGCATTTGCCCCTGCTCGGTCTCGGCGATGATCCGATAGACCCAATAGTTCAGTTCGACGACCAGGCGGTTGAGCTGCCGCGATTCGGCGACGGCCGCCGCCTCGTTGACGATGAAGCGACTGTACCCATCGTCGATCGTCGTCATCCGTGACTGCGCGTACCAGACGCACGTGCCGACGATCGCGCTGATCAGAGCGATGACGGCGACCAGCTTGGGCAGAACCTTGATGTTGGACAGGCGTAGCACGGTCTTGTGACCTCGACTCAGGATCGGCGACTGGTGAAGGCGAGAAATCTACCTCGACCATCGTCTTGTGAGGTAAAAATGATCCCAATCATATGTCGATGTCAAGGCATAGTCGGTTGAGTGTTCATGAAATCATGTCTCTTGCAGCGATATCTGCAATAAAATTTGTAAAAAGTGGGACGAGCTGAAACCAATACATTCTTTAGAACGCTTAATATGTCGTTTCTATCATCAAACTATGCATACGAGTGTTCGTAGATTTACGGATATATTGCCGCCTCTTCATGTTCGCTGCGGCGCGGTGTCGTCGCTGGGCGCCCCAGGTCCGACCTTTTCAGCAGGCGCGGGGGCGCCACATAGGGGGCCGGCACGCCGCTGAAGTGCGCACGGAACCGCCAGCCCATGTCCAAGCCCGTCCACGCCATGATCCGCGTCCTCGAGGAGGCGCGCGCGCGCGACTACTACGACCGCGCCTTCGGGCTCGCAGTCTCAGACCGTTTCGATTTTCCCGACTTCACCCTCGTCTACCTGCGGGATCCGAACTCGCCGTTCGAACTGGAGCTCACGGTGAACAAGGGGCGGGACAAGCCGTACGATCTCGGCGACGGCTACGGTCACATCGCCTTCGTGGTCGACGACGTCGAGGCCGAGCACGCCCGGCACCGGCGCGAGGGCTTCACCGCCACAGACCTGAAGACGCTCAAGCACGGGGAGGCGGTGCTGGCGCGGTTCTTCTTCGCCACGGACCCGGACGGCTACAAGATCGAGGTCATCCAGCGCGGCGGTCGCTTCGCCTGACCGGTCCGACGCCGCCATCCCTTCCACAACCGTATCGAGATCCATGCAGGACAACATCCGGATCGTTTGCATCCGCCACGGACAATCCACGTTCAACGCCGCCCACCGGCACGGGGGCGGCGATCCCGGCCTCCCCGACGCCCGCCTGACCGACCTCGGTCAGGCCCAGGCCCGGGCCGCGCGGGACCGGCTCCGGCCGATCCCGTTCGAGCTGGTGGTGGTCTCGCCCCTGACCCGCGCCATCGAGACCGCCGCGATCCTGTTCGGCGACCATCCGCACCGGCCGCGCGTGCTGATCGAGGTGCTGCACCGCGAGTGCCAGGAGAGCAGCTGCGACGTCGGCCGGGCGGCTTCCGAGATCGCGGCCGAGTTCCCGCACCTCGACGTCGGGCATCTGCCGGAGATCTGGTGGCACGCGGAGGCGGGCAGCGAGGTCGGTGGCTATCCGGTGGAGCCGCGTCCCCTGTTCGACGCGCGGGTCGCGGCGTTCCGGGAGTGGCTGCGCGCGCGGCCCGAGAAGACCATCGCGGTGGTCGGCCACGGCACGTTCTTCTACCACCTCACCGGCACGTTCCTGGAGAATTGCGGCCTCATCGAGCTCGACCTCGACGCCGCGCCCGCCGCGGCCTGATCAGGCGGTGACCTTGGGGCGCAGCCTGGCGGGTACCACGGCGCGCGCCGCGTCCAGGCGCTGACGGGCCCCGGCCAGGGCGATCTCCGGGGCTTGGCGACCGAGGGCGAGGGCCGCCTCCAGGATCGCGCAGGCCTGCTCCCAGGTGCCGGGAACGAAGGGGGCGGCCCCCTCGGCCACCTCTGCGGCGCAGCGGGCATCCTCTCCGGCCAGCCGGGCGGCCGTCGCCGTGCGGGAGACGGCGGCGGTGACCGCGCCTTCGCGCCAGCGCCGCACCTGGGCTGCCGCCTGCGAGCGCGCACCGCCGGTCCAGGCCGCAGCCTGCGCCGCCGCCATCGCGGCGGACAGGTCCCCGGCCGTGGCGCAGGCTGCAGCATCCTCGGCCATGCCGGCCATCGCGCACAGGGGCGCGAGGATCCGGCGGACGCTCTGGACCGCCAGGCACCGGGTGCGGGCGGCCTCGCTCTCCGGCGTGTCGGCGCTGCCCGAGAGCCGCAGCACGAAGGCCATCAACCGCGGCCGCACGTCGTCCGGCATGGCGTCGTTGAGCCCCAGGGCGTAGGCGGCGACCGGCCGCGAGAAGCAGGGCGGGCAATCCGCGCTGGAGCGGATCGTCCGGTAGGGCAGGCCCGCGGCCACGACCGCCGCCTCGTTGATGCAGGTGCCGCCGTCGGGGCCGGGGAACGGGTGCGAACCCGCGAGCAGCCGCCAGTTCAGGATCGTCTGGAAGTCGGCGGGCATCGGCGCTCTCCCGTGTCGGCGCGCAGCGTGGCACGCCGGGGCTCCGATGGCGAGCCCTTCAGCCGGCAAGGCCGGGCGCGAGGCCGGAGAGCATCGCGATCCCCAGCACCAGCACGAAGGCGGCGGCCACGAGTTCCAGCCCGCCCAGCACCAAGAGCCCGGCCCGGCCCCGGCCGCCCGCGAGGCGGAGCGCCGCGCGCTTGGCGAAGACCGCGAGGCAGGCGAGCGCCGACGTGGTGAGCGCTGTTCCGAGAGCCATGGCGAGCACCGCGACAACCCCGGCCCCCGGCACGCCCTGCGACACCGCGAAGATCAGGACCAGCACCGCCCCGGCACAGGGGCGCGAGCCCGCCGCCAGCACCACCCCGGCCCGCGCGCGCCACGAATCCAGGCTCTCGAACGCCTCCGGCCCGGGCAGGTGGACGCAGCCGGGACCGCAGGCGGCGCCGAGCCGGGCGAGGCGACCGGCCTTGCGCCACGTCAGCGCCAGGCCGACCGCGGCCACGAGGGCGAAGCTCGCTGTCTCGATCAGCGTGCCGGCCCGGGTCAGGCTGGCCGCGGTGGCGTTGAGGATGAGGCTGCCGACGCCGACGATCGCCCCGGCCACGCAGGCCTGGAGCAGCGCGGCGCCGACGCTCAGGGCGCAGCCGCGCCGCAATGCCCGCTCGCCCGCCACGATGTAGCCGGCGATCACCGCCTTGCCGTGGCCCGGCCCGGCCGCGTGGAACACGCCGTACGCGAAGGCGAGCCCGATCAGCGGGCTCCAGCTGCCTCCGCCCCGGAGCGCGCCCACCGCGGCGTTGAGGCTGCGCGAAAAGCTCGCCTGCAGCGCGAGGAGGATCCCGCCGAGTCCTGTCGCCGCCGGAGCGGCCTCGCGGAAGCCGATGCCGAAGGGCGAGCGCGGCGGCGCCGCGGCGAGGCCGGGCGCCACGAGCCACGCGATCCCCGCGGCCAGGAGCGCGGCCAGCCCGACGGCCAGCGCCATCAGCCCGAGCCGCAGGCCCAGCCGCCCCGCCCCGGGGGGGGCGGCGATTCCGATCCCTACGGACACGCGACGAGGATCCGGCTGGCGAACTGGACGCCGTAGGCGGAGGCGGCCGTGAGCGCCTCGAAGAACGCCTCGGTCATGCCGGAGGACCCAGCCTCCGCGGTCTTGGGCTGTTCGGTCTTCGGGCGGGTGACCGTGGCGGCACAGCCCTGCGGCGCGCCCGCGAGGGTCGCCGCGTCGGACCCTTCGGCGAACGAGAAGGCGACGAAGTAGGTCGGATCGTAGACCTCCAGGGCGGCGACGCCCCGACCCTGCTGAACCGGCGTCTTCAGCGGCAGCAGGAAGGTCAGGACCAGGGCCCGGTCCTCCACGCGTGCCGCCGGTTCCTTCGGATCCGCGAAGGCCTGTTCCTTGCCGCCGACCTTCAGCTTCGTGAAGTAGCCGAACTCGGCGAGGTTGGCGGTGTTCTCGGCCGCGAGGCCCGCGAGTTCGTCGGGGCTCAGCGTGCCGTCCTTGTTGGCGTCGAGGCCCTGGGTGATGAAGGACGTGTATTCCGGATCGAAGCGCCACGTGTCGCGCACGCCCACGAGCCTGCCGTCCGCGTAGACGAGTTGCGCCCTGGCGGTGACCCAGACGTGCGGGTGGGCCGTGGCCGCCGTGGCGGCGCAGGCGAGACCGGCGGCGAGGATTGCGAGCCGTTTGAGGCGGTGCGTGGCAGTCAACATGGGGCGAAGCACGCTCGCGGCGGGACGGGGGCGGGGCGGTCCCTTTCCTCACGCGCCGGTGGGGCGAAAGCGAGGCGTCCCGGCCCGGCTCACTGCTCCGTGTCGAGGCCCATCACCTGGAAGCTCACCCGCAGGTCGTTCGACATCGGGATGTCGAGGCGCTCGCCGTTCGGCAGGCGCTTGAGGAACCAGCGCTCGTAGGTCCAGCGCAGGGCCCGCGACTCGGCGAGCCGCGTGAAGGTCCGGCTGACGATCTCGGCGAGTTCCGGATCGTCCTTGCGGAACATGATCCCGTAGGGTTCGTACGAGAGCTTGTCGGGCAGCACCGTGTAGTTCGCCCCGTCCTGCGCATCGGTGGCGATCAGCCCGTACAGCAGCACGTCGTCGGTGGCGAAGGCCGCGGCCTGGCCGGCCTTGACCATGGCGTAGGAGGCGGCGTGGTCCGGCGCCGTCACCACCTGCGCGTCGATCCTGAGCCGGGCGAGCTGATCGCGCACGGCCTTCTCGTTGGTGGTGCCGGCCGTCACCACGACGGTCTTGCCGCCGAGGTCCCGGTAGGAGGCGATGCCGGAGCCCCGCTTCACCAGGAGCTGCGTCGCGCTGATGTAGTCCACCGGCGAGAAGGCGACCTGCTTGCGCCGCTCGGCGTTGGCGGTGGTCGAGCCGCATTCGAGGTCGATCTTGCCCGAGGTCACGGCCGGGATGCGGGTCTCCGCGGTGACCGGCGCGTAGCGGATCTTCACCGGTCGGCCGATCGCCGCCTGGATGTCGTCGGCGATCTCGCCGCAGAGGTCGATGGCGTAGCCGATCGCCCGGGGGCTGCCGTCCGGGCGCTTGCCCTCCACGAAGGAGAACGGCACCGAGCTCTCCCGGTAGCCGAGCACGATCTCGCCGCGCTCGGCGACGCTCCGCAATGTGCCGGTGAGAACCTCCACGGCGGAGGCGGGCGCCGCCGCCAGCGCCAGCGCCAGAACCGCGACGAGCCGCACGACCATGACCTGCCCTCCGAGCCGCACCGGATCCGGTTACTCCGCCGGCGAGACCACGGTGCCGACGTGGTCGAGGCGCTGATCGGTCGTAGTGAGCTGGCCCTCCCACTTGGCGACCGCCACGGTGGCGACGCTGTTGCCCAGCACGTTCGTCGCCGAGCGGCCCATGTCGAGGAACTGGTCGATGCCGATGATCAGCAGCAGACCCGCTTCCGGGATGTTGAACTGCGTCAGGGTCGCCGAGATCACCACCAGGGAGGCGCGCGGCACGCCGGCCATGCCCTTCGAGGTCACCATCAGCAGGAACAGCATCGTCAGCTGCTGGCCCCAGGTCAGCGGGATGTTGTAGGCCTGGGCGATGAACATCACCGCGAAGGTGCAGTACATCATCGAACCATCGAGGTTGAACGAGTAGCCCATCGGCAGCACGAACGACGTGATGCGGTTGGGCACGCCGAACTTCTCGAGGTTCGTCAGCATCTTCGGGTAGGCCGCCTCGCTCGACGCGGTCGAGAAGGCGAGCACGAACGGCTCCTTGATCAGGTTGATCAGGCGCATGATGCCCCCGCCCCCGAGCATCAGGAAGCCCACGCCCATCAGGAGCGCCCAGAGCACGCCGAGGCCGATGTAGAACTCGACCAGGAACTTGCCGTAGGTGACCAGCACGCCGATCCCCTGCGTGGTGATCGTCGCCGCGATGGCGGCGAACACCGCGACGGGCGCGAACATCATCACGTAGCCCGTGACCTTGAGCATGACGTCGGCCAGGCCCTCGATCCCCCGCGCGAGGAAGTGCCCCTTCTCGCCGAGCGCGGCCAAGCCCACGCCGAAGAAGATCGAGAACACGACGATCTGCAGGATCTCGTTGTTGGCCATCGCCTCGACGGCGCTCTTGGGCACGAGGTGGGTGACGAATTCCTTGAGGGAGAGCGAGGCGGTCTTCAGGCCGGTCCCGGCCCCGACGTCGGGCAGCGGCAGGTTCAGGTTGACGCCGGGCTGCATGATGTTGACCAGGATCAGGCCCAGCATCAGCGAGCAGAACGAGGCGCCCACGAACCAGAGCAGCGCCTTGCCGCCGACGCGCCCGACCGCGGCGGTGTCGCCGAGATGCGCGATGCCCACCACCAGCGTCGAGAACACCAGCGGCGCGATGATCATCTTGATCAGCCGCAGGAAGACGTCGGACACCAGGGCGATGTAGCCGGCGATCTCCTTGGCGGTCTGCGGGTCCGGCCACGTGATGCTGCAGGCGTAGCCCACGGCGATCCCGAGCAGCATGCCGATGAAGATCATGGTCGTGAGTCGCGAACCTGACATCGGTACAGCTCCTCGCCAGCGCTCGGGATGAGCGAGTATTTCTGTTCGTTAACGTGAAGCACGAACTACGCCACACGCAAGCCCATCCGAGGTCCGTTACTGGCTCGGTCGACTGTTTTCATGCAACGCTCAGGCGGCGATGAAACCTGTGGCCGCCGTGCGACCGCTGCGGTACGAGACTTGCCCCGCCGCGCTGCCTGCGGTCTCCAGAGGCGGCACGGCACAGCGCGCGCGAGAGTTCATGGACGTCTTCGTACAGCAGTTGATCAACGGGCTGACGCTCGGCTCGATCTACGGCCTGATCGCCATCGGCTACACCATGGTGTTCGGCATCATCGGCATGGTGAATTTCGCCCACGGCGACGTCTTCATGGTCTCCTGCTTCATCGCGCTGATCACCTTCCTGCTGCTGACGGTCTGGCTCGGGGTCAGCTCCATCGCGCTGGCGTTCCTGGTGGTGCTGGTGATCACCATGGCGCTCACCGCCCTGTGGGGCTGGGCGATCGAGCGCGTGGCCTATCGGCCGCTGCGCGGGTCGTTCCGCCTCGCGCCGCTGATCTCGGCGATCGGCGTGTCCATCTTCCTGTCGAACTTCGTGCAGGTGGTGCAGGGCGCCCGCAACAAGCCGACGCCGCCGATGCTGTCGGGCGGGATCACGTTGTTCGAGCGCGACGGCTACGCGGTGTTCCTCGCCTGGAAGCAGGTGCTGATCATGGGGGTGACCGCCGTGCTGCTCACGGGCTTCTGGTACCTCGTGCAGCGGACGCCCTTCGGCCGGGCGCAGCGCGCCTGCGAGCAGGACCGCAAGATGGCGGCGCTGCTCGGCATCGACGTCGACCGCACGATCTCGCTGACCTTCGTGCTGGGTGCCGGCCTCGCGGCGGTCGCCGGGGTGCTGTACCTGATGTACTACGGCGTCGTGTCCTTCTCGGACGGGTTCGTGCCCGGCGTGAAGGCCTTCACGGCCGCGGTCCTGGGGGGAATCGGCTCCCTGCCCGGCGCCGTGCTCGGCGGCCTGATCATCGGGCTGATCGAGACGTTCTGGTCCGCCTACTTCTCCATCGAGTACAAGGACGTCGCCGCCTTCTCGATCTTGGCGATCGTGCTGATCTTCATGCCGTCGGGCATCCTGGGCCGGCCCGAGGTCGAGAAAGTCTGATGGCGCGTTCCCAGGCTGCGCTTCCCGAATCCGTGATGGCCGGCATCCTGCGCGACGCCGCCCTCTACGCCCTCGTCGCCTTCGGCCTCTGCGTGCCGATCATCGCCTACCGGACCGAGCCGGGACCCGGCAGCGAGCTGGTGCTCGTGCCGCGCTGGGGTCTGGTGGCGGCGCTCTGCGCGGTGATCTTCGTCGCCCGCATCGTCCAGCGCCTCGTGCTCCTGCGCCGGGACGCGCGGCGGGCGCTGACGCCCTCCCCGGCGCAGGCCACGGAGGCCGTGCACGGCGAGCCCGACGCCGGTCAGAAGACCTCGAAGCTCGGCCTCTGGCTGTTCATCGGCGTCGCCCTGACCCTGCCGATCCTCTCGGCCCTGGCCACAGGCGGCCTGTCCTCGGCCCGCTACTGGATCGACCTCGGCATCCTGATCCTCACCTACGTGATGCTCGGCTGGGGCCTGAACATCGTGGTCGGCCTCGCGGGCCTGCTCGACCTCGGCTACGTCGCCTTCTACGCGGTCGGGGCCTATTCCTACGCGCTGCTGTCGACCACCTTCGGCCTGTCCTTCTGGGTCTGCCTGCCGCTCGCCGGCGTGTTCGCGGGCGTATGGGGCATGATCCTGGGCTTTCCCGTCCTGCGCCTGCGCGGCGACTACCTCGCCATCGTGACCCTGGCCTTCGGCGAGATCATCCGCCTCGTCCTCATCAACTGGACCGACGTCACCGGGGGCGGCGCCGGCATCTCGTCGATCCCCCGCGCGACCTTCTTCGGGATCCCGTTCACGGCGGGAGAGGACGGGTTCGCGGCCACCTTCGGCATCCCGTTCGACTCGATGCACCGGCTCGTGTTCCTGTACTACCTGATCCTCGCGCTCGCCCTGATCACCAACTTCGTCACCCTGCGCCTGCGCCGCCTGCCGATCGGGCGGGCCTGGGAGGCCCTGCGCGAGGACGAGATCGCCTGCCGGTCGCTCGGCATCGACACCACCGCCACGAAGCTCACGGCCTTCGCCCTGGGGGCGGCCTTCGGGGGCATCGCCGGATCGTTCTTCGCGGTCCGCCAGGGCTTCATCAGCCCGGAGAGCTTCAACTTCCTGGAGAGCGCCATCATCCTGGCGATCGTGGTGCTGGGCGGCATGGGCAGCCAGGTCGGCGTCGCCATCGCCGCCGTGGCCATGGTCGGCGGCCCGGAGATGCTGCGCAACCTCGGCTTCCTGAAGGCCGTGTTCGGCGAGGGGTTCGATCCCAACGAGTACCGCCTGCTGCTGTTCGGGCTCGCCATGGTGGCCATGATGGTCTGGCGGCCGCGGGGGCTGATCTCGGAGCGCCTGCCCTCGGTGTCGCTGGGCCAGCGGCGTGCGGTCTCGGGTGCCCACGTGAGCGAGGGGCACGGCTGATGGCGGCGGATGCGGACGTCCCGGTGGCGCCTGTCGCCCCGCCGGTGCTCGCCGTCGAGCACCTGACCATGCGGTTCGGCGGCCTCACCGCCGTCTCCGACCTGTCCTTCGCGGCACGGCGCGGCGACATCACCGCGCTGATCGGCCCGAACGGGGCCGGTAAGACCACGGTCTTCAACTGCATCACCGGCTTCTACAAGCCCACCGAGGGCATGCTGACGCTGGCGCATTCCGACGGCACGACGCACCTTCTGGAGCGGCTGCCCAACCACAAGGTCAACCGCACCGCCCGGGTGGCCCGCACCTTCCAGAACATCCGCCTGTTCCAGGGCATGACCGTGCTGGAGAACCTGCTGGTCGCCCAACACGCGCCGCTGATGCGCGCCTCGGGCTACACGATCCTGGGGCTGCTCGGCCTCAAGACCTACCAGGACGCTCAAGCGGCCGCGATCGAGCGGGCCAAGGCGTGGCTCGACCGCATCGACCTGTTGAAGCGGGCCGACGATCCGGCGGGCGCCCTGCCCTACGGGGCGCAGCGGCGCCTCGAGATCGCCCGGGCGATGTGCACCGATCCGGTCCTGCTTTGCCTCGACGAGCCGGCGGCCGGCCTCAATCCGCGTGAATCGGCGGAACTCAACGGGCTCCTGCGCCACATCCGCGACGCGCACGATACCTCGGTGCTGCTGATCGAGCACGACATGTCGGTGGTGATGCAGATCTCCGACCACGTCGTCGTGCTGGATTACGGCGTGAAGATCGCCGACGGTTCCCCCGCCGAGGTGCGGGCCGACCCGAAGGTGATCGCCGCCTATCTCGGCGTCGAGGACGAGGAGGTGGAGGCCGTGGAGGCCGAGGTCGGGATCACCGTGCCGCACGCGGACGACGTCCAGACGGGGCAATCGGCATGAGCGTCGCCGGCATCAACGTCCTGGTCGAGGAGACGCGGGCGATCCAGGCGGGGGCCAAGCCGCCGCTCCTCGCGGTGCGCGACGTATCCACTTACTACGGCAGCGTCGCGGCCCTCCGGGGCGTCGATCTCGACGTCGCCGACGGCGAGATCGTCACGCTGATCGGCGCCAACGGCGCCGGCAAGTCGACCCTGATGATGACGATCTTCGGCAGTCCGCAGGCGCGCTCCGGCACGATCACCTATGACGGGCGCGACATCACCCGGATGCCGACCCACGCCATCGCCCGGCTCGGCATCGCCCAATCGCCGGAGGGTCGCCGGGTCTTCCCGCGGATGAGCGTCTACGAGAATCTCCAGATGGGCGCGGCGCTCCACGACGGGCGCTTCTTCGCGGAGGATCTGGAGAAGGTCTGCACCCTGTTCCCGCGGGTGAAGGAGCGCCTGAATCAGCGCGCCGGCACCATGTCGGGGGGCGAGCAGCAGATGCTGGCCATCGCCCGGGCGCTGATGAGCCGTCCGCGGCTGCTGCTCCTCGACGAGCCGTCGCTCGGCCTCGCGCCGCTGGTGGTGAAGGGCATCTTCGACGCGATCCGGGAGCTGAACCGGACCGAGGGGATGACGATCTTCCTCGTGGAGCAGAACGCCTATCACGCCCTCAAACTCGCCCATCGCGGCTACGTGCTGGTCAACGGCCGGGTCACCATGAGCGGCACCGGCCGGGCGCTGCTGGACGATCCGAACGTCAAGGCCGCCTATCTGGAAGGGGGCCATGCCGGCCCGGTCGGGGCATGAGCATGCTGCAGGGGATCCTGTACGAGGAGCCATCGGCCTGGCTGTTCCTGCTCGTCACCGTGGTGATGGGCGGCTGGGCCGGCTGGATGGCGGCACGCGGCATCGCCCGGGGCTGGCGGCCGTTCTGGCACTGCGCGCTGGCCCTGTTGCTGGTGGCGGCCGCCGTGCGCTTCATCCACTACGCCCTCTTTTCGGGCACGCTGCTGTCGCTGCACTACTATGCGGTCGACGCGGTCGTCGTCATGATCATCGGCGCGGCGGGCTTCCGCTACACGCGGACGCGCCAGATGACGAGCCAGTACCGCTGGCTCTACGAGAAGACCTCACCGCTGACTTGGCGCGAGCGGGCGCCGGCGGCGGGCGAGGTCCGATGAGTGCGGCCGGATCCGCACGTGCGGTCCTGACACTGAGGGGAAGTACGCGATGAGATCGATTCTGCTGGCCGGGCTCGCCCTCGGCGCGATGGTGGCGGCCGCGCAGGCCGCCGAGGTCAAGCTCGGCGTCGCCGCGCCGATCACCGGCAACAGCGCCGCCATCGGCGCGCAGCTCAAGAACGGCGCGAGCCAGGCGGTCGAGGACCTGAACAAGGCCGGCACGCTGAAGGGCACGACGCTGACCGTCACGGTCGGCGACGACGCCTCCGATCCGAAGCAGGGCGTCTCGGTGGCCAACAAGTTCGCCAGCGACGGCGTGAAGATGGTGGTCGGCGACTACAACTCGGGCGTGTCGATCCCGGCCTCCGACGTCTACCTCGACGCCGGCATCATCCAGGTCACCCCCGCCTCCACGAACGTGAAGTTCACCGAGCGCGGCATGTGGAACACGTTCCGCACCTGCGGCCGCGACGACCAGCAGGGCGCGGTGGCCGGCACCTACCTGGCCGATCGCTTCAAGGGCAAGAAGATCGCCTTCGTCCACGACAAGACCCCCTACGGCAAGGGCCTCGCCGACGAGACCCTGAAGGCGCTGAAGGCCAAGGGCGGCAAGGATGCGATCTACGAGGGCATCAACCCGGGCGAGAAGGACTACTCCGCGCTCGTGTCGAAGTTGAAGTCGGCCAACGTCGACGTCGTCTATTTCGGCGGCTACTACACGGAGGCCGGCCTGATCCTGCGCCAGATGCGCGACCAGGGCCTGAAGGCGCCGATGATGGGCGGCGACGGCATGGTCGACCGCGAACTCGTGGCGATTGCGGGTCCCGCCGCCGAGGGCACGCTGACCACCTTCCCGCCGGACGCCCGCAAGAACCCGAACGCCAAGGACGCGCTCGCCGCCTTCAAGGCGAAGAACATCGATCCCGAGGGCTACACGCTCTACTCCTACGCGGCCGTGCAGGTCCTGGCGAAGGCGATGGCCGAGACCGGCTCCAGCGACGGCAAGAAGCTCGCGGAGTGGCTGCACCAGGGCAAGCCGGTGGACACGGTGGTCGGCCCGATCGCCTACGACAAGAAGGGCGACATCACCCGGCCCGATTACGTCATGTACGAGTGGAAGAAGGGCGCCGACGGCAAGATCGACTACAGTGGTAATGAATTGACGAAGTAAGCCGCACCGGCCGTCGACACGGCTCTTCAGCGCAGCGCCGCCCCGCGAGACAGTGCGGGACGGCGCTGTCGTTTTCTATGCCGGGGATTCGTCAGCCAAGATGACGGTTCCGTCCTCCACACCGCGTGCGTGCGCTTAAGAAGTGTGCATGATGCTGGCGGCGCGAGCGTGAGGCCGGCTCGGCGCCTGGGAGGAGGCCATGGGGGCGGCAGGGATCGCATCTGCGTGCGTCCGCACGCGCATGACCGCGCCCTGTCCGCATTCGGCCGCAGGTCCGCGCGGCACCTCGACCCGTCTCCCGGCACCATCATTGCAAAGCGTCGCCCGAGCGGGCGGGCCCGCAGGCCCCGCCCCCAGCCGACACCGTTCGGCCCGATCCAGGAGTTCCGTACCGATGCAGTCTGATATCGCTCGCCGCGGCTTGGCCGCGGCGCTGGGCCTGACCCTCGCCCTCGCGCCCCTGAGCCTGCGGGCTGAGGAACTGACCGGCACCCTCAAGAAGGTGAAGGACACCGGCGCCATCGTCATCGGCTACCGCGACGCCTCCGTACCCTTCTCGTATCTCGGCGCCGACCAGAAGCCGATCGGCTACGCGATGGATATCTGCTTCAAGATCGCCGACGCCGTGAAGGCCAATCTCGGCCTTCCGAACCTCGAGGTGAAGCTCAACCCGGTCACCTCGGCCACCCGCATCCCGCTGATGGCCAACGGCACGATCGACCTCGAATGCGGCTCCACCACCAACAACGCCGAGCGCGAGAAGCAGGTGTGGTTCACCAACTCGCACTTCCTCACCGCGACCCGCTACGTCTCGAAGAAGTCGGCCAATCTGCATACGATCGAGGACCTGAAGGGCAAGACCGTCGTGTCGACCTCGGGCACCACGAACATCAAGCAGATCAACGAGGCCAACACGGAGCGGAAGCTCGGCCTGACGATCCTCCCCGCCAAGGACCACGCCGAGGCGTTCCTGATGGTCGAGACCGGCCGCGCCGTGGCCTTCGTGATGGACGACGTGCTGCTCGCCTCGCTGGCCGCCTCGTCGAAGGACCCGTCCGCCTACGAGATCTCCACCGAGGCCCTGTCGAAGCCTGAGCCCTACGGCATCATGCTGCGCAAGGACGACACCGCCTTCAAGAAGGTCGCGGATGCCGCCACCGCCAAGCTGTACACCAGCCCCGACGGCAAGGCCCTCTACGACAAGTGGTTCACGCAGGCGATCCCGCCGCGCAACATCAACCTCAACCTGCCGATGAGCGCGGAGATGAAGAAGCAGTTCACCACGCCGATCTCCAGCCCCGATCCGGCGGCCTACTGAGGCCGGTCCACGATGCGGCGCATCGCGGGCAAGGGCCCGCGGTGCGCCACGACAGGCGGAGGATCCGTCCGACTGTCCGAGCCTGAAGTCTCGAGGCTCTCCCATCCTCACCCGCTTCCTGAGGTGCCGAGGCGCAGCGGAGGCCTCGCAGGAGGCCTCGGGGAGCGCGGCGCCTTCCGGAGCCCTCCTCGGAGGCCCGCCGACGCGGGCGCCTCAGGATGCGGGCGGGGATGGGACGGGCCGGGCACGCAGTACCTCTCTCAGAAGCGGCGCGATGAACTACAACTGGAACTGGCGGATCTTCTTCGACGCCTCCCCGGAGGGCAACGGCACGTATCTCGACATGCTGCTCTCGGGGCTCATGTGGACGATCGCGACGGCGCTCTGCTCCTGGGTGATCGCCTTCTTCCTCGGGTCGCTGATCGGCGTGCTGCGCACCCTGCCGTCGAAGACCGCGAACGCGATCGGGACGGCCTACGTCGAGATGTTCCGTAACGTGCCGCTGCTGGTGCAGATGTTCCTCTGGTACTTCGTGCTGCCCGAGGTGGTGCCCACCCGGATCGGCGACGCGATCAAGCAACTGCCGGATGCGCCGTTCTACACCGCGGTGGTGTGCCTCGGCTTCTTCACCGCCTCCCGCGTCGCCGAGCAGGTCCGCGCCGGCATCCAGGCGCTGCCGCGGGGCCAGCGCATGGCCGGTACCGCCATGGGCTTCACGACCTACCAGACCTACCGCTACGTGCTGCTGCCGAACGCCTACCGGATCATCCTGCCGCCGATGACCTCGGAATTCCTCAACAACCTGAAGAACACGTCCGTGGCACTGACCATCGGCCTGCTGGAACTGACCGCCCGGGCCCGCTCGATGCAGGAATTCTCCTTCCAGGTGTTCGAGGCGTTCACGGCCGCGACCGTGCTGTACGTGATCATCAACCTCGTGGTCGTCACGGCGGCGACCTTCCTGGAGAAGGCGGTCGCCATCCCCGGCCAGCGCTGAGGGCCGCCCGCTTCCGATCCTCCGCCGTCCGACGGCCACCGCGAACAGGCCCCGATGCTCTCGAATTTCGACTTCTCCGTCATCGCCTCGTCCCTGCCCTACCTGTTCGGCCAGGGCATGGTCTTCACCGTGACCCTGACCGCCCTGGCGGCGGTCGGCGGCGTGATCATCGGCACGCTGCTGGCGATGGCGCGGCTCTCGGGCATCCCCGGCCTGTGGCACCTC